>Ga0126342_10020606_pt1 | contig 11074 bp, 13 predicted proteins | sample Cyp1metagenome_FD_92528 | JGI IMG/M metagenome (GOLD analysis project Ga0126342, IMG submission 92528) | Coral microbial communities from Lord Howe Island, Old Settlement Bay, Australia - Cyphastrea 1 metagenome | ecosystem: Host-associated > Invertebrates > Cnidaria > Coral ...
GCGGAGGGGCTGAACCATCTGGTATTTGACTTGCAGAATGTTGAGATTTGTAGGCGGCGACCGGTAATCTTGGTGCAAACCAATGTAAGATGTTTCGTTTTTCCCCATATATCAGCACTAGACATGTCACGTCTCATCTTTTGCGTTCATGCTGGGCACCTGCAACGGCACCGGTTGAGTCGTGGTTTTGATGAACCAATCCACCAGATAGCCATGGATAGTGCGTGACAAGCTGGAAATGGCTAGGGACTTATCAGGGGTCAGATCTTTCATGTCTTTCATGTCACCTTCCCACATTGCTGGGGAAGTTGGACCCCAAAAAGGTGACAGAACCCTGATTGGAATGAGTCCTCCGGGCTGAGCTGAAACAGTTTGGGCAGACCGCCACTGACGCCACTGAAACTGGCTTCCCTGTGGACTTCCATGATGTATTCAACGCCTTGCGCGGCACTCCCTTTTTCACTACGGCGACTGCGTGGTTTCTTTCCTTCCGGGGGTTGGAGTAGCCGACCTAGTTCGTAAAGCTGGAGGCGATGGGATTTTAACATATTTAAAACCATCGAGTTTCTACAGATCCTGCCGGGATTCTCTGATTTTGCCAGCGCCAGTGAGCCCACAGAACGTCTTGAGATGCAGTGTGGTACTTACGTCAGAAGATGCAGGCTTGAAGAAGCGTTGGGCAGCAGAGTTTTGAAAGATTCGGTTCTCCCATAGGTTCGAAAAAGTATCGACCCCAAAATTGGTTGTCCAATGGTAAGTCATTTCAGAGCCACATCCAGATGATGTTTTAGATGCACAGCTTGTAGCTGTCACGAAGGTTTGCTTGAACTTGATCCCACAAGAGCGGCAAGGGCCCCCTCTATGCGTACCCCTTTGCTGCAAAAGTATGGCACTCAATAGACGCATGGAGCATTTCCGAAGATTGCCTTTCCAAAGATGTAGCCGCACTAAGTCTAAGATTTCTTGCCCAGTCACAGCTCCATTCCAAAGAGGTGGGTGTAAAAAGTGCAACTTTTCGTGCCCACATAGCAGTCCGTTCTCGGAAATGACGGCACAATGTGTGGTGAGCGGAACAAAAATCTTCCCAGCCTATATGGAGAATTGCCAGCTGACAAATTCTGCTCCCTGAAACATGGGGCATTCCGATCTAAGATGATCGTATGAGCCTAAATTATGCCTAAAGCCACCAGCCTGATTGAATTGTTGCATGGACGTGGCCGGCAAAGCAGTTTTCCGACAGAATTCAACTCTTTTCCTGCCATTCATAGCATATTTGGTTCTGTAATTCTTGATTAGCATCCTGCCCAGTCTAGTTTCTTGCTGTCGCCACGTCACATCACCAGGGGGGGTCTCGTAGTATGTGGCGCTGAAGTGTTGGTGCCACCTCGGGCAATCCCACATAGATTCGTCTGTGGATTCATGCAAAGTCAGGCGTCTGAGGATTCCTCAAGTCAGGTGCCTGCTTGTGACCAACCTTTGGCACGACCATGCCGCTTGTTGAGCACTGTTTCTCGAGATCAAAGAGAAAATCGGACAATGCGCCATTTTTTGCCAGATGTGATAGATGTGAAATCCAACCTGACGATTTTCTGCCGCATTCGAATTTGGTGCCAGCGTTGAGAGCGGGTAGGTTTGATGCCAGGCCTTATCCCTCCAAGCAGAAAGGCATTCGAACACGGATAGCTTTCCAACGACTGAGCTCCGTCTATGGCAATTCACTTCTGCTCAGCGAGGCGTTTTCAGAACTGGCGGCATAGTCTTGGCCATCAGGAGGACATTGCTTCTGGCATGCCGAGGATGTTTCGCTCGCGACCAGGCTTTTTGAGACCAAAGGCGAGTCCTTTTTTCAACAGTACTTGAATCTAGAAGAGCAGCAAAGAAGTATGCACGAAGAATGCGTTACTTTCCCTGCGATCCACACCACGTTTGGTGCACACAAGCTTGGAAGGGCACACTGCCCAATGTAAGCGTTCCCTGCTCTAGTTGCCGGCAGAAGACCCTCAGGGGTCCAATGAAAAGGCCTTCGGTGAGTTCAGCACAGGGCAGACGATTGGAAGTTTGGGTAAGAGAAATGGCCAAGGGCCGAGAAACACGTTTTCGTGGCCTTGTTTAACGCCACATTGTGCTTGACATGCCTTGTGTCTCACCAGTGACAGGAGTGACCTATTCCTTCGATGCTTACGCATACATGATCCCCTTCATTGCTATGCTGCTATGCCCACATGGGGGAACTGTCAAAGATCCGCCTGCTGGATGTGCTTTGTTTCCCAACCTGAAGCCCTCTTTGTCCATCTTTGTTCCAGACATGGACAAACCATTTTTCGAACCCATAAAGGTCGAATTTGCTGGAAGCCCATGGAAAGCCATAAGTTATAAGGTTGATTGCAGTTTCCCATGGTTAAAACATGTTAAAACCAGCAGCGCCATCCCATTACCAAAGTGGTCCGCGGCGCCTTGTGCGAACAGCGATCTGAGCTGGGAAGGATTGAAGCGAACAGCGACCATTTGATTTCCATTTGATATGGGCTCAATGAAGATGTAAACCATCGCAAAACCAGATACCAAGAAGCTAATGAAGCAAAGTGGATCCTACCGCTTCCAAGCTTGTGAGATCATGAATCAAAGTTATAAGTGACAGCATTTCCCAGCCACCACCGCGTTCCATGTTTCAATGTTTTACAGTTCCAGTGATATTAGATCCTCCTGGAAAACTTTCAGATAAGAACAACCACCTGACAGTCTCAAGCCAAGTCTTGCGCGTTCATGTTGATTTCAAAGTCTTGCTGGTGTTGACCAACTCTTCTTGTTTTTACCCGGTTTAGCCATGCATGGGTTCTTGACTGCTGGCAGTTGCTGTCAGATGCTTTCAGGGTGCATTGCCATGACAATTTGACCTGAGGCGTCCACATTTGCGCTTGGCAAGCTGCAGCCGGTTGCAAAGTTTGAAATGTGTGGCTTCTTGTAGAATTGCCTGGCAAGTTGAACTAGTTGAACCAGCCCATGATTCTGTCAGCAAAAGTTGTGACCAGCCTTAGCACAGAGTGCGTTTTGTCAGGGCCATGCGTCGAAACTGCGGCTGCCTTCTCAACTTCGCTTTGATGTAAGCCCTCATTGCTTTGGAACCAGACGTTTGCAGCCTAAGCTTCTATGTCTGGAGCTGCCACCATGGCATTACAAGATATTACAAGCAACCATGACCTCGAAATGCAGCTTGATATGCGCACAGGAAGGAGGCCCGCACAAAGCACATTTTATCCAACGTTGCTCCTATAAGGCACCCATCGGCAGCGTCTCAAACTCTTTTCAGATAAGGGTCATGCATGTCATTCCATGTTGAGCTTTGTCCACTTTACTTTTGGCGCAGCGTGGGCTCACCGGGAAGCCAGTGAATTGAATGGAACGAGAATGTTGAGAGCGATCTGGCCACCCAATTAGCACCCTGCACATGCTGGTACCGGAGGTATGAGTAGACTAGACGTGCGCAAGGTCAATGATTACATTGCCCGAACTGGATTGAAAAACGCCGGCTCCTGGCATCACTCTGCGTATTTGCCGGAGTCCACGGGCTTTGTACTGGCAGCCGGTTTCTCTTGTCTTCTTTCCTGTAATCACGACATGTCAATGACACGCAGTGACACAAACCATTCCCTCATTTTTTTACCTTAGATGACTTTCAGAGTAAGGTCGCAGTATGTCGCAGTGATCGCCAATGAAAGAAGTTGTCGGAGTGATGTCAAAAGCGTTTTTTATTTTGAGCCTCAAACCTAGGGGATCCTAGGGGTGCTTCTTCAGCACCCCCAGTACAAGATGCTGTTTGGACACACTTTAGGATCTTTAGGACTGGCCTTGTGAACCCTAATTCTTGATCGTTGCTCAGATTGCGGATGACAAAGTTTCGGATTACGAGTGTTGAGACAAATGACAGGTTAGAGCCTTTGGGTCTCCTAGAACTTGTTGAGTCTTCAAGGGGTACGTGCCTTTTTCGTCTCATAAGATTGGATGTCCGGCCAAAATGATTGCCCAATCAGCTAAAGCCTCTATTTACAGGAAGTCTTTGGGAGGCTGTAAAGCCATGGCCAACAGTCCCCAGACGCATTGGAGTTGCCGAGGTCCTCAGGTCAAAACGATCAAAACGGGGAGCGGATGGAATGGATGCAATGCACAGCTTTTCGGAGTAGTTTTGCGCTGCTCCAAAATGACCAGCCCGGCCCTGGTATTCATACCTGATCTTAGATATTCATCATTGTCTCCATCTAAGAGTCCAACACACAGTTGCAGACGGCATGGATCTATGGACCTTTCTTGACCTTGCCACGTCGGTTGTGCACATCGTATGTTTCCCGTAGACCTATATAATTGGTGTCCAGGGCATCCACGTGGCGATACAAGTTGAGTCGAGGGATCCGATGTTGAGATATGCGGCTTCCAATGCGTGGCAGGTTGAAGCAGCCAAGGTTTTTCAGCCACAGTGCGTCTTAAGAGGGCCATTCATGAAGACTGCTCTGCTTCCGGTGTGACAGTTGCACAAAAGCAACACTTTCAAAGATCATGTGCATTCAGGGAACGACAAGCTCCCTCATCGAGGGTTTCACCTTTTTGGGGGTCTTTTTTCAAGACTTTAAGATCTTAGATGCTTGCTATGGCCGAGTGCGGCTTCACGGAGTCAGCATTTCAATCTGTTGATGGCACACCAGGTGGCACCGGGCTCCAACTGGCATCTCCTTTGGGATCGCTGCCCAGGACGGCCACAGTTCAGGTGGCTTTGACTGGCTCAACACTGAGATTTTCGGACCGCTTTTCCATCCAACATGTCTCTTGACATCTGGTGGAATTCAGATGAAACGTGGCAGTCATAGGGACAGAGGCAAAGCCTCCGTCCGCAATCTTCCATTCCAACGTATTCCAACAATTTAGAGCCACAAGATGTGGGGAGGATTGCGGCGCTTTGAAATATGACTTCAATAGATTTAGCTTCAAGTCAGAAGTCTCTCAACCAACTCCCGCCCAGAATCATTTAGTAGTTGCAACCCAACCGGTGGCAAGACCATTCCCACATTTACTACTTTAATTATCTTTGCTCTTTTTTCTGGTGCTATCTCAGCAAGCAAGACAAGATGGGTTGACAATGGTTGACAAGTGTTTTCTCCTTTACAAGAATTCCAAGAAAGGTTTTCAGTACTTTGGAATTATAAACCATCCATTTGGGGGTACTCCCATTTAGGTCATGGCGCAAAAATCTTGAAAGCAAACCAAAAAGAGGGAATCCAGAGTTGATTCAGGACCTTTCGCGAAAGTAACATTTGTGACAGTGGCCGCAAAGGACCATCATGGAACTGTCCGAGGGAGACCAAATTTCGTACAAAAGCTGGCAATCACATTGACTCTTGGCGCATCCCCAAAGTGATGCCACAAGCCAATACAATCAGTGGCTTTCATGTCCCTGGCAATCCCAAGTCATTGCTACAGTGCCCAGGTTCAAGTCAAAGCTAGCCGCGGAATTGGATGCGCCCTGACAGGAAAGATGTGCCTGCAACGGTTTGCGGGTAGCTGTTGCACGGTGAGGACCAGGTTCCAAATTCTTCCCGAGCTACGCACCTGATGGGACGGTCGTGGATTCCCGCCCAAAAAGTGCAACCCTAGGAGTTGCCTGTTCGCTGTGCCAGTGAAGGCGGCAAAGACCCCAATGCATCAAAGAACCCTAGCAAGAAAACAACGTGCAGGTTGAAGATGAACATCCGGCAAAAGCTCTTGCTCCGAAGTAGATGCAAGTGCATGCGTTTTCGAGACCACAAATGCCAAAGTTTCCAGTGGCTGGCCCTGCCCAACGTTGTACACATCTGAGGTCCAAATGGCCAGTTTCTGTGACGCGTTGGGAAAGCCGTTCACATACAGCAGTTTGTGCCCGCCCTTGGTGTCCTCGATGTTTGCCATTGTGATGAAACAGCCACGATCACGTGCGAGTCGGTGCAAGCTCGCTCCTAGGTCGCCTTCCCCAAGACGATCATAAAAAAAACATGGCTTGTTGGTGGTTTGGAACATTTTTTTTCTCCCAATATTTGGAATAATGATCCCAACTGACTAATATTTTTCAGAGGGGTTGAAACCACCAACCAGATGGAATCCACAGAACACATAGGAAAAAAGAAAAAAGACATGTTTCCGGTTTTTCTTGGCCATGTGTCGATGTCGATCGCTGCTGCTTCAACTGCAGACAAAATTGAGTCCGGTGGCCTCGTTTTGGCCCCAAAAAACAAGCAAATCCAGGTCTTAGAGCGCTGAGGAGCTCTCGCAGGAAGCGCTCTCGCAGATTTGGGATGCGGCCAATATGTCACGTGGATCATCGTGGATCGATGATGTGAAAAAAGGTTGTTTTTCACGTGGTTTGTGCTGAGCAGCAATGTACCCCATTGTACCATATTGTACCCATATACTACCCCTGTACGATTTTTGACCGCTGTCTCAAGTTGTGTTTTACAATCAAAATATCTGTTGAAGGCTGGCAGATGAACTTCAGCCGTTGAAAGCATTGCACCTCCAACGCGCGCGCCAAAGAGCGCGTGCCTTTTCCCAACGTTGAGAGGTCCAAGATGAGCCCAGTTTGGAGCCCAGTTTGAAGTCAGCCAAGTCAGCCCCTATCGGCCCTATCACCCAAGGAGGTGTTCTCTGACACCTCTGAAACCTTCGATGATGGTCGAACGATGATGGTTTCGGTAACTTGTTTGGAATCAGATTCGCAGATTTTGGGTGGAGTTGGGCCACATATCCTTGGCTCATCCAAGGCGATTGCCTCCAGGTTCCGCCCTTGAATCCTGTCAAGGCATGTCATCATGAGACAGTTCAGATATCTGGTGTTGTCGTAATTTCCATACTATGCCAAGCACCTCCAAGTGTCGGACCACGTTGTGTGGGTATGACCTGTGGGGTCTTGGAAGACGATGTTGCAATTCTCATTTTGCCGAAAGGATGTCGCTGATATGTGCTTGCTCTGTGCGGTTTCAATATGTTTTAATCATTCATTCAAGAAAACCGCCGGGGGGGTGTGCTTTAGCACATGTTAGCGCCCATTTGATTTCTCAAGATGCTCCGCTGAACACTTCCAAATCGGAGCCTTAATGTGCAAAGTTTCGAGCCCGCGTGGCGTGGTATTGCGCCCAATGACGCTCGATAGGTTCTGAAAGAGCTACCATTATCGCGTTTCAAAGGATTATGAGCCTACCATCCAGGACGACACAATTCGCAAAAACGAGAAGCAAGAAGCTGACGCAGTGCCATGTGGCCAGTCAGTCTCCTTAAGCTGCAGGCATTGCAGGCGCAAAGACGTCAGTAGCTTGTGGGACATCACATCCCTTCTGCAGGGTTTCGAAAAGGGGAAGATGTGCGAATCCTGTCGGAAGGGCGAGGTGAGAAGGTCGATGAAGCTTACTTTCAGTATCTTTCAGTGATTTTGATTGATTTTGAAGCTATGGGATGGGTTTGGATAATTGAAATGACCATGCAACAAATATCAACAAACATGGATACAAATGTGGTGAAAGTGGTTGAACGCACAGTTGTTGCTTGTTTTGTGATGCTGATTCTTTGATCGTCTACCATTGGGCTGGGCAACGGCTCCAAGCTGCCTTGATAGGTTGTCGGATCAAAGACGGTGAAGACATGAGAGTAATGCCGGGGATCGGGAGTATGTAATTGCAGGTTTCCTAAAATGGGGGTACCTGCAAATCATCCAAGTCATTCAAGTCATTAGAATTTATTAGACCATACTATTCATGGTTTTGGGGACCCCCATTTTAAGAAACCCTAAAAAATTAGGTCAGGTATTTTCTCCCACACCATGGCACCGCTCCTGGGCTGCAGGCGGTCTTTCTCTGCAACGGGCAGAGGACCAAAAATGCGCGGCGCGAAGGGTGCCGCCGTTGTGGTGGGGCTGTGAAGGGTGGTGCTGTTGTAGGGTTGCTGAGTCTGGCGGCTTGGAACTTTAGTAGTTCCAGGGCAAGCCTTCTGAGAATCACAAAAAAATGGCTCTGAATCCACACAAATCCTGCACCCAAATTGCACATTGATGGCCCGAAGTGCCATTGCTCTGCGATGGCTGGAACAGGATCAACTGCACCAACCCATAGTGGTTGGAAAGTTGGCACTTGTACAGCAAGAAACAGCAAATAAACTGCCACAACAGATACAACATGTCCTATGATTGGTCAATATCGCACACAAAACTAGATAACTGATAACTATTAATAGCTGAACAAATACATACATAATGGATGAATAATACATAGACATAGACGTAGATTTTTACAACAAAATGAATCGATGAATGAAATAGATACACATGATACACGCATGATTCTCATTACTATTAATCCATTTTATTCCATTTATATTTTTTATATATATATATATATAGATATCCGTGTAAATTATAACGACCTCACTGCGACCTCACTGGAATCATGGTTGGTAAGGGAAATCATCCCCAAATGGCCAAAAATTTCAGGTTAGTGAATTATTATAATTTACCCAGATATATGGCTATGGATCAATACCTATTAATACCATTTTTAGGGGAATGAACATCCATTTACCAGCTATTTTGATGTTCACCAGGGGTACAAGGCTTTGACCCACTGCCATATATATACATGCACGCTGTAATTCTGGACGCGACCCATGAAATTTCAACCCTCCAGGCCGGATCTCTGAAGGACTGCAGGCGGTGGTTCTGCGGAGTTTCGGTGGGGGTCACATGTAGTGATCACGGAGTGATGGGATGGGTCAATGACTAGTTAATTTGGGTATGGATCAATACCTATTAATACCATTTTTAGTGGGATGAACATCCATTTACCAGCTATTTTGATGTTCACCAGGGGTACAAGGTTTTGACACACTGCCATTTATCTTAATTGTAATTATATAATTATCACTATATTATTAATAGTTAATTATAATATGGGTACCATAATATGGGTACTATTGATATATAATTGTCACTAATCACTATAATATGGGTACTATTGATATATATATATATTATATCACTATTTTCAATAGTACCAATTTCGGTTTATAAACCAAAATTCCCATCTATACACTGGAGTTAATGGGTTTGCAAAGCAATTTATAACTCTGCGGCCTCACCTTGTATGATATAGCAACCCCCACAGAGATGCTAAACAGGCCCAGGATGGTTTAGATGGTGCTTGCCCCATAGGTTCGTGGGGATGGAACCTTAAAGGTTTTCTGGCTTTTGACCTATTGACGCAGTGAACGTGGGAATACGAGGGATACCCTTTGGTAAACAAACAGTTTGCTATTGAAAATGGCCATAAAAATAGTGAATTTTCCCATGAAAAATGATGATTTTCCATAGTTATGTTAAATCACCAGAGGGTAATGGGGCCCTATGTAATTTCGACAGGACTTCTCCTTGGCAATTTTCTTCCAGAGGAAGTTGGCTAGTGAATGATTTTGATTTATTCAGATCCATCTGATATAAACACCATATCCCCACAACATGTCACAAAAGGTCACAAAATGCCCCCTATATCCCCAAAATCACCACAAGGGTTTAGAGGATCTTCATCCATCACAAGTTCTTCCCAGGCTCGATCGTTGGTGGTACGTGGAGAAGGCCGGGGGTGTCGGGGGGGGTGTAGGTGGTGGAAACCGCCAAGAAGGGGCGCTGACAATTGAACAACTGCAGCAACAAGTATATGCAAAAAATGGAGATAATCATGTTTATATATGTTTATATATCATAATATCATAGTAATTCCTATCCCCCATGTTTTTCAAAGACGAATGAACACTATGGTTTAGTATTTGATTTGTTCGTTTCTGATGTCCAAACGTTGAGGGCGATTGGTGGGTGTTCAAAGGGCCAGGATTGATATATCCGTATGGCCAGGGGTTTTGCAAACAGACTTATATGTGGCGGACACAAGGGATCCTTACCAAAGTATTAACTTGTCGCTCTAATGCATGATAAGATATGGGCCCTAGAAACGCATATGACTGTTTCATCGTTTCCAGCAAAGAAACAGATTTACACACTGGTGTATACACAGACTAAAATCAACATGAATAAGTCATTAGCTACTTTGATATCATTGTTATCGCTTTTGCTTAGACTGGTACGTGTTACCAGTCTCACCACTTGAAAGGCTGCAAGTTTCACCACCAAATGGACGCAGTGGCATTATACATGTGGAACCAAGGCGCTACGAAACGCTTTTCCCAAGCATCAAGTTGGGTGGACCAACAGACATGGCGATTTTGGGGTTCGGTTGGCGATTTCGAAACTGCTCAATTTCGCGGTGGTGGTACCCCACTCGATTTCCAGGCTTTTTGACAGACTGGTCGAATGTTAAACTCTTTAGGTATAGATGAAACCACAATCTTTTGATCTTTGGGCAATCAAAGGCTCAAAGTCCCTATTCTTTGTTGTTCGGAGCCACAGTTTGGTCACAGTCAATTTCTTGGTTTAGTATTTTGGTTGAAGTTTCAACTTTATTTGGTGAAAGCCCCAGAATTGCTCAACAGTTCCGTGGATTTTCTCACCCTTTGGGAACTTATAGCTGAAGGATTGCTGATCGCTGATATCCATTTAGCATGCATATAAAGATGCTTATACCATTACACTAAACCCGAAAGAAGATCCAGAAAGGATAGACATTTGTAACAGTCTACCAGCAAGCGAGAAACTTATATAATGTAACACGCGTTGTTCTCCCGATGGTCTTACATGGTCTTACATGGTCTTACATGGTCTTACATGGTCTTACATGGTCTTACATGGTCTTACATGGTCTTACATGGTCTTACATGGTCTTACATGGTCTTACTACTACTACTACTACTACTACTACTACTACTACTACTACTACTACTGCTAGTGCTACTACTGCTAGTGCTACTACTACTACTACTGCTACTACTACTACTACTACCACTACCCACTACCTACTACCTACTACCTACTACCTACTACCTACTACCTACTACCTACTACCTACTACCTACTACCTACTACCTACTACCTACTACCTACTACCTACTACCTACTACCTAC
>Ga0126342_10020607_pt1 | contig 11074 bp, 9 predicted proteins | sample Cyp1metagenome_FD_92528 | JGI IMG/M metagenome (GOLD analysis project Ga0126342, IMG submission 92528) | Coral microbial communities from Lord Howe Island, Old Settlement Bay, Australia - Cyphastrea 1 metagenome | ecosystem: Host-associated > Invertebrates > Cnidaria > Coral ...
TATATATATATATTTATTATATTATTAAAATAATTTATTATTATTATTATTATTATTTATATAGTCTTTCAATTATATACTATGTATTATTTATATCTATATTTATATAATTGTATTATGTTTTATTTGGACCATTTAAAAATGATCCAAGAATTTCCGCAGCCCATACCCTCACGAGATATTATGGCAGGATTGCAAAATATGGCGTGCCTGTGGCTGCTCAAAATCAGTGAATTGCAACGCACGGATAGGTATCAATACCTGCATGTGCGCCCTTGATGATAAATTGATCAATTTGAAGTCAATTTTGGGTTTAAATTAAATTATACCAGGCCTTCAATTTACCATCTGAAGATACATGAAAAAGAAATGTGTTTTACACCAGGAATTTCAGCTGCCTTTGCCCGTTCTTGTTGTTACTTTGAGGTTCAAAGTGTGCAAAATATCATCAGAATTGTCCACTGCCACAGCGCAAACCTTCTCTTCGCCACTGCGGCGGATGCTTCGGCCGTTGCCAGATGGATGTTGAAAGAAGAAAGCCCAGTTAGAGGCATGAACTGGTTGACAAGTTCAACCTCCCTCTATAATATTATCGATGTTGACAATATAGCTATATAGGAAGATGAAACGATGAATATACAATTAGACTTGTAACTGAGATTTAGGAACTAACTGGTATCATTCGATACCAAAACATGGATAGAGATCATCTACTTGTCTGAAAAGAGGGTACCCCAAAATCACATGTTTCATGTTTCATCATCATGTCCCTGCAATTTGAAGGTAGCCCTTTGCCCAAGTCCGAGACGGAGATTCCTGGAATCTGAAAGCCAGAGAAGATCTCTATCCCAAAAACGTTTCATAATGCCTGGTGCTATCGGGTGCAATGTGGTAAACCCAAGGATAACATACAATCATCATTCAACCCATATGGGCATGGTTTATAATGTCCCCAAATTCTGTATGAGTCATTGGGTGCAAAGGCTTATTCTGGGGGTTAGCACGGACCAAATTTGGCATTGACCGTATCGTGTACCAACCAAACAATGGCCTAAGTTCCTTTCGTGGCTCGGCCAAGAATATAGGCAATCTGGAGTGTTTAAGAAATGAATTAAGGTAGTGAAAAACAAACATGCTCAGTACTACAACATACTATATACAACAACCAATTCGCAGGTTTTCTTGGGCATCAAATGAATCTGATCATGTTCATTCGTTCTCCAAAACAAACACACCTGGAACCTGGGTTGGTGTAAAAGTCATCAACTTGCTACTTGGTCTATCTTCATTGTGGTCCTCCATTGACCAAAGATTTTTCAGCTCCCTCAAACATCCCTCACATGGAGCAGCATGGCCTGCTCCATGTGGGAGCAAACTGGCAGCAACCGGTCAGGGAAGCCACAGCAAAGAGAGCTAAATATGTAAAGGAACCAAGTCCCTCACATGTCGTTCCGCTCGTTGAGTTCACTGTCAACGTTGCATGCAACTGGGGTCAAGCCCGGGCTAGGCGACCGGCTTCTTCTTTGCTCAGGATTCTTGTACAGTACGTATTTCCAAGTCCTTTCTTTGCATTTACATTGGATATAAGATCAATCCATCCCATTCGACAGACACTATCAGCTGTGTGTGTGTGTGTGCGTGCGCACACACAAGGAAAAACGCCATCCCCTACCCGTCGTAAATCTGTATCACCATGATTCCTCCATAAACATCTTTAACACATCCATTTGCTACATGTGCTGCAAAAAAAGTCCCGGCAAACAGCAAATAGTAGGAAGCACCCTTGCTCCAGCGGCTCTAAAAACATTTGGTCAAGATGCACCAAATCGTCTCTGCGAGCGGATCTCGTTGCATGTTTTGTGCGTGCCAAACCCTCGTCTGGTGGCAAAGTCTGCCATCAAGGGTAGTCACAGCTGAAATTTGCTCCCAGAGTCATGGGATCTGGGCCTCCAATAGCAACTGCGGCTTGCCAAGCTGGATCCGAAGGTGGTTTTTGGGTCCAGCTGGTGTTAAACCATGTAAACCTATAGCTACAGTGGCAGCTACTTCAGACTCGACCATAGGTCAGTCAATTCCGGTCAGATCCCATGGCTGGAAGGCAGTAAGAAGCCAGACATTCGGCCGTTGGACTCATTCCAATGAGTGAGTCACTGATCAAAGATTGAAGTTCTGGGCGTTGCACAGAACACGACTTTCTCACGCTCTGTGGCATCCAAGCATACCACGGGTCACCAGGATCCCTGATTCTGTGTGGTTTTTGCATTCATTGAATCCGAAAAACTATGTTTTTTGGAAGTTCTGGTACTTGATTTCTGGAGCTTAGCCAAAATACGTTCATCTTCCTATGAGCTTGCACTGATGCACATAAAACCATCAAGGGGGTTTGCCACTTTCCACGACTCGCGTCGTCCTTGCACCCCGGTGCGCCCACGGGCGTCATTGTGGCGCATACCTGTCGCGCACAAAGTTCAGTGGGTCATGATATTTCTGGGGCACATTCATACCCATAGGATCCATGTATGCTATATATGGTGACATTTACCATCAATATACCCCAAATGTTAGCATATATACCATACATGGATCCTATGGGATATTATGTGGGGACCAATATTGTAGAGAATTCGCACACCTTGTTGGCATGTTGATTTCTTGATTTGGTCTAAGTATGTTTTGACTGAGAATGAATTCAATGGGCCAGTAACAGCTGACAGTTTAACAACTAACAACGTATTCACATACATATGCATATACATACACACATATGCCATATGTATGTCCTGGAGGTAAGTCCTTGAGTTATCAAAAACACTAGGACATGAAGACATTATATAAGCTGTTCAGCTTTTAACTTAAGTACACATATCAGGCAGCAACATTGTTTTGATATATCTCTTTTTTAATATCAGTTGATAACTTTCATTACTAATTACAACTGTCATTACTTGATTGAAGCTTCCCTTTGAATTTTACTATGACGAGTATGCAACATCTCAATGCTGTAAGTTGTTACATAAGTTGAAATTTCCGTAGTACGTTATGTTGACTTACTATTTGTCCGTCAAAAAGCACTGAAACTTATTTACTATACAATCGCTATAACAAGGTTCAAATTTGTCCTATCACCTGTCTGATAAACTTAAACAATATTATATATAACGCAGATTTTTGAATGTAAATAGGAAGAAATATGTAATAGATGCAAATTTATGAAAATAAATCTATATAGTTCAAGACGATTTATGTACAGCTCAGCAACTGTTTCTATGTAGTTCAACAAGGCCACAAACGAAGGGCCCATGCATCTACTAATTCATAGATACATAGTGATAATATAATACATATATATATTATGTCTATGTATACATGCTATGTATATGCTACTACCCACCAGCCTCTATTATTCTTTGTTGCATGTTTTGAAAGCGATTCAGAAATGATCTCTGGGCTCAGAGTTTCTGAACTGTGACCACCGGTGACCGACATCGCCTTTTCAGGTGGTCTGAAGTCATCAAAATTTTCCCACAGAGCATTCCTCAGCCAGAGCACAGGACGACCGGCAGATGAAGAAACCATCGTTGGGATTCAGAACTGGCCTCGAAAACTGGATCAACGACTGAAGATTTACTGAAGCCCTGGGCAACTTACCTCCTAAATATGGTCAGTGGCCAACAAACATGTTCCCTTCCAACCAATTCAGGGATCAATATGTTGCTAACTGCACAGGTGCTTAGAAACTACCCTCTCCCAAGGCAAACCGAATTGAACTCCGAGGCATCTTTGCAGTTCGGTGGCCACCCCCGATAATGTTTGGGCTTATTCAAGGCTTACTAACCACCAACAACCACTAAGTCACTATCTAAAACCCATAATAATAGATTCTGATAATAAGGGTTTTAAGCCATCTATCAGAATCTATTATGGGGTCACTTTTGGAGTTGGTTGAATCCCCATAATCCTTGGTGGGGGATCATGTGGGAGACAAAATCGGTTTCTTTCTGAGACTTGTCTAATCTTGTCTATATAGTTGGAAATATTCGAAATTGCTGTTCATGCCATAGATCAGTGCAGCAGTGGCAGAACAAAAAAAACAAACAAATGATCTCTGAAGCCACGTTTATCAAACAATCACACTGAACTGCGTCTAATTTCCATCCGTTTGTGATCACATGTGGAGAAGAAAATTACCTGCACGTTGAAGGTTTCCGGCAAAAAGGGGGTACCCCACATCATTCAAGTCATTAGACCTAGACCATGATTTAATATTGAAACAACCATGGTGACTTGAGGATCCATGACAGAAACACCCACGTTGCATCACGTTGCTTTCACCCAGGTACTCGCTACTCTCATCGATCGTACCTCGGGGAAATCGAGTCACCCTAGGTGTCAATACCTAACGACCTAATAAACAAATGGTCGAAATTTAGATGATTTGGGGTGCCTCCCATTTTAGGAAACCTCATGAAACCTCCATATCGACCGTCGGATTTTTGTGTTTTTTCGTGTAGACACGCAACTGATTCTTTGATGAATGTAGAGAGCGAGAGAGGGAGATATTTTTCAATGCATACTCTGCATATGATGTTTTTATTGCACATGAATGTGGAAAAAGATACATATTTTAACATGTGTAATTTTCCTGTAACCATCAACATTCTACCGGAGAATCCACGGGAATCCGATCTGGATAGAAAAAACTGGTTCTGGGCGCCCACTTCACTTTCATAAAAAAAAATTGGCACCACAAGATCAAACAGCTAAAAACACTTAAAAAAGAACCATCATCCAACATACTCGGACCATCTACTATTGACCATCTCCGGCCCTGAAAGATTGCCAACTGTCTTTTCCGTCTGTTTGTTTGACATTGTTTGACTGGCGTCTTTCCACCTTCCGACAGCAAAGAACCAAAAGCAAGTACAAACAACAGTACACGTGGAATTCTGGGTTTCAGATACTGGAAATTCATTCGCAAATCCAATCAAAGGCAGTTGTTGGCTTCCCTGACAAATGGTCAACCCAAAGAAGACAGAACTCAGGCACATGGATTTGTCCTTCTTCGTCTTCTTTTGCTCCGCCCTCTTCTTGGCCTTCGTCAAAAGCAGGCCGACATGTGAATCAAGACGATGTAGACTCGCCCCCATCAGCATCCCAAATTTGGTGCTGGAAAGCATGTTGCCACCGAAGAAAAACCACTAGTCGATAGGGATTATTTTTTTGAGGAGGAATGCGATGCATACATTTGTTCACTGATCGCACACACACACACACAAGTCAATAAAATTCCAGGCCGACGAATAACCAGCCCCAAGAATAAAGTCAACCAGGCGTGCCTTGAACCACCTGGGGAACCATAAATGGAGAACCTCATAAATAAAGGCTTTGAATTTCTCTGTGGGAATTTGGGGTAGTTTAAATTAATTACTACAATTATTGAAGTTCTCAAGTTGAAATCAAATTCAATTCAATCTCTGTTCAAACTCAAGTCCAATCAAATCAAGTCGAAATCAGTTTACATGTTTCCATCTCCATTCCCAGACAGTTTTCCATACATTTCTCAAACGTGTCTTCGTTTTCAATTGCTCAGTTTGTTCGGCCACACTAAAAGGGGCCCAACATTACAAGATATTACAAGTATGTATATGTTTTTGTATTCGCGTTCAATGAGGCAATTTGTTTGGCAGTGCTAAAAGGGTCCCAACATGACAATCATGTATATGTTTTTATTATGCAATTTTTCTCGGCAATATTAAACACCGGTCCCCCACAGAATTATGCAACCGCGTTCAATTAGGCAATTTATTCGGAAAGACAAACATGCCAAAGTTTGCCAAGGTCCCCAGACACCCGGTTGGCCGAAATTTTGTTTGGATGACGGCATGGTTTGAGGGTATTTTTGTTGACATGTATCAAATATATTCAAATATTGAAACCACCAACCAGAAATACTTGACAATTATCTGGCTGAATCAAAGTTCAATAACTTGAACACACCCTCTGGTAAACTAACATAGCTATTGAAAATGGCCATAGAAATAGTGGATTTACCCATTGAAAATGGTGATTTTTCATAGTTATGTAAACGTTTTCCAGGCCGGGTAAATAAAACTTAAATCGGCCATTGGGGGATGAATCCCCTGAATCCTCCGACACATTCCGACGTCCGTTCCGACGTCCGTGTCATGCCTCGGCGGCCGCGGCTTTCACGGCATCAGATGGCGCAGCTTTCTTACCGGCCGCCGCCTTCTTCTTCTTCAGGGCCTGGACGCGGAAATGTCCAGTTTTTAAAAGATGTCGATTCCGCCAGTAGCTCAAATTTGTTGAAAAACGATTTTCGGAAGGCAAATTTGGATGAAAGGTACTTCACGGCAATTTTTTACCTGAGTTGCCTGATGATTGCAATATTTCGATTGAGCAAACGTTGGGTGACACGTCACAACTGATGTGGCGGCAGTTCACAATTCATGCCTTGATGGTTTCATGAAACTGACACGCCCGCGCAGAGTTGCAAATAACGTTGGCGCAAACTGGGCGGCCTATGGCCATGACTCACTCATGATGTTGCATATGCTTTCGCGGTGCAAGAGAATTGTACACGGCAACTGTGTCATGACATGGATGTCATTAGCCAAACACACAATGCTCGCCTTCATTTTGTCAAAATCCCTTCCAATCAAGGCTAAGTTTTCACTTGATGCCGTCATCGACCTTTTTCACTAACCAAACCACTAAAAACAGCAAACCTGCAACCTTTTTCCTGAGCTGTTGTGCATAGGCGCACGCTACGCCCAATTTATCGTGAACCCTGAAAAACGCACACCTTGTCATGACCCATCCTGGTTGGTGCAAACACTTCAAACACCCGCCCCCAGTTGAACAACGACAGCTCAAGTTCCGCCAAACCGCGCCCAGCCTCTAAAGCTGCTTGCTTTGCCACTTCGTCCAAGACCTCAGGTTCAGAATGTGGGCTTTTTCTCTTGCAGCAGGGCGCGGAGGCTGGTAGCTGTCTGTCAGCCTTTTGGCAAGCAAAGAAGGGTTCCTGTTTTTGGGGCTAAGGCGCCATCACTTCACTGACTTTTGTTGCCAGAAACGCAGATACGTGCCAGCCGTCGAATCTAGAGCTCATTGCATGGAGCATGGGAAGGTTCACAAGTTGCAGGGAGTGTTGAATTTGAATGGTGTTTTTTTGCTTCCACACAGGCACGGCAAGCTGCAGAAATTGCTAGCGAACTAAATCATCATAGATTTTTCCGTGATTTCCAATGTCTCTGTGATGCAAAGGAATCAAAGGAATCAACGTTTCTTAAGCAATCACAGCTAGTGAGAATGGGTTGCAACTTCGGGTCGCAATTTGGGGTCTCACAAATTCCAGGCTAAATCATGCTAAATGGAATCCGTGAATAGTTTCGAGAATGGGTTGGCTAAGCTTGTGGTCTGTCCAATAACATCTTCCCTCGCGGCGCACAGCCTGCATCTTCAGAACTAGTCATTGGTTACCGGATCCAGAGTTGTTGACTTTACTGTTTGACTGACTGGCTGGCTGATTGAAAAGTTGACTAGGTGCAAAGGTGCATAGCTCATTGAATCTTGTTGAGCTCTTCTCCTCTATCCATTTCCTCAGTGACCCCTCTCTTCATTTCGTGGCCACTGCTTCTTCGTTCTTCACTCAGCTACTCTTTTCTCTCTGTGCTACCTGCCTTTTCTCTACCTCTTTGCGGAGCTTCTGATCTATCTCCTCAGCCATCCGCTTCTCAGCTCATATTCAGCCTATATTCAGCTACCTCATCTTTGAGTTTCAGCTCTTTTGGGCTACTTACAGTACCTGTTCTCCGCGTGCCTCCTCTTTGAGCTTTCTTGACTCTAAGCCACTTCCCCGAGCAGTAGAGCATGCTTTGCGCAGCTGGTCAATTGTGCTAAGCTGCCCTCTGTTGCATGTTACAATAGCAGCGCAGGCACCGGAGCAGGGCATGCTTCGTGCAGCCTCGAAATCCATTTGGCATCCCCCGGACTCAGTCGCATGCACCGACCTGCCCCTCACCCGACCACTGTGCCGGAGCATTGGGATTTACTTATCCAATATTATCCATAACTCGGAAGCTTCTCATCTACAATTCTCTGGGTAATCTACACAAACGGATTCTTTTGAATCTGCTACATCTGAAAGGAAATTGATTAAAATAAAACGGGACGGCAAAAATGTTCATGGGTAAGCGAATTGAAATGTCCAGAGGTCCCCGTTGTTCACAACCTCCAAATTGTGTGAAGCGGGGGGCCACCTCTGTCAAGATCCCACTGGAAAGGTGTGCCATCCCCCTTCCGGACTGTCAAGTAATTCCTGTGCTCGGACTTTGGCTACACAGTCATTACCCTCTGGTAACTTAACATAGCTATTGAAAATCACCATTTTTAATGGGAAAAATCCACTATAACTGGCCATTTTCAATAGCTATGTTAAATTACCAGAGAGTAAACTATTCAAAACTAAGCAAACAAGGAGCTCATCGGCAGCTTTAGAACTGGTGCATTTATGAAACAAATCTTTGGCTGAGTGCTTGTCGTGCACCTTTAGAAATTCCTTTTCCAAGTCGGGGACGACGCGCAAGCATCACGTCCAGACTTTGGCTGGGTTTTATTGTTCCCCTACGGATTGAGATAGATATAGACAAACGACCATTTTGTATAGTAGTTGATGATATCTTTAACCTCGGGTTTACCCATGGGTTTTCCACATCTGTGCTAGTTAAGTCCAAGGTAATATCCCAATTTTGAATAATTTTGAATGGACAATATCAATCTTTAATGTCTTCTACTTGACCAAAACATATGGGTATCCCGGTATCGTTTCTTTGTGTCTTTCGGAAACTTCTGGTTGAGACGATTTGAAAGGTGTCAGGTTCGTGAACTTCCAATTTATGAATCTATGGTCTGGGTGCATATTAGCTGGTTGGTGGTTTTAAGCATCTTGAAAAATATGAACGTCAATGGGAAGGATTATCCCATATATTATGGAAAATAAAAAATGTTCCAAACCACCAACCAGTTAGTCATTCTGAACTTCCTTACAAAATTGGCCGCCAACTTCCTCGGACCGTGGAAGCCGGTATGGTGCAAAAATGCTCTAGAAATATGTCTTTTCCTGGCCGATAAGGGCGAAATATCTGGCTCGCAAGTCTTCAGATGTGGCACTCAGAATGTAGTGTTTTTTGTGTTTTTAGTTCCTGAAAAAGCAAAAGGGTTCCCTCTTCAGGAGCTTTGCTTCAGAAGCAAATAGGCCATCCAGAAAACCTCAGCCTGGATTTCCTGCCCCATCAACTGGCTTTGCACCCACTTGGGCCCAGAACCTTCTCTTCTCCGTTGTCGCCGTTTTCCTTGGCAACACAATTTATAAGGCCCCGGAGGGTTGTGACATGTTGTGACCGGCTGCACCAGAAATCCCTCCGACAAAAATGGGAGTATCTGCCCCAAACCTCGATCCATGTCTACTCATCTACATGGACCCTCAAAGTACCCGAAAGAAAATCTGAAAGCGACAATTTTGGAGATGTGAAATAATAATAGCAATTCTTCCTATTTCTATGAGTAAATTGAGGGTCAAGGTATCCCAGCCCTCGGACCTCCTTTTCTTTCGAAGTTTTTTTCTCTTCCTGGTCACGGCGTCAGCCCAAGGGCCCTGCAAGTTTTCGTCGCACTCTTCCACCGCCGTTCGTTGTATCGTCACTTTTTGGAAATTGCCCATTGAGATGCCCATTTATGGGGGATTCCACCTTGACATCTTTGATTACTGGAGAGTATGGGTTGTGCAAATAGAATCCATGATATGTTGAAAACCAGGTTTTATCCTTTGGTCCGTCCGGGATGGGGGAGTGTCCACAGATTCTCGCCCCAAAAAACACATCAATTGGGAAAAGGATGCAAATCCTGGGGGTATATAACTGGGGGATCTGGGGGTTTGCATGTGTAATCCATGTCTTATCACCAAAACATATAAGTGCTGTACCTTCTGGTACAATAACATAGCTATGGGAAATAACCCATTTAAAATCATTTAAACAAGATTTAGCCCTTCAACATGGCAATGTCTGGTGGCTACGTGGAATTTTTCGAGGAATGCGAGAATCCATTGGCGCCGCCTCCTTTGCCTTGGCTTGTTTCGCCTTTTCCTCCTGCAGAAAGCACTCTCCGGGATTTTGTGCTTCATTCCATTTTACTGCTTGGTTCATAGGGATTTCCCTAATGGATGTTCATCCCACTAAAAATGTATCTATAGGTATTGACCCATACCCATATATTATAATCCCCAATATATGAAGGGTTGTATATTCCCCGAACTAATATGAACTAATCATCAACCAACCAGGGTTTTGAACACTGCTCTAAATTCTTGGTCATCCCAACTATTGAGTGAACTGGTCAGTTGTTCATATTCCCAGTTTTGGCTGTATATTTGATATGAATTGGTGAAGTAGTTGTAATTCCACACGACAGAAAAATGATGCAAAATCTAAGCACTTCTCAGTCTTGACAGTAAATCATGGGGTGAAAAACCGAGTGTTGTTTGTTAGTCGGTTGGTGGGGGATTACCACGGATTTCCCAGCTAGCCATCTTTGAAAAACCGAAGGAAAGCGCTGCAAGGATCGACTGCTGGAAAAAGCGCTGCGAAATCCCGCACCAGTTGGTACCCTCTGGTAATTTGTTACGGTTTGCTATTGAAAACAATACCCAGTCGAAATAGTTGGTTATAGTTGGTTTACCCAGCTATAACATGGTGGATCCAGTCCGGTATGTAAACGTTTACCAGGCCGGGTAGATTTTGCAATCATCCCATGATTTATCCTGGCGAAATCGCCTGGAAAACTCCACCCTGGTGAGGTCTACAGCAAGGTCTTCTTGCCCAGTTGTGTGCCGTGGTGAAAATAAACCCACTTGACTAGGTTGACGAACAAAAACATATCAACATATATCAACATATATCAACATATATCAACATATATCAACATATATCAACATATATCAACATATATCAACATATATCAACATATATCAACATATATCAACATATATCAACATATA
>Ga0126342_10020608_pt1 | contig 11073 bp, 12 predicted proteins | sample Cyp1metagenome_FD_92528 | JGI IMG/M metagenome (GOLD analysis project Ga0126342, IMG submission 92528) | Coral microbial communities from Lord Howe Island, Old Settlement Bay, Australia - Cyphastrea 1 metagenome | ecosystem: Host-associated > Invertebrates > Cnidaria > Coral ...
AGTTTTTTCTCCCCCCCACCGTGCACGGCTACAGTCAGACTACCTTGGACAGCCACCTGCGGAGGTGTGCAACTACGTTGAACCATTGAACAGTGAGAGGACGAAGGTGCTGCCTTCAGCATCCAGCAGGCTCCAAGTCTTTAGTTACACATATACGGTCGAGTTTTTGATACATCCCAACACGGAAGTCAACAAAAACTCAATGCTAAAATTTGGCTCCACTACCACCACACAGTCTGCAGTGAAACCTTTCATGGGTCAACGCATGGCTTCAACATCCTGTGCACCTTTGGAGCTATCTGTCGCAAAAAAGATCACAGGTCAAGCGCTCGAAGGCTCAAGGACTAAAAAAAAAGTGCTGGTTTCTGTAATTCCTCGATAATTCCATATGTTTTAGGCGCGTGTATATATAAGCATGCGGACCTATTGTACATACATACATGCATACATACATACATACATAGCATACATAGCATGGCATAACACAACTTAACATAACACAACATAACACAACATAACATAACATAACATATCTAAATAATCTAATGGTAGTGAAAGCGAAAGAAAGAAACAAGAAAAGAAAGACAGAGACAGAGAAAGAGAGAGAGAGAGAGAGATATATATATATAGAGAGAGAGAGAGAAATAGAGATATAGGGATGTAGGGGTATAGAGAGCAATATAGAGAGATAGAGAGATAGATAGACAGACAGATAGCTAAATCGAGAGAGAGAGAGAGATAGAGAGATAGATAGGTGGAGAGACAGATAGGTAGTAGATAGATCGAAGACAGGTAGGTAGAGAGATAGAGAGAGACAGAGAGAGCTTAGTAGGTAGATAGGTAGATAGAAAGATATAGGTAGATAAAGCAGAGATAGATAGATAGATAGATAGACAGACAGATAGATAGATAGATAGATAGAGAGAGAGATATAGATAGATAGATAGATAGATAGATAGATAGATAGATATACAGATAGATAATTAGATAGATAGAAAGATAGATAGATAAACGGACAGATAGATAGATAGATACAAATAGATATAGATACATATAGATACATAAAGATACATATAGATACATATAGATACATATAGATAGGTATAGCTAGATGTAGATAGGTATGAATAGATATAAATAACCCCACACATAAATAAATACATGCATACATACATACAGACATACATACATACATACATATAGATATAGATATAGATATCGATATAGATATAGGTATAGATACATATACATATGTATATTTGAGGGGGATGCACGCAGGGTCCCAAAAAAAACATAGATCTAAGGAACCTTTGGGTGTTTTACGTGGAAAACAAGGCCACAACTGACCTTCACACATCCAGCGGCGGCCTGCAAGTTTCACGCTGCATCTACTTTCCCTGTAGATTTGTTGGAAAATCTTATGGATCATCATGTTTTCTGTTTGAAAAAGGTGGAGGAAAGTAGATGTGAAATAGAGGAATCTCTGTTGCACACATTTCTGCCCCTGATGACCTTCGATTGATCTCATGCCGGGTTCCTCAGATGGTTTCATCTGGGACTTCCTCACTGGAACTAATTTTTTGCCAGTGGAAAGCAAGAAAAAAACAGAAACGCTGAAAAAATCTTTCCAATACGTTGCTACCAGGGCATGCACTGGCCAGAGTTGTTAATTTTCCCAGCATCGTTTCTTCACTCAGTGTTTTGTGGGACCTCACATTTTCATCATATGGCAGAAAGGATGCCTCAGTTTTCCCGGGCGTTTGCACTGAAACAAACTAGTTTTATGTGTCATCCTATTTTGGGGCAGCACAGCAAATTCCAACAAGAACCGAGATACCATTTTGGCCGCACTTTGTAATTCAACCTTTCTCGTTGCAGGTTCAAACCAGACAGGGTTGAATATGCACATAGACATTTGGTGCCAGCTTGCAATGCCATGATCCGATATTCTTCCCCAAGGCGAAGTGCTGGTCGATCAGTGCAATAAAGGAAAGTGCATTTGCCCCACAACGCTCTTGCTCGAAGAAAGCACTGGTTGCCTGGGCTCTGACCATTTAGTTCAAGATATATATGCCATAAGGTTACCTGGGCACATCTATGGGTTGCCCATATTGGGCAAAAGCCTGTAACTAAGTCAGCTACAACCCCATTCAGTTGTGTAATCCTAATCCCATTTACATGTGTAATTATAACCCCATTTATGATCATATATATATAAATAAATATTTGGGAAAGGGCTTCAACATGCTTCAACTGTAGGTTTCGATGAATCCCACCATAATTATCAACCGAAACCTTGGAATCCACATGATTGGTTTTTGCCTTACTAAGGTAGCAACCACCCCTATATTCAGTGAGAATGAAACCTATTTTTGTGAGTTAACCTAACCAATTTAAAAAGACAACAGTGAAATCAAAAGTATCTTGTTTGATCCAAGAAACATGAACAAATGCTCGCCAGATCATTTGCGATTTCAGATAGGAAAAATAGTATAGGCTTGGTATGGGCTGCCTTGATGTTGGAATCTAACTCTGGGAACGTACGCTTATCGTTCTCGCCTCTACCTATCATGTGCATCGACCACACACAGGGTGGAATTTCCACCTTCTTGACCTCCCGGCACCATTTTCTGAAGGCCACGCCTATCTGACCAAGAAGCTGGTCACCAGTCCGGCCCCCAATGGCTACACCCTGCAAAGATTGGAGGGAATGGCCATGAGAATGAAGGATATCCACTGGATGGGGCCCTTCTGCCTCATGATGGATGGCTTTGGAAATCAATTACTTTTGGTTTTGGATTGATTCCCCAAACTTTGTATCATTCCATTTGTGGACAAAAGCAAAAAATCCTAATATAGATAACTAGTAACAAGTACATGATAGTATATAGATGGATATATGTATAAATATACTTAAATATATATATATACACACATATATATATGCATACATGTATATATACATATATATATATATATGTATATATATATATACATACATGTATATATATACATATTTACATACGTGTATATATATATGCATGCATATATATATATATACATATACATATACATATATATACATATATTTATATGTATATATATATATATTATACATTTTTTCCTGCAGCTGAAGTACCAAATCATAGAGGAAACTCGCTGCCAAGTCTTTGCCAGTTCCCAACAGAATCACATGGGCCACATCCCATCTGACCCTTGTGATGCAGAAACCCGGAATTGCTAGCCACGGTGTGAGATGCTCTTGTGGTGTGGTATCCAAATATTTCTGGTGGTCCTTGATGGTGTTTGTCCACGGTGCATCCAGTCTGAAGTCCCCACATACCAAATGCATCAGACGGTCAGGTGTTTGACTGAAAGGTTTGATGGCATCACACCTATCACAAACCTGCATCGATTGGTAATTTCGGCGAATAAACTGGTGAGTGAGGGTTCTTTCTTTCCAGTCTCCAGCCCAACTTTCAAACCCACCTCTCCATCCACCACATATCAAACTTCCAGCTTTTTGGCCCCGTTCTCCTGAAAGAACATTGCCATACTGGTCATGTGCTGGAAATTTGCCTTGCAACAAGTTTTCACCTGAGCAGCGGGGTGGTCAATTCCATAGAATCGACAACTTGTTGTTTTGGTAGATGTTTAGTTCAAACGTTTGTATAATAATATATTTATAAACTAATCCATTGTTAAAGGGTATGTTGGGTATCTCCCCATATTTTAACCAGAACATATTTCACAATAAAAATGTATTTAATGTAGGTGCAAGGAACTGTCCCAAGCGATCAGCTCTACTATTGCACGGTTAGCCTTTGCTCGTAAATTCTTGGTTGGCAACAATCTCATGGGGATGGCAGCCAGTACGAACTTACTATTCCAACAAGATGAAGCAAGGGCCGAAGACCACAAGTAGAAAAGCATCTCGTGATTCGTGTTGAACTGTGCTCCATCGCTGAAATACTTTACCTGATATTGAAAAGGGTTGCACAACAGAAAACATGTTTAGAAGTTTGGTGGTGCTACATCCCAAAAACCTCCACTTGAAAAACTCTTTGACCCACCGAGTCGAGGTTCTGGAAAGGTCGAGTCCTGAAGGCGCTGCCTACCAGAGCAACAAGGCACATGGACAAAAGGGTGGCTGGAGCCTAGGTTTCCATCCCAATTCGATAACACAAAACAAACCAAAAAGCGCTTAAGGGACCCCATCAAATTCAACTCTATAATCTTAGCTCGCCTTAGGGTCTAACATGAATTTGATGAGGCCCCTGGTGCATTGACATGAATCCCAAGTACTGTATCACTGGGTGATCGGCTGCCCAATCTTGCTCAGCATATCTCCAGAACAGGTTGCATTTCTCTTTGGTACAACCTATCAGAGCATCCCAAACTTTGACATCGTTTTTTCTCCATAGAGCATTAAGTACATCAGATGGAAGGAGCACAGGGATGCTTGTCATCTCAATTTGTCCACGGTCAGGATCAAACACCTAAATGGTAGTCTGATGTGTCTTCAGTTGAGAGTCAAACGCATGGGGGAGCCATCTGTGAAGGTCACGTTCAGCATTTTGCATGTTTCTCCCCCAAGTTGCCAAACTGGCAATGTCCCTAATAGTCCCCTGAGTCAACCCGTCTTTGTAGGCTGCCGAAGCATAGCGCTGAGCTGTACTCACATTCAATTCCTCAGCTAAAGCTAGTTGTTGAAAGACACCAACATTTTTCACAGGTTGGGTACTCATCACAAAAGTTGAATAATCTGAATTGTTGAATCCAACCCCAAGAAATCTGAAAACAATTATGCCATGTGGATCAAGACTCACCACGGGAGACATCCCAGAGAAGCTCCCTGGCCAGCTCACCATCAGGCTGCTGAACCTTTCGACGAGCATTGGGTGGCTCACCTGGCATGATGAGGCCGGTTTGGTGAAGAAACTTCCGAAAGGGATTCTATGGGAATTGTTTTGAAAAAGTAAACTGATTGCCTAGTTGATGTCAAAAGCTCATTTGCAATTTATAATTTATAACCATTCACCCCACTAACATCATCAACCCTACAAGGTGGATTACTGAGCTTCCTCTTGGGCATGGTTGCTCGCTCAAAACTTTGTTTTCGGAAATAGATGATCACTACCAGATGTCTGTTGTTTGTGGGTAGCCACTGAAAGGAGAACAACATGGTATTGATGAAAGGTTTCAGTTACTGACTGAATTTCAGTTCAAGGTGAGAACACAACTATTTTTTTCCCGATCTGCCCTTCAAGATTTGCCAGCAGCAATACAGCTGGATCTATGCTACATTGCATAGCCATGGCACCAAAAGCAAAAGCTTCCTTTGAGCGTTTGGAGATTAAGCAGCCAAAGCAACGAGAACAATGAATATGTTCAATTGAACCTATGAAGATATGTGTTTGATTTGATGTTTTTGCTTCATATTCCTTTGCTTGGTGCCACCTTTATAGTGTCATCCTGACCTCCACTCAAAAGATCCTAACCTTCAGAAATCTAAGAAGCTGGAGCAGCTGCCGTTCTCATGGTGAGGGCAACACGCTTGCGGGTTTTGTACCAACTTGAGTAGCTGGCTGCCCGGGCAAACAAATCTGCATAACCCTCCTCAGTGTTGCACTGCTCAGAAATGAGCTGGTTCAGGGAGCGGTAGAGCTCAACCATGGCATCCGCATGTTGGCTTAAGGCAGTGATCATATCAGCTGAACACTCAAGGCCCTCGATCGAAATGCACAAAGATCGTGCATCTTCTGCTTCCTTCAACCTTATATTGAATCATGCGAACACCATGGAACCACTTGAGAAACCAAGCGCTGATGGGAATTCTTTTGGGTTTTTCAAATGAAAGTTTACATAGAAAAGCCATTCAATTGGATATATATTAACTTTGTTTCAAGGAACACAGTCTTGGAAAGGCGTTTGGCCTTCTCCAAAGGGGTTGTGGGGACCGCTGGCTCAGCATTATTCTCATCCTTACCCTTCCCCACCTTGCCCTTCCCTCCTTTGCCACCTTTGCCCTTGCCACCCTTTCCTCGGCCCTTGCCGCCCTCCGCTGACATGGGCAGGTCGATGTGGGCACCAGGAAGCACATCATGAAGCCGTGGAGCACCGGTCTGAGAAAGGTCTCCTCCTGGATAGTGGGATGGAATAATGGCAGGCGTAAAAGATACGAATTCCCATAGGTGAACATGGTGTTCATCATCTTTTTTTGTCATAGGTTAAAACATCAGTGGAGTAATTGCCCAGTGGATCCCAGTTTGATTGAACATCCCCACTATTATACAAAGTGATGGGTGTTTCCAATTTTTAGTACGCATGGGAATGGCCCTAAATAAAGGAGGCCCAAGCTGTAACAAAATTGGATTCTATCTTAAGGTGTGGGGTCCAAATCCCTCTTATTGATAATAGCTTCCTAGCTGTAAAATAACAAATACAATGGTATACACAAACCTGATTTGGCCCCAGTGTCCTTCACCAGTCAAACTCAAAGCTTCATTGGTGGTCACTTGACCAGACGTAGAAAGACGCTGTGTATCTTCCTGAGCATTGACAACTGACTGGCCCACCTCATCCACTATGATGTACCTCCGGAGTCGCTCAACCCCTGGAAAGTTCGGGTCATCAATGTAGTGATTGTTGAGGGTGCACCTTTCGATCAGGGAGTTGATGTCCTCTGTCGTGTACCGTCCACTTTGTTCCAACTGCGCACGTGACCACGTCACAGTGTTGGAATGCGCACTGCGACGCTGGAGGTTTGTCCTGCTGACTTCTAGGCACACCTGACTAAAGTCCCGTGCATGCTTCAACCACAAGTTGAAGAGGTCCTGCCGTTTGCCCTTCATGAACATATCCTTCGTCGCGGGGTCCATGTTCTCCCTTAGTTGGTCACACAGGAAGGGAGAGTTGACCCCTGTAGGTGTTCATATTAAGTGGTTGCTTAAGGGGATTCTATCATAATGGGAATCCACTTGATGCCACACTCGATCTAAACAGTGCCTCAACAACTGAGTTGAGCACGGGTGGTTTGCAGCCCTCAGGAAAGCCATGTATTCTGCCCTATGGGTTCTGGAGGTTGCTTGACCGTTGGCTTCTGCTTCTGCTCTCCTGCGCGCAATCTCTGCCTGATCCTGCTGAGCTCGCTGAGCTGTGTTTGCTGCTGTGGCCTCGATCAAGCCCACAAGCTGCGCAGGTGTGCTACCTGCAGGCACTTCAGGTTGTCCTGCAACCACTGGAGCTGCTTGGGGAGGTGCTTGCACAGCTTGAGGAACTTGCCCTGCCGCTGGAGCTGCTTGGGGAGGTGCTTGCACAGCTTGAGGAACTTGCCCCGCTGCAACCGCTGGAGCTGCTTGGGGAGGTGCCTGCACAGCTTGAGGAACTTGCCCCGCTGCAACCACTGGAGCTGCTTGGGGAGGTGCTTGCACAGCTTGAGGAACTTGCCCTGCTGCAACCACTGGAGCTGCTTGGGGAGGTGCTTGCACAGCTTGAGGAACTTGCCCTGCATGTTGTGCTGCAACTGGAGCTGCTTGGTGAGGTGGCTGCTGAGCTTGCACGGCTTGGGGAACTTGCCCTGCTGCAACCACTGGAGATGCTTGGGGAGGTGCTTGCACAGCTTGAGGAACTTGCCCTGCAGGTTGTGCTGCAACTGGAGCTGCTTGGTGAGGTGGCTGCTGAGCTTGCACAGCTTCAGGAACTTGCCCTGCTGCAACCACTGGAGCTGCTTGGGGAGGTGCTTGCACAGCTTGAGGAACTTGCCCTGCCGGTTGTGCTGCAACTGGAGCTGCTTGGGGATGTGCTTGCACAGCTTGAGGAACTTGCCCTGCAGGATGTGCTGCAACCACTAGAGCCGGCTGGGGAGGTGCAGGTGCTTGCGCAGCTTGAGGAACTTGTCCTGCATGTTGTGCTGCAACCATTGGAGCTGCCTGGGAGGGATGCTGAGCTTGCACTTGGCCGGCAGGAACTTGCTGAGCTGCTTGTACTTGATCTTGTCCAGGTGCTGGAAGAGCTTGGGCTTGTTGCGATGGGTGCTGTGCTTGTCCAACTTGTTTGGCTGTCGCCTGGCTGTCACTGGGATGTCCATGGTGAAGTCCTGGAGCAGCTTGCTGGTCAGGCTCTCCTTGTCCACGCTGAAAGAACATAGTATGTGGAGTAGGCACAATAGGCTGAACAGCTGGATCAGCTTCGGCCACACTTGCCCCAGCCGCCTGAGGCACAGCCACAATTGCTGCATGGTCGGGCTGCTCAACCCGGGCAAGCTCATCTTCCACCTGTCTCTCTAACTCAGCCATTAAGGCATCAGAGTTCACCTCGTCACCATCGATATCATCAGGGGCATGTGATTGAGCCACCGAAGAAGCCCCAGAACAAGTAGTCATCTCAGCCTAATGGTTGGCAAATAATTTTGGGATGAACATGATATCATGATACTATGCCATATAAGGTTATTTTCAAAGGACCATACTATAGAGATTGTGTCTATGTAGATTCGATTGTTTCCTGTGTATAAATATGTTCTTAGACAAAAACAGAAACCTGTGGACAGGGGTCAAAGTCAAGGGTTCTGATTGAACACCCACGCTCCCAATGTGGTTCCATTCAAAACTTGGGTGGTTTTGACCCATGCACGGATTGTTTTATCAAGACTAGAAGCAGCCAAGGCATCCCATTGAATCCCATTGAGCTGGGCTGCCAACTTGAACTTCTCAACCAGCTCTCCAGCTGACATGGTTTTGGGTTTGACTGCGATAGGGTCACTGGAAGCTTCAGATGGAGCACTGCGTTTCTGGCGGTAAGTGGCAGGGTCAAAAAACACAGCAATGTTCTCTCTGGTTGTATGTCGTTCAAACCATTGAGGGCTATGTGTCTTGACCCCCACCCCCAGATTCTTCTTTTGGTAGGTACTAGGATCGAAAAAATTGTTGATGTTCTCCTGGGTAATATGGCATTCACATCCTGCCTGTGGAGGGGTTTGCAAAGCTTCACAGGGATGCCGGTGGGGAGCGGAAGCCACGGGAGTCGACATCACACCCCCTCGTCAAGCTTTTGTGGTTCACTTGACCCAAAATCACCTGCAACAATGAAAAGTTTTGGGTTCACCACTCACCTTTTGTAGGCTTTCACCATTCCCATCTACTCAAAGCTATGTAATACTGTTGGATTAGGAGCCCCAAACTGCATAATGCCTAGAGCGTGACACGTCACGAGTGGACACGGCATTGTCACGGAGTAGTCACGGTATTTGGGTTTTTGGAAAAATTCTTTGGGATACATTCCATTTCTTAGCCCTTTTGATGTTTAAACCAAAATCTTTGGGATGCATTCCCCAGGTCACTTGTTGGTGGGTCCACCCATATGGCACCTGATTTATCCTGCTCCAGCAGCTGCAAGCACCGCTTCATTGCCAAGGTGTATTCACCTGGCACAGCGCTCAGGTTGGATTGCCTGGGAATAATATATAGTTGAAACTACTTATGTGGGGAATGTGAGGAATGTGACATATATATAATTGAGAATACTTATGTGGGGAATGTGGGATAACCCCTACTTCTTGGGGAATGTGAGAATGTGGGTATTGGAGCACATAGATAGTGTTGGAACCCATATATATATATACACATAATATAGTTACTATATATGGTGTTGGAACCCATATTGAATATACATACATACATATATAAAATAATATACATAAGTATGGAACATATATATATATGTATATATATATATACCCATAAAATTTCCCATTTATGGGGTATGCCCATAGATCTCACCACGTTAGAACTGGAACCCATTCGAAGTCTTACCATTTGAGGGGTGTTAATATAGATCCCATTTTGGGGGGTTGTCTTTTTTGTGGACTTTTTGGGGTGCTTCAAAATGCCCATAGCCTTTTCTACTTTGCTGCGCTTTGGTTCACTTTCAATTCTGAATTTGATCTTGAGCAATAGTTTGCTCCTGGTGTTTTTGAAGCTGGCTATCACAGCTTCAAAGTCCCAAGGGACAGGAATTGAAACACTTCCGTAAGATCAGCATCATGCCAAGGGTCCCTGGGTCGAAAAGACACCTTTGGCACACGGGTAGATTTGTATGGTTCCCTAGCTGGGGTATCCTTCCAAAGCTGAACTGTTGCCACCCCAAACCCCTTTGGGTAGGTCTGAGATGCTTTCAAGTTTTTGTTTCCTGTAACATACTTTACACCAGCACGTGAGGTTGAAACAGACACCATTGGCGTCCATTCCTTGTCGCTTGGCAAAGGGATGGACAAGTTGCCAACAGCAGGAGTGGGAGCCCAAAGGTATGTAGGCTTTGGACTTTCTGATCCATAACTTCCCATGTAAATGTGGCTTCGCCAGACATCAACAAGGGTTAGGAATTCCTGCATTCGTGGGTGTTCCCAAAGTAATGATGTCCGGGGTTGTTCATAGAGCCATGTCACTACCTTGCTCTCTAAGACCCACAAGATCAGGCACATGCGGCTCACCATTACCTTAGCTGTGTGGCAGGTTTGGGTGATGCAGTAATGCACATGTACACTTTAAAACATTTTTTCAAACTACAAAAAATAACATTATGTTGAACAAGTTCCAAGCCACATTTCCTTGGGCAACACACTTGACCCGGGAATTACCCAGTGGGTTCCAAAGTGTTCGCTGGGTCCTTAAGTCATTGGGCATTGACCCCTGGTGCAAAACCTATACATCCCATCCAGATCAAATACACCTTTGGGGGACCAGTTTGATGGGGATATAGGGGTTTCAAATTTCCACACCACATTTTATTCACCTGGGATCGACATACTGGTGAAATATATTTCATTACCAAGCATCGAGTTGCGGGATATGAACACCCACGAGCTACAAACTGTAGCTATCATTGCAAAGCCTGCTGGCTTCACCATAAATGCCAACAACAGCGCCATCGTGAACCTAGGCTTTGATTGGAACTGCTAATTTTCCACTTGGGTTGGTCCCCAAAAAAAGCCCCCCACAAGTCCCAAAATCTTTCATAAAATGCAGGGAAAACACTGTTTTGTGGGGACTTGTGGGGGCCTTTTTTGGTGAACCA
>Ga0126342_10020609_pt1 | contig 11073 bp, 12 predicted proteins | sample Cyp1metagenome_FD_92528 | JGI IMG/M metagenome (GOLD analysis project Ga0126342, IMG submission 92528) | Coral microbial communities from Lord Howe Island, Old Settlement Bay, Australia - Cyphastrea 1 metagenome | ecosystem: Host-associated > Invertebrates > Cnidaria > Coral ...
ATAGACGTGATATTCTACTATATATAGAAATACATATACATATAGATATATTTATATAATCCATCTTCTTTTTGGCCAAAAGTGAGCTCCCACTGTGTGAAGCGATAGGGAGCCTTGAGGAGCGATACCCCCTAAACTGATGACCATGGAATCAGCACCATGTTTTGACCGTCGCACATTTGAAAACCCATTGGATTTTCAGATATTTACTTGATTTTCAGAGACCAAACCACAAAAATGGCATTGGTAACTCGAGGCTAAGCTTGGCGGTTGCTCTGCAAGGTGGGCGGTTTCTTGCCAGGGGATCCTGGGAGTCCATATGGAAAACCAAGCTAAGAAGAAGTTTGCCAGGGGAAATGATCTACATTTGAGGTGTTTTTTTTTCCCATACCTAGCTAATATGATATAATCCTATATATATATATATTATAGATATGTATTATCAATGTACTGGAGGATCAATTTTCGCTGGGAATTCATCAGCAAATGCTTGCAAAGGATCAATGGACCAAAATACCATTGAAATTTCGTAGAAACCGTTCGAAACCTTCAATCAAATCGAGAGCACTTTAGAAACAGGATTCATCATTTCACCAACCCACCAACCCACCCACCCACCAACCCACCAACCAACCCACCCACCCACCAACCAACCCACCCACCCACCAACCAACCAACCCACCCACCCACCAACCAACCAACCAACCACGCATCATATTTCCCCGATAGTCTGTTTTTTTTTGTTGTTTGAAGGACCATTGTTGAACCAATGTTGAAGCTCAGCACCTGCCGGTCGAACCTGGCCACTGGATGTCGCAACAATATCCCCATGTTCAATAGGCTGATCATTTCAAGTGACGGATTTTCCATCCTCCATGCGTATATTTTGGTGAAAAAAGTACGTTCAACTATGTTCAAAGTTTAATGCTTAAAGTATCTTAAAGTTGGGGGTTATTAAACCCCAACTTTAACATACTTTAACCGGGTAATCATTAAGTTTAACCGTTAAACTAGCCTGATCCAAGGCTCGTTAAAACCCCGGTTTTCGGTTGCTGAAACTCCCATCGTTCCCTGCAGTCTCCTGTGGGCCAGGCACTTCGGTGCACTGTTCCATCGAATCTGACCAACTTCGCGACACGGCGCCGGCATCGGTTTTTTGCGGCATTGGATGTTCATATGGCAGTGTGTCAAAACCCTGTACCCCTGGTGAACATCAAAATAGCTGGTAAATGTATGTTCATTCCCCCAAAACATGGTAATACTATAGGTATTGATCCATACCCATACAGCCAACGGTCAACCCGTTCAGAACATGTGTGCTTTACTGGTTGTTTCAGCATGGAGGCAGATTCTCTGCAAGAGGTCTATTTCTTTGGAAAATATCAAGAACAGATAATTGTTATAAAAGAGATGTTTCCACTTTGGATGCTGGTTTCGCAGCTGTCTTTGTTCACTGATGTTGGATCCCCGCTGTCATTGCTGTCGGATGGTGAGCTTTACGTACCTGACGTACCTAGTGAGTACTAGTAGGGTTCGCAATACTATCTTACTGTAGTTTGATTAGTATGGTTAGCTTTTAGAAGTACTAACTATATCTAACTATAGGATGAATTATGTAACTATAGTTGAGTATGGTTAGCTTTTACCGTCTCAATAGTACGTGTTTTCACCAAGATGAATTACTACGTTTGAATTTTGCGCGTCCAGCTTGGCTGGCGGTCTACCAAAAAGGCAACTGCGAACGTATTGCCACAACACTGGCCAGCTACAGAAATCACATCAATCCAGAAATTCACGGAGTTGAATGCCTGCACAGATCACACCAACATGATCCTGAACGTGTTGATCCTGTCTGTAAGCATCAAAATTACTGTGGTTTCCCTTTGAAAAATAGCAAATCTCAAGCACATCCCCGGCACTCCCATGTGAAAAGAGCGCCGTGAACACACGTCCTTGCCAGCGGGCATAGCTTTTGGATGCTCCTTTATCATCTCAAGTGACCATAGCTCGGATTCAAAAGGCAACTGTATCCAGGAGAGTTGGTAACCATCACTGGTGGTTCTGAATTAGGGTTCGTTCTCCAACCCAACATATTCCAACAAATGGGCTGATGATCTTAATTTACTGGCATACTTTTTGGGAAGGGTGGCTAATCATGGCTAATCGGCTAAACTGCCAACATCAAATGATACATCAATCTCCAGCATTTGTTGGCCATGTCCCCATTCTACATCCCTACTGATCACTAAGTATTCCCCATTTTCTAGATCACATATGTTGAAACTACCAACCATTACGAACGAGACATAACTCATTAACTACACACTACTAAGCAGTCCTGAAACCAGCCAGTATATAGCTATAATATATTATAATATATATTATCCCCAACATCTTGTGTTTCTTTATGATATCCGCAAGATTTCACAGGTTTTTATAGCTTGAAACCCAACCACATCATGAACGGTCACAGGTGGTACGGGAGCAGATCGATGTAATCGGCCTGGTCCCGGATCAGTTGAGCCTACTGCTGGAGGACAGGAAGGTTCCTGGCGGAAATCTGGGCATCTGGGCTACCGCCATTTTGGGGAAATACCAATTACAGGACTATCACTGGTTGGTGGTTTGGAACATGAATTTTATTTTTCTATATATTGGGAATGTCATCATCCCAACTGACTTTCATATTTTTCAGAGGGGTTTAAACCACCAACCAGATCATATTGAAATATGTGTATATATATATGTATGTATAAGACCGATGTATTTCTAGATATATCAATTATTCCCATCATATCATATCCATCACATCCATCACGGATCATATATTGAAATGCTCAAATCCCTGCGTAGGGTTAGCGTTTATCAACTTTCCAAAACAAGAATATTCAAATTGCGGTGTGCTATTTGGATCTGATGATCTGAGTGTACGTGGAAAAATGGAGGGAAGGTGACGAATCGTGTTTTGCGGGTCAACTCTCCAGTATGGATGGTCAACATTCCTATTTTCGAACCATCCTATTCAACCATCAATCATGAAATATCCCCAGCCCGTAGTCAAAAGCCCTCACTTTAGTAGTTGTATCTTCCATTCGCAAGGGTTAATTCAATCATATCCACGAGGATTATAGAGACCAATGAATTCCTTGTGTTTGATGGTTAAGGCCCTGTTATCCCAAATGTTGGTGGTTGAACAAGGTTCCAACACATTTTCCTAACATATGTTCATTTACCCTCTGGTTATTTAACATAGCCATGGAAAATCACCATTTTTAATAGGTAAACCATCTATAAATGGGCCATTTTCCATAGCTATGTTAAATAACCAGAGGGTATGTTCCCCAATTCTTAAAGTGCTTCAATCCCTATGTTAGAGAGCGATTTCATCCCCATTTTGGATGGCTATATCCACCCTTCCAGAGAACCATTTGGGGATAATTCTCCAGGCCCTAATCAACATCCATGGTTAAAACCTAGTAAATGTTCGTCGGTGGTTAAATCACTTTGAAGCACCATGTTCCAACATTTTATGGACTCTACATCTTTCAATGTTTTGGTGCTTAACAATTAAATCGCTATGTTTATATATGTTTGATGGTCAAATCATTCAAATAATCAATATATATATATATATATATACATATTAAATATATATATATATACATATTAAATATATATATATATACATATTAAATATATATATATATATATTATGTATATTATATAATTATATATATATATACATATTAAATATATATATATATATATATATATTATGTATATTATATAATTATATATATATATATATATATGTTATATTATATGTTTGATGGTTAAGTTTTTATCTTCCCACCATGTTGATGCCAACATCCCCATCTTTAGTACTGAAATTTTGTTGTTGTCATACTAAAATCATGTTTAAATTCCTATTGTTCCATATTAAAATCAGCATGTTCCCAGCAGTTTCCTGGTAAACTAGCCATTTTTCCTAGCATTTTCCTGGTAAATTTGCCATTTTCCTAGCATTAAATTCGCAATTTTCCTGGTAAGCTAGCCATTTTCCTAGCATTTTCCTAGTAAATTCGCCATTTTCCTAGCATTTTCTTGGTAAACTAGCCATTTTTGTATGGCTTTTCCCATGGATTTTCCATCCCCGAAGCTTCCCCGGAGCCAGGACCTTCCGTTGTCGCTACGCCTGGTGATCTCCTGGGCCGAGCGGCTCCCAGCGCACCTGGCGCGGCGCGTCGGACGCTCCGCGCGGCTGGTGGAGGTGTTGATCGCCACGGAGTGACTGGGCGGAAGATGAAGACATCGGAGAATCGATGGGAAAAAATGGATAGGAAATAGATGAAATACTGTAATCTATGGGATAATCTATGGGATAATCTATGGGATAATCTATGGGATAATCTATGGGATAATCTATGGGATATTCTATGGGATAATCTATGAGAAATATGTTTGATATATGTTTGATGGGATCATCTATAGGAAACATGATGGGAAATATATTGGATAATCTCAAAATATGGGATAAACTGAGTCTCTGATAATTTGACATATGGGAGAATCTATGGGAAATATATGAAAATTTATGTTCAATGATTATATATAATACGATTTTCATACCATTATCTGGTTGGTGGTTTGGAACATGGCTTTTATTTTTCCATATATATATATATATATATTGGGAATCTATGGGAAATATATGAAATATATGAAATATATGAAATACTGTAATCTATGGGATAATCTATGGGATAATCTATGGGATAATCTATGAGAAATATGTTTGATATATGTTTGATGGGATAATCTATAGGAAAAAATGATGGGAAATATATTGGATAATCTCAAAATATGGGATAGATAGATAGATAGATATATACATATATATATGGGATATATACCCTCTGATAATTTAACATAGCTATTGAACATGGTTATTTATGATAATTCATATATGGGATAATCTAAACATGCGGGATACATACATAAGAGAATAGGATATATATATATATATATATACACATGGAAGAGATGAAGTCATGGGGGTACCCCTAAAAATCATCCTAATTTGCATAGGATGGTCCATTTATTGACTAATCCAGCTATTGGGAATCCCCCATTTATGGACACCTCCAATGGATAGATACTATGAACGAACTAACTAATTGGATGATATATGGATGATAAACTATCCTGTTTGCCCATATATATTTTCATATATATAATTATGTATATATATATATCCTGTTTGATATGATGGGAAATATGATGGGATAATCTATGGGATAATCATGGAATATATATGGTGACAGAAAGGGAAGACGAAATGCCACAACTACCAGCTACCCTCCGGTGACGGTGTTATCAAACATGGCTGGCATACCAGTTTATCTAAATGAAGAGGTATACTGTACAGAGAGACTTAGATAAATTGTTATGTATATATATATACAATATTATATATATATGCAGTACATTAACATTATGTATAACTTATAGATGGTATAACTTATTATATCTAGATGGTATAACATAACATGATGGTATACATTAACATGATATATATATATATATATAAAACAACAATATCTAGATGGTATAACTTCTAGATATTGTTGTTCAGGTATATGTTTTTTGTTTTTTAGTATGCATGGCCATGTCGGCCATAATTGGGACGCAGAGGATAGGGATCGAAACTATCAATCTTGGTGGTTTATAGATGGTTTATAGATAGGACATGTGGTGATATGTAGTTTCATAAATGTTATCACAAATTGGATGGTTTATGAAACTAACTATCACCAATGTTGGTCCAGGGCGGTGTCTGAAAGGATGGAAATCTAGATGGTTTATTCCGACAAGTGATTAACCATTTTGATCCATTTTGTGAGTCCAGATTTTCATGGATATTGATAGATATTTTCCAATATCTTCATAAGTGTATTTTTGCCACTGCCATGATTGGGTGGATCCCAATGTATTTCGATTTTTCCCAGAAGCGTCGGCCACTGCCACTGAGCTGAACAAGATTTGGTGTGCGATTTGTATGTCGATATGTCTGTATCTGAAAGTAGGGTATACCACCCAAATAGCAATTATATAAACCATTGATTTAATCATCCCATTAATGGTTCATCTTCTTCAATCAAATTTATATACGGAAAATGGTAATGAACTCGCAAATTTGGGGTACAATAGCCTCTGGTAAACTAACATAACTATGGAAAATCACCATGCTATGAATGGGTAAATCCACTATTTCGACTGGGCCATTTTCAATAGCTATGCTAGCTTACCAGAGGGTACATTGTCAGACGACCTTTGACGTGATTCTCTGGGCTCTTCATGGATCACATCATGGAGACCATCGCAGCCGCCATATGGCCTTCAGCTCCGCAGAAACTGATGGATTTTGCTCACTTCGTTTGTAGTTGAAGTGTAGTTGAAGTAAGTAACGCTCAGAGTTGGGTCACCTACTCGAGGTGGTAACATGATTTGTGAATCAGATATAATCTGATGATTGATTTTTGAGGGCCGCAGAACTAATCATCCCAAATTATCATCCAATATTCAGTATGATCCAGGAGTAATATCTCATGATATCCGATTATCTCAGTACTTTCACAAGAAGCAGAGATGGTTGTTGCGGAAGCAATGCCCATGGCTGGCATAGGACGGGCTGCAGGGCTGACGGCAACATGGCTACGCTGCGGTTTCATCAAACATACCATGCGTAAACAACATGAAAATCATGTTTCATTCTTGTAAATTATCTATCGGTACATGTTTACTGTGCCCTTTCCAGCACGGCATGTTTGAGTGCCCGAGGATATCCCCGAGCTGTGTTTCAACGAAAAGAACTGCAGGAAGTCAGCTTTGCGTTAAAGATTTTTCAAGATGGCCACGTGTAGCAAGTACATTCCCCCTGGGGTTGATTCCGAGGGTGTTTATATGTGGAAGGCAGTTGAAGGGATCATCGAGAAATACGACTTGTATCAAATTGTCCTACAAATTGTATCAAATTGACCTATCTTATCATCCAGTCTTATCATCCAGTATATCTTATCTCAAGACTACCATTCCATTAAATATGCCATATTTAATTTTCATAATACCATATATTTAATAGATTATAATAGTACCATATCGTTTTATGGAGATAATACTATCATATACTACCATTAAATATGTCATATATCATTTCCATATGGTTTTCCCATCGTACTCAGTACCAGCCTTCCAGGAGAGTCGAGTCGACAAGGACAAGGCGTGTGGTGCAGATGGACGATCCATGTCATTTCAAGAGAATTTTGCAGGTTTTATATGGAGTTTTGTTAAAGTCTGCTAGGTATCCATACATCCCAATGACATGGGCTAATAATCGATGAGACTAGTCCACTTACAAGGTGATGCCCCCCACTTTTTAGTTGGCTTGTAAAGCCAGTTGTCCGGTTTCATGTTGCATTTTTTGTCTACAGTAATCCCAACATTGAAATATTAGTTATGTTATTTAATTTGCATCAACTCTTCTATCATTAATCAGATAAATCAGCTATCAATCTGAATTTTTGCTATAGTTAAATCCCCATGTTCCCCAATTTTCATTCCAATGGTGCCTAATGATGTGCAATTCCCCAACTTCCAACTTAGCACTTCCAGTTGGTGGGTCACCCAACAGGACAGGTGTTCCGAATGTCGTCATCACAGGCGACGACAGGGGACTTTTGGGTCTGAAAATTTAAAGGGAAGGATCCCCAAAATCCAGTGGTTTATGCTCATTATGTTCATTATGTTCGATTTGCAATTTTGGTGGTTAAGTTATATACCTCATTTTCAGGCATGTGTGTCTTCTCCGAAAGGAACATCATAAATGTCATGATATTTGTTGAAGATGTCCAGTACCATTTAAGATTGCCAGATGGGGACCACAACTGGAGGTTGGAGATGGGCAAGGGAATAGTCGGAATAGTTGTTCTACTGATAGATATAGGTTGTTTGGGACTGAAGTCTTCCATTTCTCAATTTGTTGTCTCAAAACCTAAATGACCAAGTGGGAAAAAATAAAGCCCTGGTTGATCTGTGACATTCTGTGTAACACTGCACATCGCACATGAATTACAGTAAGACCCTGACTGTTAGAAGAAAGTTGGTAAATGTGTCCAGATATTGGCCAACGTACACTGCAGCTCACATCAGGTGAGACAACCACAGGTTTGGCTCAAGACCCCGCACAGTTTTCAGCAGCCGAGAGTGTTTCGGCGTGGCTTCATGTTTGAAGTCAACATCGGCCTCAGCGGTCACACCGAAGTTTTGTCACTGGCGGAGGTGCAGAGCCTGACCTTTTTCGGGTTCAGACTCGTCACAGCTTGCGGGCGCATCGTCACAGCTTGCGCCCTCCAAGACGGGGAGCGGTTGACCGCGGTACGACAGCCGCAGTTGCGTCTGGTTGCAACGAGCACAGCTTTCGGTGTCTGGTGCCCTGGAGGTGACGTTGTCACATGGGGCGATCCCCAGAGCGGTGGTGACAACTCCGCAGTGGCAGAGCGGCTCAGAAATGTCCAGCAGGTTCAGGCCACACAGCAGGCTTTTGCTGCCATTCTGGGTGACGGGTCAGTGGTTGCTTGGGGTGATCCCACGTGTGGCGGTGATTGCTCTGAAGTTCAAGAGCAGCTTAGGAATGTCCAGCGGCTTTGGGCAACAGGCAGTGCATTTGCTGCGATCCTGGCTGATGGATCTGTTGTGACGTGGGGCGAAGCCTGTGATGGCGGTGATAGCTCTGGAGTTCAAGAGCAGCTTCGGGATGTACAGCAGCTTCAAGCCACGTGCTATGCTTTTGCCGCGATCTTGCAAGATGGGTCCGTTGTTACCTGGGGCAATCCTCATGATGGTGGTGACAGCTCAGCAGTTCAAAGTCATCTCAGGAATGTTCGGTGGGTTGAGGGCAGTTGCTTAGCCTTTGCTGCAATCCTTGCCAACGGACGTGTCGTTACTTGGGGCGACCCAGATTGTGGTGGCGATACCTCTGCCGTGCAAGACCAGCTGAGGGATGTGCAGCAGCTAGCGGCCACAGATGGTGCATTCGCTGCGACCCTCAAAGATGCAACAGTAGTGACTTGGGGCAAACCAGACTATGGTGGTGATAGCTCCCAAGTCCAACATCTTCTGCGGCAAGTGCAGCAAATTCAAGCCACACAGTCTGCCTTTGCTGCGATCCTGGCAGATGGATCCGTCGTGACCTGGGGCAATTCGCAGTCAGGTGGGGACAGCTCCGCAGTCCAAGATCAGCTCAAAGATGTACGGCAGATTCAAGGCTCTGCAAGCAGCTTTGCAGCCATCCTGGCCGATGGGTCGGTGGTGTCATGGGGCAACAAACTCCATGGAGGTGACAGCTCAGAAGTTCAAAATCAGCTCAGGAAAGTGCTCCAGATACATGCCACAGAGGCTGCATTTGCTGCAATCCTGGCTGACGGATCTGTTGTTACCTGGGGTAGTCCATGTTGTGGTGGTGAAAGCTCTGCAGTGCAAGATCAGCTGAGGAATGTGCAGCAAGGCTGTATCTGAGGGTTAGATAGGGTTTGTACAGGTTTTTAGGCAAGATGTGCACCTGCAAGACTGCGGTCAATCCTTTGTTTGTTCTTGATCCATTTTGCATGTTCCAAGTAAGAAGCGAGATGAAGAGAACAGGATAGAACATGATAGAACAGCTTTTCATCAATTTTGTTTGTTCTTTGTTTTACCTGTTCAAAGATGACCATTTTGGCACAGTTGGTTATGTTTTGCAGGACGCACAATTTTTTTAAGTGTGCACCAACAGTATCGCCTGCACAAGGGAACCGCTTTTCCCGGCGCTGTCTCCCTGACAAGGTGAATTTATTATGATTTTTTGTTTCACCCGCAGCTGAGTCGGCTGCAAGACAAGTCCAACTATAGGTACCCTGTAGTAATCTGACCATCGAACCCCTTAATTATATTCAATTATATGATTATATTGTCAACAGGACGGTTTTCACTATGGCCTTGTTTCGTGGCAATGAGCGCTGCAGGATATATTGAGTTGGCAGGTTTCATTTTTGTTTATAGACATTGTTTTTCCATGCAATTGCCCTCCCCTTTTTTTGGGGGGGGCTTGCTCAACAGCCATCCGCAGGGGTCCAAATTTTAAGGCTTCAAAAGCACCGTGCCGCAGAGGAAACATGTTGCCTTGGCAAAGCATGTGGACCCAAAATCCTAGGGATGTGTGATTTTGCTATGTTTCACCATGGGAATTTTGCTAAACCAAGGTGTATCCAGCTTTGACAAAGCCAAATAGCTACTGTATTGGGGATTGAAATGATTTGACCAAAGAACATCTTACCAGAAATATCAACAAATCAAACAAATGATGATATTTTTGGATATTTTTGGGATGCATTGAAACCCATCCCACAAGCATACCAACATATAGCAACTCTTAATTTGATGCAGTGCCTAGTTTCACGGTCATGAAACTATGATGATGGGGATCCGTTGAAGCCCAGTTGGGTGAAGTTATCCAGAAATCCAACATGAGGACCATGTCCAATGGCCATGGGAGGTCCTATTTTTCCATTGACAGTGTCAGTGCATGTCCGTGCCTAAACAATTTCCAGATTCGTTTTTGTTTTAATGGGAACATTGGGAACATCTGCAGGAAACCTCCATGTTTTCGCTGTAACGATGGTATGGTTTCCTGTTTTCCGGTCTCCTCAACCAATCAACGGAATCTTCCTGTGGCCATCTGGCTCGGCCAGGCGAAGCATGATGGAATGAGCCAAGTACCTTGGATGTCGAAGTTAGATGGAGGTTTCCTGACATGGGAGTACCCCTAATGCCAACACCGGATTAATAACCCCCCCCCTAGAAGGTAGGGGGTACCTTCTGGCGAGTTTTCTTGACTACCCCTAAATAAACGGCGCTGAACCATAAAATTCTGAACCATAAAACTTTGGATATGGCTTACGTCAATTAGATCTTAATAGAATTCCATTGGATTTGTTAAAATCTCATGGATCAGAAAGGTGGTTGATTAATCAGGGGCAAACC
>Ga0126342_10020610_pt1 | contig 11073 bp, 10 predicted proteins | sample Cyp1metagenome_FD_92528 | JGI IMG/M metagenome (GOLD analysis project Ga0126342, IMG submission 92528) | Coral microbial communities from Lord Howe Island, Old Settlement Bay, Australia - Cyphastrea 1 metagenome | ecosystem: Host-associated > Invertebrates > Cnidaria > Coral ...
TCCCAAAATCTCCCAAAACTGCTTGGTGGTATACCTACCCTGAAAAATGATGGAGTGAAAGTCAATGGGAAGGATTATATATCCCATATAATTATGAAATGGAAAATAAAATTGATGTTTTCCTCTCAACCGCACCGCTGCCGACCCTGGGTCTCGCAGAATGAAAGAAATAAAACATCTTTGAAACCACCAACATTCAATCACCAAATGGTGATTTTTAGAAACATGTTTCAAAATCGGCGCATGGTTTCAACATGTTTCAAAATCACCATCACCAATAACCATCGTTGAAACCACCAATCACTTCACCGGAAAAACCCGGTAGCATCACTTAAAACCACTGCCGCGCAACTTGGTCAGGCCAGGTCCAATCTTCCGGTCCAAGGTGCGGATGAGATGGTTGAACAGGCGCCTTGTCATACGCCGAATTCCAACGGTGGTTTCACCATGAGGGTTTCATCGAAATGGGCTATGAATGGGATAAAAAACTGGGATATACCCTCTGGTAAACTAACATAACTATTGAAAATGGTGATTTATAGTGGATTTTCCTATTAAAGATGGTGATTTTCCATAGCTATCTTAAATTACCAGAGGGTACATACGAAATCCTCAGGCCATAATAATGGTCTGAATGCAGGCTGAATATTTAGCCTGAACCATTGTGTTTAGCCCGAGCTAAAAAAAATAGCCCGAGGCACTTTGCGCGAAAACTGCTGGCTCAATGGTATTGAAGTCCATTTCATATATTGAATGGCATGGATAAGGCGGTGCATAATTGAGAAATCCCAGAAGAAACTGTACCATAATATCATGCAACTTCCTACACATTAGCAATGTCAGAAGAACAAAGCAGCAGCCCGGTTAGCTGATAACTGAATAAATCTGACTGGTTTCCATCCAAACTATAACTTCGTATTCAAAAATCATTTTGTGACATGGTGATAGGTAATTAAATGTAATTCAAGCATGGTTTGAATTTCCCAAAAAAAAACATGAAAAATCAGGATTTGAACTGCAAAAAAAACATGAAAAATCTGAACATTTTGAGTTGCGGCATTTTTTGCCCGATTAGTGCGATTTGTTGCCCGAGTTTTCATGATTTTTTTTGGCCGTTGACCAAATTCAGCCCGATTTTTTCATATATGCAGGTTTGCAATTCCAAATCAAGCTTAAAATCGCAGGGTCCCAAAACCAATATAGTGGAAACAAGATGCGTCATGAACCTGTGCAAAGCTTGCAAAATATGTCTTTTACCACCAATACACGTCAAGCGTGCCACAGTCTGGTAACTTTTTGGATTCTTAACCATTGAGCTTATTGTTTGATCTAGTTCTACAGGACGAGAACAGGATACGGTAAGCATCGGGATGACCAAGTAATTCTTGAATTCTTCCCTGGTTTGAGCCTGATTTCTTACCAAATTCAGGTTGAGATTCAAACAAATCAGCCCGAAAATCAGAAAATAACCTGAGATCACCCTCAGACCGAAATTTCAGTCTGAGACCCCAAAAGTTTGTTGTTCCTCTTCAGGCTGAAATTATGTCCTTTTGGAGTTCCTAGGCGTATATATATATATATATTATATATTATATATATATATTATATATATTTTATATTATATATATATATTATATTATATATATATTATATTGTATGTATATAATACTATAAAATATTATACAACATTATACAATAATATACACAACAAATCACAACAATATGACAACAATATGGGTGTGTCTGAACATGGTGCTTCCGAGGTACCGTTCCTCGGGTAATAAGGCAGACCTGGAGTCTGGTTGCAGAGTGGCGTGGCGATCAAACATAGATGGTTTGATGTAGGATTTTCTGGAAATGTGATGTGGCAGTGTGTCAAAACCTTGTACCCCCTGGTGAACATCAAAATAGCTGGTAAATGGATGTTCATCCCCCTAAAAATGGTATTAATAGGTATTGATCCATACCCATGTAGAATCCATCCTATAGATGGAAATTCAAACATGTATAGATGGCTGATTTGTCCCAGCTATCTCCATGGAATTCGGGGATTTCCCAGCAATGTGTGATGATTTCCAGCAAAAAGTCATCAAAACATCCCAAAAAAAAAATCCCCAAACAATCATCGACCAAAATCATCAAAGAAAATGACCTTCAAAAATCTACACAAATCACAAAAAAAACATCAGCAAACACCAAACAAACATCAAAAATCACCAACAAAAACACATCATTCTCCTGGGTCCCTGACATGATCTGATTGTAGTCCCGCACCTCAGGGATGATGTCGAGAGGGCACTTGGACGATGGGAGTTTAACCATCAACTGCTCATGTGATTTAATAGGCTATTAGTGGGGATTTAATGGAAAATGAACATATACATATATACTGTACATATATACATATATGTATGTGTATTTATTTATTTAAGATTACATAAGATTTTATAAGGTAAAACAGAATTACATATTATCTATATAACATTATAAAATATTAGATTCCATTATAAAACATTATATAACATTATATAACATTAGATAACATTATATAACATTATATAACAATAAATACCATTGTATAACATTATACAACATATTTAAAAAAAAAATACAGCATTAAATAACGTTATATGAAATTAGCTAACACTAAAACATTATATAACATTATATGGCATTCAAACTAATATCTAACTAAAATTATTTGAAATTGCAAATAATTGTTTGGAATGAAACGGAATTATTTGGGGTGACATTGAATTATTTGGAATTAAAATTAATGAAAAGGAATGTTCTAGGAGTGTCCCTACAAGGAATGTCCCCCTCCATAGACAGGACATTAGATAAAACATGTTATAACTGTATATACAACAGTATATATCACAGTATATATAACACTATATATAACATTACATAACATTATTTAACATTAATTATGACATATGGATCTGTCTGAACTGGTTTTTTTCCCCCTCAAAATGGCCATACGGATCCCAGGAATCAGATCGGAAAATGGTGAGGTGTTTCGAGGATGGAAACTGAAGATGATATGGATGTTACTCAATGGTACTCATATTTACTTCCAGATATCTACTCCATGGCCATTTTCATGGCCATTTTCATGGATTTACTTCATTTACTTCCAGGATTTTCATGGATTTTCCATGGATATACTTCATGTTTCCAGGATTTTCATGGATTTGGTCCCCAACTTTTTCCAACTTAAAAAATCTCCGAGTCCGAGGCACCACTCGCAGCACGTGTTCGCGGAGCACCCGCAGCTTGTCACGGTGCCCGGCCAGCTCGTGGGCGGCATAGGGGACCACCTAGGGGCGATCCATAGCAAGTCATCCCATCCAGCGGATAAAAGATCAATGGATTCCATGGATGTTATGATTTTCATGGGTTTCTAATGAAAAAAGGCTATGGATATTGATGAATGCTAATGATGTTCTTCATGTATGTTAATGAACGTTATAATGGAAATTAAGGAATGTTAATGGATGTTGATGGGTGTTAATGCATATATGAATGGAAATATCATGGGAATATTATCGGAATATACTGGGGTGTTTCATGACTCAGTTTTCAAGCTAACTTGGGAGCCACAGAACTAGACTATCACCACCTCGTGGGTCAAATTCCACCCCGTGGACCACGGACCATTGATGGCCAAATAGAGAAAATGAGTGATACTGCTGCCTGCTGCAGCAAGAAATAGACACACTGCTGGACTGAGTTGGATGGCAGTACCAGTACTTTAACATAGCAACCTGTAGAGAAGCGAGCCTATCAACCTGCTTCGGTTCTCAGAATGTCTGAGTTCTGAGGTCCGCTACTATGCCGCTACCCTGGATCTTCTCCCAGTAATAGACCTGCTGGGCAGTGATATATGATATGGATGTGATGGGCTAAGGGATTCCAAGCTCATGGATTATGAGGGCCCGAGGGCTTCCTGTATCACCATGTAATTCTTTATACCTGAAAGAAAAAAAGCTTTGCAGGGATATAATATAATATATATATATATATATTATATATATAAATACTATAATGCTCCCTTGCCTCTGGTAAAAACACGTCTTATCTAAGACATCTCATGTTGAAAACTGCCCCCAAAAAAAACACAGCTGATGTGACGCAAATCGGACGCAAATCGGAGAGCGATTTGAAGCAGGGCTCCTCCTGGAACATCTTCAAGAGTTCCTTGTCGAAGTTGCACTCCAACAGACCACCCTTGAACTTACTGCTGATGGTCTCCTGCCACATCTCCAGGCGTCTCTTGAGCCTCCAAATATTGACAAATACCCCCAGAAGAATGGTTAAAAGATGTTAAAAAGTATGAAATTGATGGGGTAAAACACCATTTTTTAAGGCTACTAGCTAGGAGGGTCTAGGTCTAGGTAGATGTGACATGTGACGTGATGTGACTACAGTCCTCGGGCTTCACCAGCAAATTCACCTGGAGGCGCTTTGACAAATTCTGGTCATCCATACCTGAAACACGGCTGACAGCTTCAATGGAATGACTAGTCGAATATGACATGGTATGACATGGTATGACTAGATTGTCTTCAATCGCACCTGCGTATCGTAAGATATGGCAACCATATGCAACCATTATTTCCAGTCTCATTCCATATCCTTGCTGTTTCCGACAAGCAACTCTTGAGTTCCTGCACCCAGTCTTGGAACGTCGTGAGCACGAAGGTCTGTCCAGGACACATTCAACACAGGGACCAGCAGAGACCCTCTGAGACTTGACGTCTCGCTTACAATCTTCTTCATCCAAGTGCTCGCCTCCATGTTTCCGTGCAATGTGTTGAAAATGTCTCTGCAGCCTTCTTGTTCTCTGCCTAAAAGCATCTGAAGCTGTCAAAGCTTGAGATGGACGTAGCATGAGCTCCGAAACGGAAGACATACTCATTATGGTCATTGGTTACTTGTGAGCCATATTTCAAATAACACATGCGGCCAAGATAAGCTTCACGCAGGGCTCTAAGTAACAAAGCTGATCAAGTTCTGCCTCAGGCTCCAAAAATCGAGATCTCTGCAGAGAGTTCAAAAACCATCAAAAAACTGTGCTGAAAATTGGCACGGCAATGGTCAACACCTGAAAAAGGATGGTTTTTTTTTACTGAAAACATCGAGAAACAACATATCAACATAATAAAACCAACCAGATTTTCTGGGGTCCGTTGGTCTGTCCACCAAGACCAGCGCCATTTGCTGCTGAATTCGCAACATCAAACCACGCACAGCCAGAGCCACATGTCGTGGATCGTCCAAGGGTTCTACCGTAGAACATTGGTATCTTAATGGGAACATTATATAGATTTCATATGATTTCATCATATTTCATTCATTTTTCCACTGGCAATGGAGGTTTCCAGAGGTTTCCAACTGTTTCAGACAGACCCAGCGTTCGCTGGTTCGCTGGGCCGCCGCACAGGTCCAGCAAATTGTGGGTGCCCTTGGATGATGGGCAACGTTGGTAACTTCCTGCAAGAACACCGGTGCCAAGGGAAGACGTTTCATGGGGCCCCAGGTCATCCCACCATCATTGGGGATTCCACATGTGGTAAAACACGAAAAACCCAGTGCCATAAATGAGGCTAACATTTGATGATGGATTTTTGCGAACACAAAACAAATCATAATACTGGGGATGGTTTACATTGTTGGGTTTACCACATTAATGGGTACAGTAAGCCCTGTAAATAGGGCGATGACCATCCCCTTTTATGATATTCCTGCCACCCTTGCTTGAAATGCAAACACTCTTCGCAAGGACCAACCTGGATCATGTGATTCCCTCCTGAACTGATCAAACTCTTTTTTGATGTTGTGGTTCAGCTCGTTCAAGAAGATGTTGTACAGGGTTTCACCCTTCTTCTCGACAAATGCTTTGACGCCTGAGTCGCGAAACATATGCGTATGTATGTAGTATTATAGTATAAATAATTGTGTATACTGTATACATAGATAGGTGTAATTACATCATAATATATGTATATATAATATAAATACACAGCATATATGTCACATATAATCACAAATAATACGTATATACCATATACATATATTGTATAGTTGTACATGTATTTGTATATGTGCAAATTGCAGTGTAGCGCAGCACAGTGTAGATGATGTAGATGGGTGTGTTGTCTACTAATGTCTAGTATTGATATGTTACGCCACTCAATGTACGTAAGCATATCCCCGTGGACCTAAGGGGGAGGGTTTCTTTTGGTTGTCCCAACCGTGCGTTTCGGCCGCTGCTTTTCATCTGAAACCTTAATCCAAAGCCCCTCCAAACCTTCACAAACAGCACAACGGCCTTGCTTAAAACCATTGGTTTTTAAGCGAGGAGTGGAAGGAAAGGAGAAGAGAGAAAAGGAAAAGGAGAGGTAGCTGAAAATAAGTGAAAATCAGCAGGTTGGACAAACCAACCAAAAAAAAAAGAATCCAAAGAGCAATTGCAAAATGAGTCCCCCCCCTCCGATTTCAAAATCAGGGCTAGGGGGATGTAAACATACAAAGGAGTGGAGCAACAAACACCCAGGGCTGAGGAACGGACGCTCTCTTTGTGCAAGTTGATAGAAGCTGTCGAGCACTTGACATGCTGTCCTTGTTGGGCAAGATATTGAGGACACAAAAGCCGATAACGTCATAATATCTCAAAATGCGCACGGTGAGAGGAGCAAACTGATCCGATTCTGTTCAGGCAAATATGAACAGGTGCATCCAAGCATCTGTACAGTTCCAACACCCTCAAAAGCACTGTTGATGACCTGTGGCGCAATCTTGCAAAATCATTGAGTCATAGACCTGCAAACAACACCTATCTCGAAACTACACCTACACATACCCACACACACACACACACGTGCATCCCCCTATTCTGCAGGACAAGGGAACTACACTAACTGGAAGAACTAAATCAAACTGCAGCCAAGACTCATTCATGTACATCACCTGCCCAAGAGCTTCACATCACTTCAGGCTTTCAACATCTTTCAACAAAGGAACTCATTTCGTCTCCCTGCATCATCTTGACTCATTGAATGGAAGTAACTGAGCATATACTGAGCTGCTTTCAGCCTCCAAATCCCTCATCTGATTCTTAAATGCACCAAAATGATCTGGCCTCAGATTGCATGGGTCCAGTCGTCAGTTGCTATTAACTATGTAACTGGTCAGTCTCAGGCCAATCAGGGACTTGGTCTTGGGCCATTTTGGAGCGCGCACATCGAGAATATCATAGTCCACATACGGCGGCTGCAATCGCTGAAGATTTTTCAAGAAGTTCTCCTGGTTGAAGTCAAAACAACATGTGAACGCATAGAAATAGCAGACGCACAGCACACAAAATGAGGTGCGCACGGCACACAAAATGAGGTGCGGGATAATGCAGGAAGGAAATGCAAGCTTGAGGGATAGGAAATATAATACTTGGATACAAGTAGATACAAATATCATAGCTTAAAAACTGGTTGAAACGTAGGCTGTGCAGGGGGTGATGGGCGTTTGCCTTGCAGTCTGGAAACTACCTAAATCAAAGCCACAGCCGTCATACCATCATTCTACATGCATCTCACACATCTGTACGGTGAAAAACACATCTGTAAGTGGATCGCAACTGTAGCTTCACAGCGCTAAGGTTGTAGCATGTTTTTAGGGATTGGGGCTAAGCAATGTGTACCCGAACTCGCGCAAAGGCTCCTCAATCTCATTCAGAGAGTTGCTGATCTCACCTTGCAGAAGACTTGTTGCGGGTTGTTCTGATTCTTGCTTTCATGGCATATAAATTGTGTGTGTGTTTGTGTTTCAAGTATGTCTTATTTTACACCCCGTAAATTTCTGAACCCAACAAGGGCTATCTATCTATCTATCTATCTATCTATATATATATGTGTATCTCAATATCCAGTACACATATATCATAAACAAGTCATACAATCTAGGGGCCCATTCTTTGGTGGATTTTTTGCATGTGAACAGGTGAAGCGGTTGGGATTTCTGGTGACCTCAAGTTATCGCACCTGCTTTGGTCCCGCCGAAGGCTGGCATCGCTTGGCCGCGGAAGCGACAGGCGAACTGCTGAAGGCCTTGACAAACCTCCAGCAGATCGCAGCAGCGCTGCACAAAGGCATCGATCTGGAGAAAGATGCTACCTTCCTGGATGCCAAAGATGTTGGCTCGCAAGTGCGGATATGTGAACTTCTGTGCTAATGTCTGTATGTTATTATATTAAATAACAATATATATATATATATATAATTTAATATAGTTTGTTAGAACCATATTGCTGTATGTCAGATTGTGTATTATGTTTGTAAAGTTGGAATCGTGCTGGATAATTACGCAAGACATCACAAGCGCTTCGTTCTTCCGCACCAGGCTTATTCCAAACAATTTTTTTGAGGTTGGAATGAAAGATAATGAACTTTGAGGACTAGAGATTTAAATTTCAATTCAAGACTGCATCGTTCACAAAGTAAAAATCTCTTTGCTATCTGAGTCGCAGGAAAGGTCCATGGTCGATCCGTGTTTTTTGAAAGGAGCCGTACCGTCTTTTGATATGCTCGCTTCCACTCTCGACCACAGTCGATGCATTGCTGCAGTTTCACCATAGAGGTCTCTACTTTCCCAGCGAAAATGTCGGACAAATCGATGGTAGCTTGACCTCAACAATTTCACAGTCTGTGTTTAAAAATAAAAATTAAAAAAAACACGCCTGCTCAGTACTCGGGTAAAAATTGAATGGTTCAAAATGGCGTGTTTCACCTTCTAATTAAAAGTGTTTCGCTTCTCATGTTGCAAAGCCAGGAAGTGCAAGAGTACGAAAAATTGTTTTCTTAATTTACAGGCAACGTGCAAGTGCAAGTGCAAGATGTGCGCGTGCAAGTGCAACAGAACGTTATTAGCCCACCCCACCCCACTCCGCCCCACCCACTGACGTGCGTGTGCAAGTGCAAGAGAGCGTCCAATAGCGTAGCATGGCGTGCGTGTGCAAGTGCAAGAGAACATCCACAAGCGTAGCATGACGTGTGTGTGTGTGACTGTGTGTGAAAACCGTTATTTCATACAGATTTTTTTACAATAGTTCAACTAGAGCAGGGGGATCAGGCTTCCAGTGACTGACCTGATCCAACGAAGCTGGGTCACTGGAAGGGATGTGGTTTTAGGACGCTCAGCCATGTACCTGCTTCATTTTGAACTGTTTCGTTTGGAATCGTTGCTCAAGCTGTCAAGTATAGGTTGGCTAGGTATCAGGTTCAATTTACGTGATGTTCGACCATGACTGACATACCCTGACCTGAAGGCACTTGGGCACAAGGCGACCAGAAGTTCTACTTTCCTCATCAAGCAAAAACCTAAGCAGTGTGTTCTGGGTGCACTCGCTGACTTGTGAGCACCGTCGATCTGCTGCGTGCGGGTCTAGATCTGGTCATCCGGCTGGAAAGGTGGGACTACATCTGAACTGCGCCCCAATGGGGCTTGTGTGTGAAACCCGATATTTCACACGGATTTTATTACAATAGTTCAACAAGAGCAGGGGGATCAGGCTTCCAGTGACTGACGTGATCCAACGAAGCTGGGTCACTGGAAGGGATGTGGCTTTAGGACGCTCAGCCATGTACCTGCTTCATTTTGAACTGCTTCGTTTGGAATCGTTGCTCAAGCTGTCAAGTATAGGTGGGTTAGATTTGGTTAGGTATTCAGGTTCAATTCACGTGATGTTCGACCATGATTGACATACCCTGACCTGAAGGCACTTAGGCATAAGGTGACCAGAAGTTCTACTTTCCTCATTAGCCAAACCTAAGCAGTGTGTGTAAGTGCAAGAGAAGTGCACTAGCGTAGCATGACGTGCATGTGCAAGTGCAAGAAAACGCTATTAGCCACCCCAATGACGTGTGTGTGTGTGTGACCCATAAACGTGGACCGTTGCCGTGTACCGAGAGTACGCGACACCAAAAATTAAAGGACAGGATAACCCCACATGCCAACTTCTTCCAATAATGAGCAACAAATGTTGTAGCAGGACGGAGAAGGAAGGAAAGACAAAGGAGGTGGTGAAGGATCGAGAAGTAAAAACAGTTGGGTGGCACAAGGTTGTATGTGAAAGATGATGTCGTGTGTGACAAAGAATGTATGTATGTATGCATGTATGTGCGTGTATGTATGTATGTCTGTATGGATGTATGGATGTATGGATGTATGGATGTATGGATGTATGGATGTATGTGTGTGTGTATGCATGTATGTATGTATGTATGTATGTATGTATGTATGTATGTATGGATGGATGGATGGATGGATGGATGGATCTATCTATCTATCTATCTATCTATCTATCTATCTAATCTAATCTAATCTAATCTAATCTAATCTATCTATCTATCTATCTATCTATCTGGGTAAATGATAATAATTCGTAGGTCGTTGGGTCGATTTATTTATTTCGAACTTGAAATAAGGTTTAGGTCGCATGAAATAACAAATTATTTTAGGTCGTTAGGTCGTTGGAAAGGAGAAACTGGCCAGGGGAATCGAGCCTGGCCAGGTTTCTCAAAAACGTATTTTTTAGACTTTTCGGGCGCGAAAAGCTCAAAAACGACGGTTTTGAGAAAAGTGCACCGGCTCGAGGCCCCTGGGGGGAATCGAGCCTGGCTAGGTTTCTCGAAAACGTCTTTTTTAGACTTTTCGGGTGCGAAAAGCTCAAAAACGACGGTTTTGAGAAAAGTGCACCGCCTTGAGTCTCCCCGGAGAAATGGGGCCTGGCCAAATTTCTCAAAAACGTATTTTTTAAACTTTTCGGGCGCGAAAAGCTCAAAAACGACGTTCAAAAACCGCTTTTTTGGACTTTTCGGGCGCGAAAAGCTCAAAAACGCCACGTCCATGTCGCCAAGTGCCACACCTGCCACGCAAAGTGCCGATCGATGTCGTATCCGTACCACGCCAACGCAAACTGTCGGTCGATGTCACCAAGTGCCACGCCTGCCACGCCAACAGCCGCGGCGACAACGGCGCCAAACGGAGACCCAAGCGCGCCACCAGACGGCGCCA
>Ga0126342_10020611_pt1 | contig 11073 bp, 9 predicted proteins | sample Cyp1metagenome_FD_92528 | JGI IMG/M metagenome (GOLD analysis project Ga0126342, IMG submission 92528) | Coral microbial communities from Lord Howe Island, Old Settlement Bay, Australia - Cyphastrea 1 metagenome | ecosystem: Host-associated > Invertebrates > Cnidaria > Coral ...
ATTCATCAACTATTCATCAACTATTCATCAACTATTCATCAACTATTCATCAACTATTCATCAACTATTCATCAACTATTCATCAACTATTCATCAACTATTCATCAACTATACATCAACTATACATCAACTATTCATCAACTATTCATCAACTATTCATCAACTATACATCAACTATTCATCAACTATTCATCAACTATTCATCAACTATTCATCAACTATACATCAACTATTCATCAACTATTCATCAACTATTCATCAACGATTCATCAACGATTCATCAACTATTCATCAACGATTTATCAAGGATTCCCACTGCCACAGATGCGTGTGTACCGGGCGGGTGGTTCTTGAATGTTCTTGAATGTTCTTGATCCTTATTTGTATGATTATGTCATACTATGTCTCACCATCACATTCGACCTGAAGGACTTCAACTTCGACCCTCTGGGTCTTTCTGTGAAGTGTGAGAAGTATTTGCCATGGTTTCGCGAGGCGCCAGGGTTCAGAGGTGAACCCATAAACCCATGCTAGGAATGGACATCCATTGGGTAATAGGGGTTGCAACACAGAACCTGTCATCGGAACACATAAGAACAAAATTTGTACTTTCACTTACTCTCATGTTGTCACGGTGGCACAGGTCAAAAGAGCGAGAGGTCAAGAGGTTCAGACCAGGAACAGTTCATGAACAGGAATCTCTTCAACCTTGGTGATGTTTGTTTTTCTTCATTGGGATTTTTCCGAATTACTTCAAACCTTACCTTTTTTGTGGCCGCAGATCATGATGTCAGTGTTGTACTGATATCGGGCTGCAACACTGTCCATGAGAGGCTGAGTTGAAGCACGGCCGCATAGCGATGTTGGCCTTTGTTGGTTTGGTGGTGCCTGAGTTTGTCCGCATTCCAGGGCCAGAGGCAGCGCATTGCATCGAGATCTGATAATGTGGCCATATGTGGCCCATGTTTGAGGAATCACAAGCAACATTCCGTCCAGGCCTGCTACGGGGCCAAAGGTGTCGTGGAGGCTCACAATGCTTGTGCAGGAGACCCGTCGCCTGGTTGCAATCGGCAGAGAGGTCAGGTCTATCGGGTAGGGGGACTCTCATGTCGTGTTAGCTTGACATTTGTGAAAGAAAATCTAGCGATCATGCGAGTGAAAGACCAACATGCAAAGCTGTCCAAACAGCCCCAACGCATCAACTTGTGGAGCCGAAAGCTGACAGATACTCTCAGACGGCCGAGGTATTTCCCTTTTGTGCTGGATGCTACTGATTTCTACGGCAAGGAGGGGCATCAGGTTGGTCCTCTCTTTCAGGCGCAATGCCAAGTATTTGAAATCAGATGCGGTTTCACAAAAAGCACAGTACTGTATACACCCTAGCCAAACTGGTGCACCCAGGTCTTTGCCTTCTGCGGACTAGTTGAGATGCTTGGACCTATTTTCTGCTGTTTTGACCCATAGGCTGGACATTGAAGATGCAAACTGGACGGCATGGTCCGGCTTGAAAGGGCTTAAGCGGTGAATATATTCGGTGAATGGATTCAGCTTCACACTCGAGTCCAACAACTTTTAGATTGGAACCATTGCAACCCCCAAGTGTAGATGATGGTTCCCCGGTAGTTTGTAGCGTTGGGTCTCGTTCCGAGGATGCTGACAACCTTTGCAAAGACCAGCAACGTGTCCAACAAGCCCGGGCTCACCTTGGAGAATGCTGGCGACTACCGCGACTTGACTGTGCTGCTGCTGTCAGTGCTGGCGCTGCATATTCCAAGTTGGTATGGTTGGAAAATGTTAGAAGATGTTGGACAAGGATCTGAGTTTCTCATAGGTTTTCCATTTCCACAGAGGTTTTTCATTTTCCCCCCGGCTGGCAGTGCGGAAATTTTGGGGGAGCTATGGGGAGCTGAGGACTTGGGGTGAACTTCTTGCCCAGTGATGAGGCCAAGATCAAGGACGAAACGACATGCAAAGATGCGATGATGGCAAAATAGTAAAAAATAGAAGATGAAACGCGGAAGTCAAAACCGAGACAACATGAGATAGCTCGGTTTTGCAGTTGTTGAACCTTGGGAGTTTCAACATGTTCAAATCATCCAGCAGGAGGACACTTAGTTGCTTTAAAGCACACATTTGCAACCTTCATGGAACATGCAAATCTGCAAACCTTATTCTATTTACATCTATGTCTATTTCCATTTGCTTCATGCGTATCTTAAACCTTCGCGCGACAGGAGATGAAACTGAAGGAACTGAAGAACGGACGTTTGGCGATGTTGGCCTTCGGAGGGGCCATCACACAGGCAGCACATTGTGGGGATGGCTGCTGTTGACGAGGGATCCTACCATAGTTGATGATGATTAATAGCTATGTATATTATATATATAATATATATATATATATATATTATATACATATATATATATTTATATTATATTATATATATATGTTGGGGTGTACTGCCTAGACACGTTCATAGTCTCAATAGTTGATGTTGACCGGGAATTCCTATGGTTCAAAACGGTGAGATGGAAAAGGGCTTCGGCCTTAACTATGGTTTTAACTATGTTCAATGGTTCAATGACTCCAACCTTAGTCTAACATGTTGAGAAGTTCTGGCTGCGAGGCCACCTTGACCGGCAACGGCTTCCCCTGGCTCTACGCGTCCTCGCGACCTCAGCAGGGCGCCGCCCTCGCTGGCTTCACGGGACGAAGCCAACCGAAATCCAGCGTGGCGAGGCAAGCGGAATCTGGTGACTTGGTGAAAAAAAACTGGGAGAACAAAAGAAGTTTTGACATGGTTTTACTATTTTACAATATTTTACACTAAGTCTGTTTTAAATGTCTTGGTTTATCTTGTTTTTTTTCAAATCAAATTTAAGTTTATTTGTCCTCTGAAATGTCTTTCCAGAGTTGTCCCTGAGGGATTCTGAACCCAGTTGGGTATAGTCACATTGGGAACGTGGCGGTAGTGGCAGTTGGTAGGTAGGATTTTGATGTCCTGGGCGTTCCGCTTCTTTGAGGTCTCTGGTTTGGGCTCGAACATCACCTTGTTTTGTGCTGTCACATGGTTGTTGGCTAGGTGAAGTGGCGGACAATCGATTGGTTTGGTCTTGTCAGATTGTTGCAATACATAAATAGTTGCTTAGGTGGGTAAAACCATCCGTGGGGTTTGAAACCAACTAGTCTGATGAACTATTGCAACTGGTGCTGGAAACCACCTGTGGCTGAGATCCATTGATCCATTGCAGGCTACAAGATGAGCCCAGCAGTTCCGTTTCTGCCCATGTCGCCTGCATTGGAAGGCCTCCCCGGTGAAGAGGACGGATCTGATGGAAAACCTCGGTTAGATTGGTCAAATCTCCAAGGCATCTCAGGTTCCAATATTTCTCTTTTGAAATGAGGAAACTATAGAGTTACAATATGTTACAATAGACTTCAGGAGCTCCCATCATTTCCATCATTTCCATCATTTCCCATGGCTTTCCCCATGGATTTCCCCGGTTTCGCCAGGAGGGCTTCGACCCAATGGGCTTCTCGTTGGCCATCGACATCCGCTGGCTGCGCGAGGCGGAGCTGAAGCACGGCCGCGTGGCGATGCTGGCGACCGTGGGATGGATCACCACGGTGCCGCGGCTGCCGATAGGAAAAAAAGGGATACCGGGGATATGTATGATATGATAATATATGATATATATATATGTATGTATCATATATATATATATATATATATATGTATCATATATATATATATGTATCATATATATATGTATCATATATATATATATATGTATCACACACATATATATATATATATATATGTATGTATCATATATATGTATGTATCATATATATATATGTATGTATCATATATATATATATCATATATATGTATATCATATATATATGTATAGTAGACTCATGTGTAGCCTATCTATTCCTATCTCTATCTTTATCTCTGTCTCTATCTGTATCTGTGTCTATCTATCTATCGACAGGTTAACTTCTTTGCCTATGTATAGTGAATATGTGGTATGTTATATGTCAGATGCCATCTAATGATTTCAATTCATGGACATTTTGAGCCATCTTATCTTGGGCTGACGGGCGTGTCTGTAATGGGAACCATGAGGTCTTGAACCATGATGTGTTGGGTGGTTGGATGGTGGGGGGATGGGGACATTATGAGTTTATGAACCTTATCATATGATATCAAGGGGGGTTTACCGTCCGGAGTTCCAATCAATCTGGCAGTAATTTGTTTTGACACCCACAGTCAAAGCCCTTGGATTGGAATGTTCTGATTGCCACTCAAAGTCGCTACCTGCTGATAGACTTGAAACATCGTCATCCATTGGTTTCCGGTTCGCAAGGACCTGGGTCTGCGAGTCCCTGGCGATGCCTTCCAGATCTCCACCATCGAAGCACATGATGCCATGGTGAAGTTTGGCTCCATGCCGCAGATCTTGGTCTCTCAGCAGTGGTGGCTACCAGTGGCCAGCGGTTTCAAAAATGGGGCACCAGTTGACAGTGAACTTCAGAATGAACCTTTTTGCCAGCACCTTTGAGTGTGGTACAGATTTTGTGGTGACCCATGTGCAGGACAGTGAAGGGTGTGGGACAATATATATATATACATATGTGATATGCCTGCCAACCTGCCATGCCATGGTGCGTGGAGTCAATCAGAAATCTATATCACCTTTTCAATTGTTCAAAAGGTGTGGCTGGGCTACCTCGAGTTGTTCGGATTCCTTGCCATTATCAACATGCAGGCGAGTCAGGGCAGAAAGCCCAAAGATAGCCGAAGGGAAAAGTGTGGCAAGCACCAGATCACAAGTTTTTAGCATTAGCAATCCAGTCCTCGCAGCCTTTGTATTTCCCGAAACGGTGCCTGCCTTCAGGTCCTCCATTTTTTCCTAGACTTTTGGCAGTTCACAATTCGCTAGAAAAAAAAACACCCAGCCATTTTTCCGCCCCATTTTTGTCCCCCTTTCGATATCGCCAGGAGGGCAAGACGGATCGAAAGCCTGGAGACTTCGGTCTGCGGGGTTTCTACCCAAAGGATGCTAAGGGCCAATACGAGATGCAGGTCAAGGTGACTCCGGTGATCTCGGGCCTTTTGTTGATCTCAAGATATCTGAATTTTCTATGTATTTATGGCTGTTCATGGCCCTGAAATATGCTATAAATATTATATATGTATTTCATAGGTTTTGATCCATCCACATTTGGGGTAAACTCCATCTATTACTGCTCGGGTCTCGATTTATTTCATCATTGACTGGTCAAATCATCAAGTGGCTGGTTCAAATAGCTTTACACCAGTAAAGGCCCCATATGATAATAGGTTTTTGATTCATCCTCGAAAGAATGCTGTCTAGTTTCCTTTTATTTCCTATTATATATACGGCAAATAACTGGGCTTTGCCCCCAAACGCAACGACGAAGGGCAGTGCATCATCAACATCATCATCATCATCAACATCATCAATATCACCAATATCATCAATATCATCAATATCATCAATATCATCAAAATTATCAATATCATCAAAATCATTAATATCATCAGTATCATTAATATCATCAATATCATCAATAGCATCAATATCATCAATATCATCAATATCATCAATATCATCAATATCATCCAAATCATCAATATCATCAAAATTATTGATATCATCAATATCATCAATATCATCATCATCAACATCATCTATATGATCAATATCATCAATATCATCAATCTCATCAATACCATCAAGATCATCATTATCATCATCATCATCAACAACAGCAACATCATGATCATCACCATGATCATATACCCCAATACCTTTGTCGATCTTCCCAATTGAATGTCAAGTTGAACGGGGGTGGGATTTTAATATTCCGTAATACCTTTGTTGGTCTTCCCAATTGAATGTAAAGTTGCAACAACATTTGATTGGGAATGGGAACCCTCTATGCTGCAACGCTGGGGCAAAGCCCAGGCGTTGCGAGTATATATATATATGTAATATGTATGTAATATGTGTGTATGTATATATATATATATGTAATATGTATGTAATACGTATGTATATAATATGTATGTAATATGTGTATATATATATGTATATATATATATATATATATATGTATAGATTTGTACAACAATACCTTCACACCACTAAAGTGCTGCCCAAAAGAGTCCGTTCCAAACATCTCCGACCACATAGCGGCCCCAGGAGCTGCGCAACGGTCGGTTGGCCATGTTAGCCTTCTCTGGAATCGTCACTGTGGGAGTGTTGACGCAGGAGAGAAACGGCTTTGAACGGCTTTGCATCTTGGGAAATGGAGAAAAGAGATCGAATTTCTGTGGAAATTCTGTAGAATGGAAAATCACATCCAACCAGAATGGGATATTCATGGGATGTAACCAGAAATAACTGACCAAGAATATGACTTGGGTTTGTCTCAAAATGGGGGATACGCAGAAATTGGAATTTGCAATAGGGAAACTGATGATAAACCATATTTAGGGATACAATATTTTCAGATAAACCCATACAGTAGGATTTCTGAAAAAAAGAGACCACGTTGGGTGTTTGAAAACAGTGAAGACAGCTACGTAAGGTGCATGAACTCTCTGGCAGCCACAGGAGAAGTGGCCTTTCTTCGATGCTGTCGTCAATGCCACAGGCCGTTCCATGGCCCCCCGAAGCTCTTCCAAATTCTGCGGAGCACAGACTGACAGCCGTAGCAGGTGGGGAGGGGCCCTTGGGCCGTGCCAGTGGTTTCACCCGGAAACCTGGTGAAGATGAAGTCTTTACATGTCTTTACAGCTTCAATGTCCTCTTTCTCTTGTAAATTTTTGGAAGCAAAGAGTCAGCAATATCACCGATGAACCCAAGCACCTGAGAAACAACTCGATGCTCTACTTGGCAGTTTGTAGCTGAGAAAAAGCCATGTCGACGTGAAGCAAGAAGGCAAAAGGCAAGAAATCGGTTGTCAAAGCCGGACAGGTTAAGACAAAATAAGACAAACATATAGACTCCCTTTGACTCCCTTACAAATGCACAATGCCACCTTTCAGAGTCTTGATACCGTCCTGGAAGATCATGCGCAGGATGGTGGTGCGACATGCCTCTAGCAGCAGATCCATGCCCTTCTTGCCAAAACCGCAGAACCTTAGTGGCCTCGTGGGGGCTGAAGCCGAGTTTGACCCCTTGGGCTTCTCAGACACCTTTGATGCCTTTCAGCAGATATTGGCGCTTCAAATTCTGCGCACAATGAGCAGCAACATTTTCACATAGCGAGGACTGTACTTTTTTGGCAGTGTTCTTTCGATTGCATCATGTGCACCAGGAAAACAGCATCTATATTTGGGTTTCAAGTTTCAAGTAGTTTCAAGTCCATTCCGACTATCTCCATCTCTCTCCCAAGGTGAAGTGGTTGAGGGAGTCGGAGTTGAAGCACGGCCGTGTGTGTCCTTGACCCCAGGGACCGGTGGATTGGTGGAGACCCGGGCCGACTGTGCTATCTGTGCTATCTGTGCTATCTGTGCTGAGCATATGGGTGACAGATTTGACTGATTTAACGAGGAAGAATGATGATTCATCACCAGATTTGGGATATTTGGGAAGATGCTATTTTCAGACAAACCAATATTTGGGGCCAGGATGTCTATTCCAATCACATGGGTCACTGGAGTCACTGGACATATCTGGACATGACACGCATCTCACATCTCTGCTTCCAAGCATAGCCCTTGGGACCAGGCATGCTGGCCACTGTTGGCTTCGTGGCGGAGCAGTACATTCAGTTCCCAGGCTTTCCTGCATCTGAGGAGCCGGGTGGTGTAATGAAATTAGTGAAGGGTCAAAAGTTCCAAAAGTTCCTGAACTCTTCCCAATTTGCCAATTGACTGTTTCAAGCAACCCCTCTGCCAAAGAAGCTGAGAATGGATGACTCTGACCCCCTCACCGGCTTAAGCGGAAACCAGACACTGGTTTGAGACCTTCATGTGGCACCAATGCAGGATGCTTTGCAAGCAATCTACGTCGCACCGGTGAACATGACAGCGCTCTTGCTGGTCATTGCAGGTTACATCGAAAGCTCCAGTTATGGTGGCAGCTTGGCCCTCGAAGTGCAATGTTTGTGTCGCGTGTTGTTTACCTGGTAAGCTAAAAACCAAAGAATTCTTCGTGCAAATCCAGATAGGTATTTACTTGTTCGAATACCTTTTCCTTGTCAGAACGGATTTTCCTCATCAAGAACGCATTTCTTTGGATCACAACCACAGGCACAAAAAGGCGACAACATGTTGTCTTCCTGAACGAACTCGTTTTGAACGCGTTTTCACGCTTTTCTCGTGCAATTGAACAGGTTCGAACGGGTTCAGATGGGCACGAAAGGGTTCGGAGGCAATTCCTCGTCCGGCAAGCAACTCCATGTCATATCCAGAAAAACAATGGGTTTTCAGATGTGTTCAGTTTGGACATTTTTTCTCCGGTTTTAGGGCTAGCAGCTAAATAAATGGAGAGGCTTCTATCATTTTTGCAGGGTGTTCCTGTGCCCAGGCAAGCTGACTATGCTGGACATGTTTGAGGGCGAAGGTGCGAAACGTGCCCCTGGAGACCTGAACTTCGGAAAGCGCTTCCTCCCTACGGACAAGGCTAAGGCTGATGATCTCGCCATGAAGGTCGCGAGACTGGGGCTAGCGACACTTGAATGCCAGCGATGCAGATTTGAATCATTCAGTACTTCGGTCACGAGAAGCACGGAAATTTACAAGCCCAATAACAACAGCAACAACAACCCCTCAATGTGAATCAATGAGACAAGAGTAAGCATCCTTTGATGAAATGTCAATGAGGCCTGAAAGGGAAAACCTTGCAGCTTTCACTGTTGCAATCAACTGATTCGTGTTTTTGTGGAGAGAAGAGTTGGCTATATTTGGCACTTTGACTCTATGATGTTACATTCGACGGACAAGCGCAGGAGTTGAGCAATGGACGTTTGGCAATGCTGGCATTCGCCGGCATGGTTCATCACAACTTGGTGCCTTGACTCCAAAGCGACCTGTGAGCGGATAGTGAACAGTGCTTTTCAGTTGCTGGTTTTTAGGCTAGCAAATCACAAGGATCACAAGATTCCTGGTCCTGTCACACTGGAATGGTTACCAATGGTTGTGATGGCAGTGAAGTGGTTGTTGTTATTACATGTTATTTTGCCGCGTGGACAGGTCTTGCCCTTGTCCTTTGGTCGTTCAGTCGGTGCATCGCAGGTAGTGAAGGGCCCTCTCTTCCCACTGTTCCCTGAGGGTTGGGAAGGTCCTCAAGGCAGGGAGCGTCACGCAGTGATTGTGAATTCACAGACCCATGCCAGATTCAGGGGATACATTGACAGTTGGGAAGTAACAGAAAGCATCACAAAACCACTTGTCCAACCATTTGACCTCAGCAATTCCAGCCAAAACCTGCAGTAGTGCGCGTCGCTGCTTAGTTCTCGGGAATTTGGATAACACAACGCTCCTCAATGGCCGAGAACACTGAGACTTGAGAAAATGGGTATGGGATGGTACAGTATCCAATGTGTGGTATCTTTTTGCCATCCTTCCCCACCATGCCAGCCTTCACCCCAACTATCTATCTACTCAAAGCACATCTTGCAACTCCTTTAATGATCCTGGTTTTGGTCCAACATTTCCACCTTTTTCCACCTTTTCCATGGGATTTTCCATGCTTTTCCATGGGACTTTGGGAAAAAAGGAGTGGTTCACCACGCGAAACCTTCCACTCAGCGACGCCGGGACGTCTCCGTCAGGATCCTGGGATCTGGACAGCACCGCTGGGGCGCTGAACAGCGGTCGCCTGGGTCTCTAGGTCCGCGGTAGCACAGTAGCACGGTAGCGGGGTAAGGCAGTTGAAGATGGACCCGACAAATGGAAATGGTGACTAAGATGAAGCTATTGGAAAATCTGAGGAAGATTTTGAACAAAGCTTGAAGATTTAAAATCTATGAGACAGTTTTTGAGGATTGTTCTTGGGTGTGTTTCAAGATGCACTTATCGGGTCCATACTAGTTCTTGCTTAGGCGGCGCAACTCTGGAGTCTTCCCAAAAGACCAAAGAATGCAGTGTCACATCATCATTTCTCAAAATTCATCGTGGTTAAGCGGTGACGGCCTCAAAAAAGCGCTGCTATTTTGCAAAGGAGACAGTTTGTCTTTTCCCCCCACACAAAGTGACCAAGCACTTTCTGGTTCATCACCTTCTTCTCAATTCAATTTGCCATAAATTGGTGAGTTTGGACCCCATTTTCAGACGCGTCCACATGATTTTGTTGGTTAATTATATCCCGTTGATATCCCATTGTGGTTGGTTTTACACCAGATTTTTCCAACAAAGTTCGACCTCACCAGGAGATGTTGACGAGTCTTGAGGAGCTTTCCCGAGAAAAGATCTGCAACATTGTCCAAGAGCTCTTCAGTTGCTGTCATGCCGAGGCACTTGGCTCGCTTGGCTCTGGGATAGGACCCAGATTTGACTGGGACAACTGATGCAAAACCATGGAAATCTAGGAGATCTTGGGCTACAGCGGATACACCCCAAGATCATTTTGTCCAAAAGCCATTTGGGAGAAGTGGATGTGACTGTGCCGTTGATGTGCCGTTGACGCGCTTGGAGGCGATGATCATCGGCAACCAGACACCTGAAGATGCACGGAAATTGGTACGAGAATTGGAGGAGAAGAGTACTGAGTACTTGCTCCCAGGTGTCGGATGCGTCGAATACAAGCAATTTCATCATATATCTCATCATATACCTCATCATATATCTCATCATATATCTCATCATATATCTCATCATATATCTCATCATATACTCATCCTCATCCTCATCGTCATCCTCATCCTCATCGTCATCCTCATCATCATCATCATCATCATCATCATCATCATCATCCTCATCCTCCTCATCCTCCTCATCCTCCTCATCCTCCTCATCCTCCTCATCCTCATCATCCTCATCATCCTCATCATCCTCATCATCCTCATCATCCTCATCATCCTCATCATCC
>Ga0126342_10020612_pt1 | contig 11072 bp, 12 predicted proteins | sample Cyp1metagenome_FD_92528 | JGI IMG/M metagenome (GOLD analysis project Ga0126342, IMG submission 92528) | Coral microbial communities from Lord Howe Island, Old Settlement Bay, Australia - Cyphastrea 1 metagenome | ecosystem: Host-associated > Invertebrates > Cnidaria > Coral ...
ATGAGGATGAGGATGAGGATGAGGATGAGGATGAGGATGAGGATGAGGATGAGGATGAGGATGAGGATGAGGATGAGGATGAGGATGAGGATGAGGATGAGGATGAGGATGAGGATGATAATGCGGAAGATGAAGTGGAAGATGATGATGTCAAGGAGGAGGAAGATGATGATGTTGAGAAGGAGGATGGTGATGATGTTGAGGATGACAATGTTGAGGAAGATGATGAAAAGGATGATAATGTTGATGTTGCGGAACATGAGGTGGAGGTTGATGATGCTGATGATGATGAGGTCAAGGAGGAAAATGATGATGTTGAGAATGATGAGAATGATGATGTTGAGGAGCACAGTCGAAATGCACTTCACAAGAGCCACTTTTTACAGAAAAACACAGGTCAAATGCTGCGCCCCGGCTGGAGCACCCTTTTTTTCAGCACCGGTCTTTACACTCTCACCGTATACGAAGCCCTCAGTGTGGACACTGTTGACCAACGGAACCAACGGAAGGAATTTGTGCTGATCCACTGACATCTGTCCGTAACTCGAAAGCGAGCAAGGACGAAACTTTCTGAATAGTAAACGCTAAAGAAGATCCAAATGTATACCTTAGATTCAAACTACAATTAATTCACTTTATATCAAAAATGTTCCATGAGTTTCCTGTCCTAACAAAACATTGGGATTGCGTCCACAATCCTGGGGATGTCAATGGACTTTGTCGGAATGGTGTGTATCTTGTAAATATCCCAGTCATCTTTCTGGCTACAAAAAAGCTCTGTTGTCTGTATTTGGATGGTATAATGTGCATTCTTAGTTAAAACCCAAAAAAATATTCAGGTTAATCTCAATTTTGCCTAGTCTTCTTGTGGCAAGATTACCCTCTGGTGAACTAACATTTTGCCATGGAAAATGGCCATAGAAATAGTGGATTTTCCCATGAAAAATGGTGGATTTTTCCATAGCAAAATGTTAGTTCACCAGAGGGTAAACCCAATGTGAAAAACCCAATGTTGGATGGCTCACACGCAATTGTTCAACCTTTGGGGGATACTTTGAAAGATTCATACCCAAATCTGCCCCCGTATTTTTGGATGGTAAGCCCAAAAAAATGTTCAATGGCGAAACCTTAATAACTTGACGGCTAAATCACTCTTCTTTGATTGCTAAATAGCTTTTGTCTGCTATCTATATATATATATGCTATTCTATAGATAAACTCCTTAAAATGTCTTCAAATTTCTGACAAAAAAATCCTTGAACAATTCCTATAAACATGCTATATTTTTATATTAGCCTTCCTTGGAGTCCAAAAATCCCATTGGATTTTCCGCAGCGTTCCGCACCTCCGAGCACCAGGACCGGCGGTGCCCGCACTCAGCGTGCTGAGTTCGGAGCCTTGGCGCCTCGGACGCCGGAAACGGGAAACGATGGGCCGCCATTTTTGTGGCCGAAAAAACGATGGTTTATGGGGATAAAATAGTGGATTAATGGATAAAATAATGGATTTTAATGGATTTTCATGGATTTTAATGGATTTTAATGGATTTTTCCATCATACCCTCTGGTTATGACATGTTATGACTATCCCCATTTATCGAAATAGATGGTTTACCCTCTGGTAAACATACAAAAAACTATGGAAAGATCCACCATTTTTTATGGGAACATCCACTATTGCTATGGGTTTACCGAACTTGAACATGGTGGATCTTCCCATGGCAAACTGTGAATGTCATAACCAGAGGGTAATAGGTATGTACCCTCTGGTAATTTCACATAGCTATTGAAAATGGCCATAGAAATAGTTGATTTACCCAGCTACAAAATGGTGGATCTTTCCATGGTTATGTAAACGTTTACCAGAGGGTAGATGGTGACTACCGAACTAAAGAATGGCTGGATTTTCCATGGCAAACTGTGAATGTCATAACCAAATGGTACATAAGGTGGATAGTATAGGATAGAACTGGATAGAATTGTTTTTTCGTATGATATTTTTCATGGTAGAATAGGGTGATAATTCTGATACCAACAAAAATGTTGGTAGAATGGGGACAGAATAAAATCATTTCACATAGTTGTGGAAAATCATCACAGTTTCAATGGCTATCAGCACGTCATTTTTCGATTCCATAGCTATGTTGAGTTAGCGCAGGATATATGTTCCATAGATTCCATAGATTCATAGATTCATTTTCCATCCATAGCTAGTTCCAAGAATAGATCCACCACAATTCATCGACTTGGACCATCGAAGCATTGCTGTAGGGTCGATTTCACCATCCGATTTGGGGGGATACATGGGAAATCGCACTACATGGAGGTTGTTTTTGGAAAAAAGTATGGAAAAACATCTGAGGATTTTTCGCAAGTGATATACTTTGGTAAACGTTTACAGTTTGCGAAGTTGAAGCCATGGCCCAGTCGAAATACTTGATTTACCCAGCTATAAAATGGTGGATCTGTCCATAGTTTTTTGTTTGTTTACCAGAGGGTAGATTCAGAGATTTCCAGATTCCACAAATCTCAGTTGGGTTGGACCACCTCGATTTTAATTCACGAGTCATTGGCTTGTTTGAAAGGAAAAATACAGGAAACGTCATGAAACTATGATTTGTACCTCAAAAGAAAATGTTTCTTTGGCTTCAACCTCTGAATCATTCCAACTCACTTCTACTAGTAACTAACCATATCTTCGATCGGAGAGAGATGGGAAATTCATCGCAGATCAGCTCCCCCCCTTTGGGCATCGAAAAAAAAATCGGAAAAAAACATCACCATGTCATCAGCTCCATCATACTGTGGATGGAGGAAATCCTGCACCAGTTGGTAACTAATGGGAACTATAAAACACTGTAAATAATGGGATTACAATGGGATAAACCATCTACTAACTGGTGCAGGATTTCCTCCATCCACAGTATGTCGTCCCCATATATCCCCACGCCCAGAGGTTTCTGTGAAACAAAGGACATGATCTCCAGACTTTTCTCAGCGCCCAAATTCACAAAGGACCAAGTGGTGGCGCCCACCATATCCTGGCGTTTCGTGGGGTCAATGGACCCTGGGTGGACCAGGCTGCCATCCTTTGGTCCGGAAATCATGGGAAAACCCACTAGATAAAGGTGGGAAAACCTGGGAAACTCATCATGTTCTATGGGGAAAATTGGAAAATTCAGTGTTCGAAGTGAGGAAAACACATGTCAAACCAACCAGAGAATATACCAGCTAAGGGTGGCCGCATCTGGAGGTCACTGGTCAACATCCGACGTCAGAAAATCGTGGCCGAAAGAAGTGGTGAAAAAAGAAGGATGGCGAATAAATTGGTCACACACACAAATTGGTTGTTTAGTCTATCACTTGCAAAGTGAATTGGTATTTTTTGGGAGAATCCATAGAATACACTATTCACCTTGGATATCCTTTGTGTGGTTGCGCAGTGACTCAGGGCAAAGAGGCAGATATGCCTTCAATAGCCACAGAGGTTGAATGTTATACGAGTGTACCCCATTGTGTGTTCTTCATGCGAATTGCCGGAAATTGTGAGCGGAGATGCTCTTTTCAGACACAACCTATCATATTATTGGCTGAATTTGAGTCCCAATAAAACGTCCTTTTTAGGTACATTTACATATATACTTATACATACGGGGTGTGTGTGTGTGTGATATATATAATCTAAATACGCAAATGGTCCTCATAAAATGGTTGCCGAAAAAGATGTTGGGAGCAGAGAGCTCGAAAAGGACAAAACCACAGTGACCTTGTCAGTTTGGGTGTCCAATCAATCTTTCCAAAAAAAAAAAAGTAATGGTGTCCATTCGTCCATTCCATTTTCCACAAACAAAATGGTTTCCGGTCCGCTTCCACCTCCATCTCGGATCCAATCCTGCAAGGCCATTTTGAGAAACCGCCCTAATGGATCCATTTTATCAGATCTGAATGGATGTGCAAATGGCATATTTATCCTCTGGTAAACTAACCTAACTATGGAAAATCACCATGTTTAATGGGAAAGTTCACTGTAAATGGCCATTTTCAATAGCTATGTTAAATTACCAGAGGCTAATGTATGTTCATGATATGTTGAATGGGAAGTAATGGGAAGTGTTGACATTATCGATATCAAATAATCACTCATGATGATATTTATGATATATTAACTCAGACACAATGGATCCTTCTTCCCGTACTAATCTACAGTCGTCCCAAAAAAAATACAAAAGAATTATGTTATCTTAGGAGGGATTTACGTTTCTATATCTTTTGGGGGATAACTATAAGCTGGCAGTGAAAAAAAAACAAAACATGCGTTTTCATTATTTATCCATCCCGCCATACTTCTAGATGATCTTCTCAGTCATCCCAAAGAAATGGAAAATCGCTAGCATTTGGACCATTTCCCTGCAAAAAAAAACATGCAGTATAACCATAATTTACCGAGGCTTGAATGATACAATTGGCATGTATGATGATATGATATGGTATGATGTATATGATAAGTGAAATACAGCCATATCAGCAATTGATAAATGATGGGCAATTCATGATTCCCTGGGCTTCCTGAAAGGAGGACCCCACATGATTTCTGGGAGGCGCCCATTTCAAGAAATTCTCGAAATGGTACACACAAATTTGAACCCCAACATTGGTTGTAGATCCCACTATAAATATCCTCATTGTTGACTTGGGTTCCATAATTTCGGGATCAAAAAACAGCTGGTTGGGAAAAAAAAACATGGGAAATTCCCCCAACAAAAATGGATTCCCCTAACAAGTCACGCGGGTTATCCATTTCAATAGGATTTTCCATTATAAACCAACCATTTTTGGGATACCCTCTGGTAAACATACAAAAAACTATGGAAAGATCCACCATTTTCAATGGTTAAATCCACTATAAATCACCATTTTCAATAGCTATGTTAGTTTACCAGAGGGTAGCCCCATGACTTAGGAAACCCCCAACTAAGCCACTAAGCATTGGCGCCTGGTGTCACGGTCAGCGGAAAGTTCCCCAGCACCTCTCCGGACCTCCATGTTGCCCTGTGACGTTCGCTGATCGTGTCGACCAACCCGGGAAAAAAGAAAAAAAACATGGGTTGATTGGAATAAAAATATGGTTTTAATGATGCTTAATGATGTTTAATGATATCTTAATGATGTTTGATGAAGGTTCTAGTATGTTAATATATGTTATAGCCCCTAGTGTTCTTATTTTTATTAATGGGTTTCCGGGTTCAAAATGTGTAAATGTTATTTTGTGGCGTCTCTTGCAGGTCTCTCTGGGAAACCTATTTTTTGGTCGGAGTTCAAAGCCCTTTATGAATGGTAGTTACAGTCTAGTCTTTGTTTTCTGTTTTTCGTTGTCTACATAGGGGTGTGTCTGAAAATAGTGTACCCCTAAACCCAATGCTTAATGATCATTATCCCTATTAAATGGCTATTTCATTGGGAATATACCCTATTTTCAGACATTGGATTTCCAGCCTCCAGAAATGGGGAGGAAACAGCACATCTGAAGCGGGGAAACTTCTGAATGTGCTGCCCGACAGTTACTGGTGTCCCAAAACCATCACCATTTTCTTTGCCAGCAACCCGTCAGCTTCCCAGTCCCGAAATTTCAGAAACATTCAGAAACACCAACAGATCATCAGTTGCCATTGCGGTCATTAAGCATCAAGAATCAATTTGATACGTGTGGGTTTGAGCGTCATCAACGGTTGATGCTGTGATTCCACCTAACTGATCCAGGTGGATTGGGTCATGGGGTGAATCCCCGGCCAAAATCACTGGGCTTCCCCGGCCAACTCGGCCAAGTTGAAGCTGGAGGCATCTGCATCCGTGTCCTGCTGACATGGGTCATCCAGACACTGGTGGGAAAAAAAAAAACTCGACTTGGGATCAACCCCCCCCCTTTCCTGAGATGATTTCGATAAGCATCACCCAACTTTTGCGGTGTCTAAGGGTCTAAGAGTCTAACAAAATCAACAAAAAAGTATTTTTTAAAAAGTCATCTGTCTGAATCTGTCCCAGCAGAAATGGCTTTCCCCTGTCTCTTGATCAGAATTCATCAAGGAACCCGAGAACCACTGGTGCAACTCCTCATCTCCGGAGAGTTCCTGGCGTCGCCAGCTGCGTGCTAAGAAGCGCAGCAAAAACACGAACGAAACACCGGTGTTTCCACGAGGGGCACTGCAGAAGAAAGAGAAATCCGGACGGTGCCATGCTTTGCTGGTCAAAATCATGCACGGCTTGGTGAACATCATCATCGGCAAAAACTTATTCCGTCGTTCTCTTCATGGTTCATCCAAAAATGTTCACCAATATTGCGATGGGTCTTCCGACCCTGGTTGTGAAGTAGACATCAAAATAGCTGGTAATGTAAATTTCATCCATCCCAAATTTGTCATTAGTTTTGACCTATCCCCATGTGTGTGATGGTCAAAACATGCAAAACATGGTGGTCCTATGGCAATCTACTACGATCATTTTTATGGTGATCCAAAGTTAATGGATGTGTTTAATCACTTACCATCTGGTTATGACTAACAGTTTGTCATGGAAAAGTCCACCATTTTTAATAGGTAAACCATCTATTTCGATCAGGGTCATCTATACCATGGCGAAGTGTGAACGTCATAACCAGAGGGTAATGGATCTTTGTAATCAATGTGCATTGATGACCATCCCCCACTGGCAAATAACCCATGTAACTTCACCCATCTCCCCTTGCTATGTCTTGGGGGATGTAACTCGACCGAATGTTGCGAAATCCTGCAGTGGCTATTGATGCTTTATCTCGTGATAATATGCTATAATCATTTATAATCCCATTATTGACAACAATATTTATGTTATAATCTCATATAGTTGCCGATAAGTATCAACTGGTGCAGATTTCGCAACCATCCACATCTGTGGCATCGCCGTCCAGCCTCGTCCCCCAGTTCATCAGCAGCCTGCGATGACGGACATGTTGGGCTTTGGGAAACAGGAGTACTTCGCAAATAGCATGGGGGTTTGACCAAAAAGAATATGATCAAAAAAAAACATTGAAAGTATTGAAAACCATTGAAAGTATTGAAAACCATTGAAAAAAAACATTGAAAACCATTGAAAAAATATTGAAACCATTGGTGTTCAATAGGTTCATTTTTTTTAATAACCATTAAAACCATTGAAAATCATTGAAAGCCATTAAACATCAATGATTGAACATGATTGAACCAGCAAAATGAATGAAGTAGAATAAAACGGATTCAAAATAAGCCTGGTGTCCGATAGTTTTAATTCAGCTAAGCCATTTCCTACTAATTTTTGGCGCTACTAGTAATTTTTCAAAAAGTTGTAGTTTTGCAGTGTTTGGCCTGTTTCTTGTGTGTGTGTGTGCGCTTTCCCGACACTTTATGGACTTTTATGTCACTTGTTCGCGTAGTTACGCAACTCGTGCATAGATTAGATCATTGAGGTTTCCAGTTTTGGAAGAAGTTGCCCCTTTTCTTGCTATATTTGATTAACATTAATTCACCCTCTCAATTCATCAGGGCTTCCTTCTGTTCAGTTGTACCAACCTCGTCAGCATTGACTCATCAAGAATTCAGCATCGAGCTGCTGACCCTTCACAGATCCCTCCCAGGTCTCTCCCAGGTCTCCGAACCAAAGTCTCAGCGTCACTGGCAACGAGCTCCTGGAAGCCGCCGGGCAATTGGAGATGGAAACATCTGGGAGCTTCATGGGATTCAACCATCAAAATCGCTGATTTCACCATCAAAACGACGGTAAAAGGGCCTCATCCCGCCACACCAAGGTGTCTAAAGTTTGGACGCCGTAATGGCTCCAACGTCTTAGGCGAATTTCCAGCTTCTTCAATTGCCACCTTTGAAGGTTAAAAGTTATACCCTTTGGTTATTCAACATAACCATGGAAAGTGGCCCATTTATTTCTAGATGGTGTACCTATTAAAAATGGTGGATCTTTCCATGGCTATGTTAAATAACCAAATGGTAATTATAACTTGGAAATGTGAGGTGAAATACTGTCTTTCAGGATTCAGAGTTGGCTCCTTTGAAAAGACTTGAAGGAGGCTACATGGGCCCTCTGTCCGTCACTTCCGGAGAATGGAACATCAGAGTAGAACTCACTACAACCAACAAAGGCAGGAGTTTAATGCTTCGTAAATATTACAAGGTGTCCCATCTATCCACATTATTTGATACATCTCGAAGCTGGCTTTAAGGTCAGCGCTGACGATGTATCATTAATTGAGGGTTTTGGTCCTCGGGGTCACATGTTTCCAAATTCTTTTCTGAGCAATAAATGTCTGAAACTTAAGTTTATCATGTGTTTGATTTATTGTTGACATAAAATTGACAAACCCATCAACATCCATCAACAGATAGATAAAACACAGAGTCATCAACTTATTGATGATTATGGTTATCATCAATTATGATTATTCCACATTATTCCTCTGGATTTTCCAATCTCATCAACGGTTGTTTGTTGCACCACGAAACAGTCAGGGGTGCTTCGTTTGTTGGGCCACGGAGCCGCCCAAACCGCCTTCGCGGCCCTGTTAAAAGGATCTGTCACGAGGATTTTTGTAGCTGCGATTGCTATCTGTAAGAATTTCGATGTGTTTCATTCATGTTGTCGTGTGCATAGGAGTGTTGTGCATAGGAGACAAAAAAAAAAATGATCGACTTGACCAACATGAATCACTGACATATGAACTAACCCAGCCGCTGTTGATCCAACCAGCTGAAAATCCGACATCGAGTCCTCAAGTTGCGCGTTGCTCCCTACCTGGGTGCTGAGAATGACTCAAATTATTTTTCACTGCTGGTTGCCAGCTCTCAACAAATGTAAATACGGTTTAAAACTACATAGAATCTGCCTGGTTTTCACAAAAAAAATGATGAAAAATAGCTCTACAAAAAACAAAGAGCAAATGGACCGCCTGGATGTTCATCCATTGGTGTCACTAGTGGTGTTTTTCGGAGTCGACGGGTTAGTCAACAAGGGAGAATGGATTCCACTCCCTTCGATTCTTCTTTAAAATTGCACCCTTAAAACTTGGTTATTGGCACATTACCATTCTGAAAAACTTCTTCTAGATCCCAAAACTCATGGCCTTGGAATCAATTACTTGTTCACAGTCATTATACAGCAACTAAGCAATGCAAAATATCACTTCTGGCACCATCGGTCTGCCATCACCTCAAATATGTATATATATACATATCAAATATATTCAAATATAGCCATGGAAAAAAACGAACAGAGTTTCCAGGATGGTACTCATATATTCCAGGGTTTTCATTTTGGGGGCCTTGCTGTGTCGAAAACGTTTGAAACCACCAGGATTCCATGGGGCTGCCCGACAAGCCACACTGACAGTGGTTCCATGGACCAAATCAACCACCAGCAGCAGCAGCAGAAAACGTACTCTGATCCCTCCCTGGCGGGATCGTGGACTAAATGGATCATCTGATTTCATCTGATCTATTCAATGAATAGATGGACTTTTACCCTCTGGTAAACTAACAGATAGCATTTGAAAATTGCCATTGATAGTGGATTTACCCATTAAAAATGGTGGATCTGTTCAATTCGTTGCGTAAGCGTTTTCCAGAAGGTAACATGAGCATCGTACCAATGGGCTGTTCAACGGATCGATATGTCCTATGGACAAATGGGGTAAACAGACCCTTTGAAAATCGGTACAGACTGGTGCAGCAAACCATCCAATTTTGGGGATTTTGGGGTGATAATCTCGGCCTATCCCCATATGAAAAGGATTGAAAGGGTGTCTCATCTGCAAAGGATGTTGGTTTTACCACGCGGAATTGACATTTGATAAACAACAATGGGGATATTCAAGGGTGGGCTGTTGGAATGGGTCAAAGGCTAGTTTTCCCATATGGTTGGATGAACATGATGTGCTAAATTGATATGAGAAACAGGATACCGTTCTGCTTTGATCGCCAAATAATAGTGATCAAACAAACTGAAGTAAACATCGACATGTTTAGTAAAAGGCCATTTGGCTATAGATCAATAGCTATTTTCATACCATTTGTTAGGGGGTTATTCACATCCGTAAATCCCAGCTATTTTAATGGGTTCACTACAGGGGGCCCCAAGGTGACTTGACCCACTGCCATCCATTTTGGGATCCATTTTGGGTATATTGGACATCTCCTTATAGTAGTCATTATAGACCATCTACCTGGATCTACCTAATGGTTGGGTGATGTGAAACATGGGGACATAACTGACATAACTAATGACCCATGTTAGTAAAAGGCCATTTCAGAAATCCTACAGTCACCCTTTTGATGTACTGCTAGCAACCAGGGTTTATGAACCTCCGTTGACAGTTCTGCGGTGCCTGTGCCGTGACCATAGGAGCCTCCACGGTGACGGAAACAAAAATAGACCTTTGGGGAACATTTGGGATATGGGTATATAATATCATATTATTATATATAATGCTTGGGAATGCTTGGGATATCCCCCCCCCAAAACCGACATTTTCAAGATTGTAACGCTTTTGGGATAGTTACCTTGTTCAGTTTGAGATCCAGTGGGGCAGTATCATACATATATATATGCATATATATATATATACATATATATATATATACATATGTATATTATTTGTTATCTTACTATTACTAAATCCATGTACTTAGAGTATTTTTTACAAGAAGTATTTGCAAACGTTTGCAAACGTTTGCAAACGTTCCTGATCAGGATTCAAGATTCAAGATTCCCAGAAAATCTTCTTGAATCCAAGGGGATAGGATTCAAGATTCAAGATTCCCAGAAAAACTTCTTGAATCCCAGGATTCAAGATTCAAGATTCCCAGAAAAACTTCTTGAATCCCAGGATTCAAGATTCAAGATTCCCAGAAAAACTCCTTGAATCCAAGGGGATAGGATTCAAGATTCAAGATTCCCAGAAAAACTTCTTGAATCCCAGGATTCAAGATTCAAGATTCCCAGAAAGAATTCTTGAATCCAAGGGGATAGGTCTTGAATCTTGAATCCTGGGATTCAAGA
>Ga0126342_10020613_pt1:5000-11072 | contig 11072 bp, 4 predicted proteins | sample Cyp1metagenome_FD_92528 | JGI IMG/M metagenome (GOLD analysis project Ga0126342, IMG submission 92528) | Coral microbial communities from Lord Howe Island, Old Settlement Bay, Australia - Cyphastrea 1 metagenome | ecosystem: Host-associated > Invertebrates > Cnidaria > Coral ...
GTTTAGGACCTATTTCGGGTTGGTTCAAGGTATGCTGAGGGTTGGTTACGGATCTATGTAGGCGTGGTTTGAAAAATACTTTATTTAGGGTTCGTTGACGTTTTTTTTGGGCTTGGGTGAGCATCTAATTGGGGCTGGTTTAGGGTGTGTTTAGGGTTTGTCCAGACTTGGTTTAGGATCTATCTAAAGTTGGTGTAGGACCCATTCAGGATTGGTTTGAAATGTGTTTAGCGTTGGTTCAAGATTTATTTAGGCCTGGTTTAAGATCTATTTAGGGCTGGTGTAAAAATTATTAATGTTGAATTTATTTAAGGAGTGTGTAGGGTTTATTTAGAATTGCTTTAGTGATTCTTTGGTTGGTTTGGGGCTTGTTTATGGTTGATTTAGGGTTTATTTACATGATGTTTCTTGAGGATTACCTGCAGAATGAGAAACAAAACCAGAGGGAAAAGCAGAGAAGCTGGAAAAGCAGAAAAGCAGGGAAAAGCAGGAAAGCGGAGAAGCAAAGAAGCAGAGAGGCAGCACGGTGGAGAAGCAAAGAAGCAAAGAAGCAAAGAGGCAGAAAGTGGATAATAAATGATAATAAGCAGAGAAGCAAAGAACTACAAAAGCAAAACAGCAGGGAAAAACAGAAAAGCAAAGAAGCAGGGAAACAGAAATTAAAAAACAAAAATGCCTAAAACGCAAAAACATAACTCCCCCAAAAAATAACAATCCTTAATTAACACAAATACTCAACCATTGATCACCTGCTTGTTTGAGTTGGTGGCTTGGAATCAGAGGGTTCAGCTATGAAGGAGGTGATTGCCACTTGGGGTATCCCAACATTCCAGGTATGTGAACCGTGGATTACTAAACCTGAGGGGGTTTTCCCTCAAAATAATGGTAAGATACTGGCAACAATTCTGCACTCCCCCTAAATAAATTTAGGACATTTAGGCTTTAGCAAAATGCTGGGATGAATCCACCAAGTCTTACATCTGGAAAATTCATTTGGGACGAATGCTTGGCATCCGAAGAAAATTACTTAAAGAAACCACTTCCTTCTCGGTTTCCGGACCATTTCTCCATCCTGGGTTTGGGCCGACGCCGTTTCAATTCACCTCAGGATTCTGCGACCAGCAACTGCAAAAAATATTTTTATTAGTATTATTACCAAGTTCTGTGGATTTTGTTCATGCCAATGGATGAGGAAATCAACGATTGTTCCTTGAAGTATCTTGGATTCCTCTTAGTTTTTCATGATCCAGTTCTGGAAACCGCTCAGTTTTGGTTTCCGGCTGCATCTCCCTTTCACCACTCTTGCCCAGGAGCTTAAGGTTGGCATCGGGCCGCTCAAGATCGGATGGCTACCAGCGCTACAAGGGACGGAACACAGAAAAAACAAGTGACAACTAAAAGGAGTTTCACAGAAAATAATGCACGCCTAAATCATCAATTGGTGAATCATCATTCTCCAAATTATTTGATGGCCATAGCTGGGGGGAGTATACCCGATTTTATGCCCGCACCCTAATGACGATCCCAGTATTGAAAGAACTTATGAACGGTTTTGTTCCTGGCAGCATTGAAATGTTCATGTACATCAGCACTTGACATTGTTCCTTGGCCTTGCAAACTGCGCCATTGACTCTTTCTATCACAACCTGAGAACCGAAAACAACAATGTTCAACCCCCATGAAGGTGCAACATAACCTCAGGAGTGTGGAAACAGTGGCGAACTGACAGCAACACATCTTGGCCGAAGCGTGACTGCACCTGTGATAATTTGTTTGTAGTTACGGAACAAATTTGGCAAACAATGACCCCGCAGATGTGATTCTGTCACCGGCAAACACTAGGCACCCGGCTGCCTGCAGCTGCAATTCTTATCCACAAACGATCTGGTGCCGTCTCAAGCGAACGTGCTTATTAAATTGAAACTCACTGTTGGTCATCATTTTCTAAATTTTGAAATTGCAGTTTCGGGGCTGGGTATACCGTGCATACCGTAAATCCCAAAATTTAACCCACATGCCCAACCTGGGCAAACGCAACGGCCATTTTACACCTTTTTCAACGATCCGGCTACGCTTTGCACCTGCGGCCGTCGGGGTTTGCGTTTCGTACTTGACTTTTCAAACAACTAATGGATTCCCCTTGGTTTTACCCGAAAACCACCAATATGTATATCTGATTTTCCCAAACAATTGCTATTTCGCTCGATCATTTCCCAACCAGCCATGTTTAATTACTGGAAGGTGGCTCTTCCAATCTGCAGCACCACCCTCAACATGTGCACAAATTCATCAGTCATCTCGATCGACAACATCGGCATGGAAAATGGCCTTCAAACCTTCCAACGGTTCATTTTATATGCTATTGGTCATTTCATGTTGTCTCAATCTATCTCTGATGCTAGATATGCGGATAAAAACAGACAAAAACATAGAACAAACTGAGTTCACATAGTGTTCTAATTGCTTTGAATTTTTGCGTGTCTATCGTTTGGGGTTGCTATATTCCCGGTGTAGTAAGAAATTGATCTAGAAAATAAATACGTTTCGGGTGAACAGCCGCGTTTTGTTTAAAAAGGAATTATGCACAAAAAATGTGAATATCTAGAGGCCCGCTGTACCATCTTTTTGTTCAATTTGTATCCGTTTGACCATGTGTAATTAATCTTGCAAAAAAATGGTTTCCCATGAGCTGACCGTATGTTTCCACTTTGCTCCCATGGGTTTATGTGTTTCATGCTTTTCCGTCTGCACTCCGATACTAGAACAAACCTTTGCTGAGCCCAGGAAGCCAAACAGAAAACAACCATGGTTAATTACCACATTTGGATCTACATCCCAGGTGCAAAAAGCTGATCATCGAGATACAATAGCCACCCAAAAAATACAATAAACACGTCACCCATTGATTTTTTTCTGTCTTCTTGGGGGTTGCTAACCATTGCTAGCTCACCGTGTTTCAGCTGGGATGCCTGCCAAAGCACATCGCAACTGGGATGAGCACAAATAGCCGTGGACTAAAACATGGAAATTTCAAGTCAAATTGGCCGACCTGTCTGTCGCCTTGTGGCCAGTCAGCAACCCAACCAAAGTTCGCTCAGTTTTGGGGCGTGCGGCGCTCCCGCGCAGTTCTGTTTGTGGTGTCTAAAAGAGTTGGAGCAATCGTCGGCCTTCTTTTCCTTGCGACTGCGGCAACTGCGCGGATGCGCAAAGTCTTCGGCCCTAAACTCTTAAAGTGGTGGTTGCTGAAAACGCGACAAATATATATGTCTTGTTCTCCGTCAGGAAACTGCAAGGGAATGTATCGCCGCTGTCTGTTGAGCCCACAACGTTCAGATATAGCTTTAGGAAAAATCTCTACCAAAATCAAATGCATGCAGGAAGGTTTAGCACGGAAGGTTGCATTTCAAAGGAACGTCATCAAATGTCATCAGTTTTTGGCTGGGGCATGACCCCCTTCCTTCCACAGATAATAACCCATCTGCTTGACTCATTAGGGGAGGTAAGGCTGACGCGGGGAATAGGTTGCGATGCTGATATGGGAAACCATGATAAATCCAATACCTAAAGTGGAAACAGATAAGAACTGAAGAACGATGTTTCTGGCTCATGTGGCTTTCTTTTCATTGCCTAGTTGTAGACGCTAAGCCCGGGTGAAAACGGATCACTAAATTCCAGCTCATTTACAATCGATGTTCCCATCCATGGAGATATAACCCAATTACACCCAATTCCTTTATCACAATCTATGCCACTTCTGAGCCTGCCTGGGATGAAAAGAGTCCGGACCGAGCTTGGAAAAAAACTGATCATGACATGACACTGCCCCCAAAAAATCTATCTATCTTTGTGACATGTATTGGGCCTGGACCCAATTTGGGGCCCTTCTGGAGATGTCGTGCCACAGATTTCTGAGGGGGAATGCTTTACTAATGGTATACTAATGGTTAATGGAATATTAATGTTATAATTGCTAATGTTACGAATGTGATTAGTATTATTTGGAGGGTTCCACACATGGGAGTACCCCAAATGTTCTAGTGATTTATTTTCATTAATTTTCCATTCAATTTTAATGGTGGATGGGATCTGATATAATGATATAGTCATGGTTAATGAATATTAATGGTAAACAAAGGGTTATAGTAATCCCCAAATAGATGGAACAGTGAATCACCATCAAATTAGTAGGGATTTACTTTTCCATCTATTTGGAGATGACGATACTGGAATATTCATGGTATAATTACTAGTGGTTAATGGAATATTACTAATAGAATGTTATTTGAATCATTGACCCATGAATGGTCATAGAATCATAGAGGAGAGGGAGCCAATCATAGGGTTTATGGCATTGTTTTAAGCACATTAGTATTATTTGGGGGTTTCCATACATGGGAGTACCCCAAATTTTCTAGTGATTTTTCATTCCATTACCCATTCACCCATTGATTCAGTTATTCATATTTATTCTCTTCATTATAGGATGATGATTGAGAATCATTGACCCATTGGTGGAATTCAATAAGGGGAAATAACGACTGATGATTATAGTCAATCATAGTGACTAATGGGATGATTATGGGAATGAATGTGGTTTGTGGTATCAAACATGATGATCATATATAAGTGCATAGTGACTAATGTCGGTAAAACAATGCCATAAACCATCCCCAAATCACAATTTTTATAGGTGGTATAAATCATTCCCAAATGGGTGGTTTATTATGTTTTGTTTTCCCCACATTAGTCTTATTAAATTATACTGTATATAGTATGAATACTAACTATTCGTAAGTATCAAATAGACATCCCACACTTATGATATTGGTACCCCAACTTCTTATAAAATAACAAGTGTATATTCATATTATATACTTATCTTTATTTGTGAGTTGGGATTTCTATTTGATACATCTTCTCTAGTAAATTATGATTAGTAATTAGTTGGGATTAGTAATCAGTATCAACCATTCATAGTATTTTCATGTTGAAGTGTATGATTAGTATAGTAACTGTTTGCAATGGTTCACCGAACTAACGATCATCATTAGTAATTAATATACTTATTCTTATTAGTAATCAGTTGGCAGGGGTTGATATTTGATGCAGATTTCTCAGTATATTTAAAGTAACATGTGAAACCCTAATCTTATTGGATCTTATTAGTACTTGGAGGATCATCTGCTTAACAAAAAAGGCTTAGTGACCAGCTACTAATAACTTCTTAGTGATTGGGGCGTAACTAGTAAATCTAGTAATGACTTCGGATTGGTAATTAATCCTTGGTGCAGATTATTGGTGTATAATCAAATTATATAGCTAAATAACAGATCTACCAGTGTCTAATCTACCCAAGCTTCCCAAGTAAATTTTCTCTAAACTACCGATAGCTTTCCCTTTACTTCGGGGCTTCAAAGATGAGTTTTGCTCTTCATACTAAAGGGATGATTGGTGATTTTCCCTTGACGAAACCACAAAATGGCTGGTCGATACCGGAGGATAATGAGCAAAATTCTCTCTATATTCAATACGATCAGGACATGTCTACACATCTAAAGCGTCACCTTCTCCATCCTCATCTTCATCTATAATTCTTTCAGCCTATAGGAGAGAGAGAGAGAAATATATATATATATATATATAATAGGTAGATAAGACAACATCTGATTTGATCTTTTAGATATATAAGATAGATGGATGGATGGATGGATTAGATTAGATTAGAATTGATTTGATTAGCTTAGATTAGACAGATGAATTAGATTATATGGATAGATTAGATAGATTAATTAGATTAGATGGATCGATTAGATAATTTAGATAGATTAGATTGAGGAGATAGATGAGATAGATGAAATAGATGAGACAGATGACACAGATGAGACAGACAGACAGACCGACCGACGGAAAGGGAAGGACAGAGACAGAGAGGGAGGGGAGGGGAGAGGAGAGAGGAGAGGAGAGGAGAGGAGAGGAGAGGAGAGGAGAGGAGATGGGATGGGAGAGGAGAGGAGAGGAGAGGAGAGGAGAGAGGAGAGAGGAGAGAGGAGAGGAGGGAGGAGGGAGGAGAGA
>Ga0126342_10020614_pt1 | contig 11072 bp, 10 predicted proteins | sample Cyp1metagenome_FD_92528 | JGI IMG/M metagenome (GOLD analysis project Ga0126342, IMG submission 92528) | Coral microbial communities from Lord Howe Island, Old Settlement Bay, Australia - Cyphastrea 1 metagenome | ecosystem: Host-associated > Invertebrates > Cnidaria > Coral ...
ATTCCTCCTTGAAACTTGTGTTGATCAAGTGTCCTGGGATGGCTGTTTGCCACGTGTAAAACTTGGTTTTCAGGTCACCAAGTTTCCATAACAATCGTCAACTCAAATCATCATTCCTCCTTGAAACTTGTGTTGATCACGTGTCCTGGGATGGCTGCTTGCCACATGTAAAACTGGCCTTTTTTTTGACACTGCTTTTTTTCTCCTCGAAAGTTCCATTTTGACACCTTGACGCCATGTCCGTTGCGCCTCCGCGCCACATCGCACAGAAAGGCATCGTTCCCGGCGAAGGCCGAGAGCGTGACGCCAAAAGGCAAGGTGGGGCCGGCGAAGGTCGTGGGCACCGCGATGCCACAAAGGTCCAACAAATTCATGTGGTTCGTGTATCCTTGGAATTGATACCATTGATGTTGGTGGATGGCGGCCCCAAAAAACACGAGGTATTGGAAAGTGATTCACTTTGGAAACCAGCAAACACATAAGTCTGGGTAGGCTTCTTGCAGAAGACATTGAACGCATGACGGATCATTTTGCTCGTGCCTTCAGTTGCTGGCTAAGAACAACAAGACCAAGAGTCTAGTCTTTATCAACCACATCAATTTCAGTAACTTCAGTGACATCAATGCTGGCCATACTACTCGAATTTACTCAACGCTGTTGCCTTTGAGCAATGGTTACAACTCTGCTGCGGACCAAGGGTCGGCCCAGGTTGGTGTTCAACGCGATGGGATCTGCCAAAACATCCTCTCTCCAAGGAGGAACCCATCCGAAGGTTTTCCCAGAAACCGAACGACCCTCACAGCATGATTAAGCTAAATCGACTTTCCAACCAACTTACAATATCTCATAATATCTCATAATATCTCATAATCAACACCATGCAGCAAGTTTCCATCTTTCTACTACATCTCCATTATCCTTGAAACCCTTCAACTAGAATCAACCATATCTTTCCGCAGATTCCCAGTGGCCTTTCCCCTATGTTTCCTCCCCTTTCCCACGACATCCCACGGCACGGCATCGGGTCCTGGATGGCGTAGGTGGCGCCCACGGTGGGCGTCAGCAGCAGCTGCGCTTGGCTCTCGTGCAGAGCCTGGCGCGCCTCCAAGCGCAGCTGCTGCAGGCGGTACATCGCCTCGAAACACCTGACGCGACGGACGACGTCGACGGACGACGTGTTGTGTTCAGCGTCGTGGATGGCGGATGGTGGATGCTGGGGATATGCTGCTTGTATGGAGGTTATGTGAGGGATGGGGGATGGAAGAACTTAGCTTAAGATATGATTCTTTAGTTCTTTACAGACTAGCATGGCGTGGTTGGTGGGGATGCGGGTAGCAATGATAGCATAATTAGATATGTATCATACTGTGTATCAGTGCTGAATATGATATGGACAGTCTGTATCTCATTGTATCTCTATATGTCATAAACACCTTCAAAAACACCTTCAAAGCCATAAACAAGTCAATGTCGCAGCCCCTTGAACATCTTGAACGCCGTGCATGCCGTGCCCGAGGACAGGACTGTTGGGCCGACCACTCCTGGCCATGTTCCGCAATGGCCCGCACCGTGGCATCCACCACCTGGAGTCAGTGTCGTCTCTGTTCTGACCAGGAACAACTCGGTCCATACACCTGTTTTATATTGTTTTATGAATCATGCAAACGGTTCATCTAGCTGCTGGTATTAATATTTCTTGTTGGCTATCTGTTCTTCAATCGGGGTTCACCCATGCAAGAGGTCATATTGATCATGCAACATCGATTAAACTTCGAATTGCAATGTCCAATGAAAAACCCCACGACGCATCCACTGCCACCGCAGAGCCTGACCTCCGCATCTGCATTTAACCAATTGGTGAGCGCCGACAACCGTTCTGCCACCCAAGGGCCCTGGTAGAGGAGGTTGGCCGCCTGGTCAAGCCATGAACAAATCTTGTTCACAAACAATCCCTGTTGTTCTCGGCAAAACTCCACTGCTGTCATTCGTTCTTATTCATCATCTTAGCTCCCCATTTTGTTTCCCAAAGATGGATTTCTAGCTGTTTGTGAATCCCACCAGCCACTTCCCATGCTATTGCTGTCTTGATATACCGTGTACTTCACAAAATTACGACGGTTCTGGACCATCCAACGCTGCCCTCGCCTCCTGGAAGGGCGAGTAGTCCACTTCCACGCAGGTCCCACCGATAGCCTTCACGGCTTCGACGGAACGCTCCCAGGCCTCTGCGTACTGCTGAGCACGCGCCTGAAACAGACCCGGTGTGACAAAAGGGGGAACAAAAATCAAGGCAAAAAAAACCGTGGCAAATCCCAAATCATCATCTTTCATAATGTAGCTAACCTGATGGATGGTATGAGTGATGTGTGCGATGGATTGAGATAGGAGATCAAGCCATATTGATTCATCCACTTCTATAGACTCTTGAAATTTCAGGAAGGATTGGACAACACTAACTTCGCAAGAAGATCAAGCTTTCTACTTTTCTGCTGTTCGTTCTACAGCGTCGAACAATGTCGAACCTGCGCAGCTGATCCGAAGCTATTGAAATCCACAAAGGGTCGACTTGGAATGCCAAACCTCGCCGAACAGGTGCGAAAAAGTTGCGACGGTGGAGCAGCGCGTCCAATTCCAAGTTGTCAACATTTGTCAACATTTGTCAACATTCGAAACATTTCGAAACCATCCAGAAGATCACCCAGTTTTTTCTGCTGAAGTTTCGCATGTTTCGAAAGCATCTGACCCAGACCTACCGAGACCTCCCATCTGAGCATTTGACCGGAAGTTCACAGGACCGGAAGGTGGCAATCGAGGCCCCTGTGCCAGGTCCTCACCAGCGGCTTGGTGTTTCATGATGTTTCAAAGTTGCAAGCTGGTGCCACTCATCAAGAAAAACTTCTAAAACCATCCCCATGGGCGCTACTGTAGCTAAATAAGATAAACACTATTCTTCTGCCAACTATCCTCATCCAATAGATCTCATCCACTCATCCAAGTTCGGCTAAGAAACGTTGGATCCTTGGGCACTTTTTGATGTCACATGTCATGTCACATGTCATTTCCATATCGATAGCGATATCCGCGAGCCTTGGCGGGTCGATCCCAGGGATCGGCGCCCGATGCTTTGGCGGCCACCTCCATGATACGCTGGGCCTCTAAGACGGTCAAAGAGAAGATCGACACACAGTCCTTGGGACTTGGGAGAGCGGCTATAGCGAGCTGTGTGTCAATTCTGCAGGTAGTTTCACCAGTTTTACCACGGAAATGCAAATGGTGCGGATGGTTCAGTCTTCGGCGCAATGGATCACAAAACGAGTCGAAGGAATCTCTCTGGAGTATCTTAGCCCAGCTTCGAGTGATTTGCAAGCGGGCAGCAGCCCATGGGTTGACAAAAGACCACGAGATGCCTGCCACAAGCAAAGCAGGAAACTCAGGAAAACAAATCAGAATGCGCAGGAAACTACAGGTACATCTTGTTCAAAATTGGGGTACGCATGCTGGAAACTTCAAATCAAAAATTGATGTGGATAACTGGATAAACTATTGGTAACAGATCCATCCAATAGTGGGATCGTCTATAGGTTTTCTCAGTCTGCTTGGAGCCCACCTTGAGGCCCACGATGTTATTCAACGCTGCGGGCACACGACCGCTGCCAGCGGTGTCGGTGCCCAAAGAAAAGCTGACCTTTCTCGAAACGTCAGTGATCGTCAGAGCACCGTGGTGGTGATCAGTTTGTGATATTAAATCATACGATACATACGTATAGTCATAGCATGCTTATATCATATTTATATCAGTTGAATACATCAGTTGAATATCTGCTGATCACCGTTACATCAAAAAGTTCAGTGGCAGCATGTAGCACCATATGGCACCATGTGGCACCTGTCCCAAAGCCACTGCCACTCCGGAACCGGAGGAAGAACCACCAGACAAAAACTCACGATCCTGGGCAGCCAACAGAACAGGTTGCCAAGTTCAAACATGCTTGGTGCATCCTCTTTACATGGGGTATGTGTGCACATCTTGGAGAGACACTGAATCGAATGTACAAGCTGTCCACACGAAGGAAATCGTGAAGGAAATCTTCAAATCGAAGTCGGCTTCGCATTGAGCGCCCTGCGAATGAGTTCTGGCAAGCGCCATAAGGCGATCGAACCTCATGCGAATGCGAACGGTTTGAGGTCTGATCGTCTGATCATCACACCTTTACGGCGTTCCTTCCCATTCTATCCTGCACATGTCCGCATCATAATTACAACAAGAATGATAGTGATGATAATGACTAATAATCACATAATATCAGAGAATATTGTTTTAATATTGTTTGAATAGCTCAAACACCTCCCACATCCGCATTAAACATTTTAAACATTGAAGCCCTGGGTGCCCGGACCCCCACCAGCCCCGTGGCGGCGCAGTCCAGGTTCGTCTTGCCGATGACCAGTGCGCCATGGTCCTCTGTGGTAAGGGCGAAAATGGATATCCTGATACCAAAAGAGAAGCAGACACCGTTGGAGATAAATCTGAAACGCTTGTGTGTTTCATATTTTTTCCTAAGGCCTTTGCTTGTTTAAGATACCTCACTAGGACACTTCAGAGTTGGAATCACATCTCTTCACATCTGCCTGCAGCTTTTCTACCACGGCAGCACCTCGCTCGATCAACAGGAAGAAGGTACTTCCGGGCAAAACTGAACATCTTGTAAAACTGATCTGGAAAGTCAAGATCTTGGTGGCTAGCCATGAGATCATGATTTCATACTGAGGCTCGAACTTTCGTGTGCAATGGGCGCGCGCCTGAAACACAAGCACTGTGAATGTGAGCCACTCAGTGGGTCATGCAACGTCCTCCAAATGTCTAAACTAAGTGTAAGATGACTTCATAAAGGTAACAATTGAACCACATCAGAAGCTGCTGGAAAGCAGCAAGTTGGTCAAAACACATTTCAAATAATCGACGCTTTTTGTTTTGCATGCAGACTCCACGTTAGAATATTAATCACGGCACAGCATGTCACTATCACACTGACAAGTTCAAAAAGATGGATAGAAAACTTTGAAAATTGGAAATTAGGAGGTAAAAGCCATCTATATATACAGTACATCGTTCATCATCGTTCTCCCCTTTGTATCACCCCAAGATCTATGCAAAAAATGAGGTGACCATCCTCTTAGCGAACCTGGGCGGTCGCAAATCCATGGCGTTGGTGCTGGGAACGTCCTTCACCTGGCAGAAATGCCACAAGATCCACATAGATCCACGCTCGAATCTCGTCCCAAATCAGTTGGCGCTTAAAACACCCAAAATCTTGTCGTGTCACAGACCATTTGTACAAAAAAAAAACTGTTTTAAAAAAACATCGGACACATTTCAGTTGGAACAGAACCATCTGTGTAAATGAGCGGACCATCAAGTTGTCTTTGACGGCGAAGGTCGTCCCAAGGAGCGGAAGCTCTTGTTGTCTTTGCTCCTGGCCACGGGCGGTATCGTGTTTCGAGAGGTTTCAAACACTGTGAACATCCTTGAAATCGTCAAATTAGGCACATGAAATCTGCAAAGATCATTGATATAAACAGAATGAAATCACTGATTAACTCTACCTCATCTCTTAAATTCACTGCTTCAGCGTGGCACATCAACCAACCTGGGCTGGTAGTCGTGGGAAACAGCCCCTGCTCCAGCTCCTGACTCATGGAAGCTGCTCGCTTTTCCAACATCTCCGCTCGTTCAAGCACCTGACATCATCTGTCCGAGTCAAATGAGTCAAACACCAATTCAATCACCAAGTGTGGTTCGTGTTGTTCATCTCAATCAACCAAGAAATATCAATCTTTCATCACCCACCATTTTCTGGTATTAACATGTATTAACCTATCTTTCATGAATTAACCAATCTTTCTGACATTTTCTGGTATTAACATCGCCCACCATCGAACTCGATGCCTGGTTCTTGGGAATCAAATGGATCCACTCCTCAGAGATGCGGCAAGGCACATGGTATGGCGAAGCAAACTACGGATGTGAAGAAAACGTCGTCAAATCATCAAACATGATTAAACATGATTAAACATGATTAAACATGATTAAACATGATTGAACTGAACAAAATTGGGTCATTTAATGTCACTTAGATATATTTAGATCTATTCCTGTAAAACCATACCCCAAATCACCAAATATCAAAAAGACCTGCGGGTTCAACCGCTGCACCGTTACCAACGCGCTCCAAGCGCAGCACGTTGCGGTCCGCGGCAGCTGCGCGAGCGCAACTCTCTTCAGCCTAAGGTCACCGTGGGTTGAATCCAATTCGTTCAACCTCCATCGGATCCTTTAAGCACTTTTTTTAGTCTAAGACAAAACACGACAGTCCAGCGAATGGCGACCACTCAAGCAAAAGATGTCTGGTGTTTTGATTCATGTTGTCAAATGAAATCATGAAATATTGTGAAATTCAAATGCTACTTGCTGCTACCAGGCTACCAATATCTACCAATAGGTGAATTTGGGTTAGCCAATGGTATTCTTCCGATTTCTTCCGACCCAACCTACCTCTGTTCACCTCGGCCCTTGGGCTTCCGCGCCACTTCTGTGACGGAGGCGCCGGCGGCCCACATCTCCTCGTTAAGGTGCGTAAGTTGTGGTGTCAATTAGAAATTGGATAAGAATCATAAGGAACCAGAATCACAGAATCACAGAATCTCAATAAACAATACATGTTATCCGCAGTCTTCTAAATTATCCTTGGGTATAGCAACCAGTTTTTATTGGTCCTATTCTTGATGTTTATTGAGAGTATTCTTATATATTGTTATGGTTTGCTAGTTGCGTTTTGTCTTTGTTGAAGTCATCATTGATTCAGCAAATTGGAAGGTCTGCGAAGTTTTAGGCCAATGTCAGGGACCCATACGCGGAGACATGGGGCCCTGGGGGCACTGATCCAATTGATGTTGCGTATGTCACATGTCTTGTTCACCGCTGAAGTGATTTCAAAGCAGCGTAGCGAACATATCTGGTTGAAAAATGTTGAAAAACCTCATCTCATGGAAGAGGAACGCATGTAGTTGTCATGTCTCACAGCCCATGACTCAACAAAGTTGTGAACTTCACGTGTTGCAACAGAAGTCGGTTCTCTCATTCAACCTTGAGTATGGTGTGGTGACCAGTGCCTGGAGTGTCTTGGTGGCAAAACATCGCACCTAGCAGGATTCCGGACAAATCTCTAGATTTGCCAATCAAACAAGATGAAACAAGACAAGATGAATATGGCCTCTCCATTTGACCATTCAAACATGTTCAAGCAAATGAACAAATTGGTCACTGATCAGACATATCACCAGCCTGCCGACATCCGAAAGCGCGTCTCATGGATGTCATGGCCTCTGCGCAGGTTGAGCTCAACATGGTGTGCGTGTCACCGTGTGTCACACTCCCTGAGCTTCAAAAATATCCTATCCATCCCACATGCAGCGCCCCACATTCCACCACAGAAGGCCGCCTTGCGCTTAGCTTCAGAGCAAGAAGTCGCGCCGAGGCGTTAAAACTTTTTAAACGATTTTAACATTTGCAGCTTTGCTCTAAGCTGTTTCAAGGCATCCTTCCAAATACTGAGCATATGAATATGCATAATATGCTTCAACCTACACATGCTTTCGATGGCCCTTGAGGTGCACATTGAGACGTCAAAAAGAATCCAATCATCCGCAGTCAAGTGCTTGGGATTATGTGCCCAAATGTGCCAAATGCTATGAACATGACTTCGACTTTTTTCCTGAATCAATACGAGGTACTTTTGACTGTTGCAGCTTCAAGCCAGAAATTCACGGAGGGTCTGTCATTCAAACTGGAGTGCGGGTGTAGATCACAGCAACCATCTCTTTGGAGAACCCACCAAGCCGATACCGCCCATACCCAAATCATGGGTTGAAACATGTTGGAACTGTTGACACCGTTGAAGACAGCGGACCGTTACGTTTTTCCCAGCTTCACCAGCTGAAGAAATCCTGACGTGTGAGGAGCCTCACCGGACCGCGGCCTAATGATCCAAAGCTTTGCAACTCATCAATCACTTCAATCACTTCAATCAGCTTCGAAAATGCGCAATGATCGCAATGAGTCTTGTTTTGGCGTTTCCTCCGCAGTTTCATGTTTAGGTGCCTCCAAGCTCCGAGGATCTTTGGCCTGGATCAGGGTCCAAATCATCGGCACAGCAACAAGACTGGCAGGTGAAAGCCGCTACCAACGTCACATGGTTTTTGATAGGAATCGTATGGAATCGTCACGAATGACGAGATATGATGATGTAGAGAATGTAGAGGTCAAGTCATTGGGGTACTGGTATTTATATCCATACTGTAGGGATGCAGCACGGGTCCCTTTGCACTCTATCTTGCATCCGCGCAGGGCGCCGTTTTGGGAGCACTGGGCTTGAAGGCTATGTGGTACTCAGACGCGTTGAGGCACTAGAGTCAGCAAAATAAAAGCAAAAAGGTATAGTAAATGAAAGTAAAAGACCCCATTGGTATGTACCAACAAAGGCACAACGATTTGCTTTTCGAGCCAAAGAGCTGGCCAAGATAAACCATCGATACCAACATGGTCCCAGTATAGACCCGCCATAGGCCCAAGATTGGCTCCTTCGAGCTACAAAGTTGGTCAAAATAGGCCATGAATATCCTTCAAATAGATCAACACAGCTCAACATAGCTCAACATAGCTCAACTCGTTCCACCATAGGCTCAACATACGCCCCACATAAACCCAACATGGCTCAAAGGCTAGCTTCAACACAACCGTTGAGTCAGGATATTTCAGGCCACAAAGTTGGCCAAGATACGCCAGGACCATCAACACCGACTGGCCCCAGTGAGGAGAGGACAAAGGAGATATTAAATTTCCATTATGGAATTTGGAGGAGAATTAGCAAGTAAGATGATATTAAACTGCCAAGTATAGAGTAGGAAATTGCAACAAATGAAAAGATTGAAATATCAACTTATGAACATACAGAAGTAGAAGTAAAGGATGAATACAATACTGATGAAATTATAGAAGTAATTAAGAAAAAAACCCAATGATGATTGCAGCAGATTTTGCAGGAAGTGGCAAATCGTTTATATGTCAGAAAATGGTTGATAAAAGGTAATTTTTGTAACACCTACAAATAAATTACTACAAACATTTGAAGGTGAAACCTTGACAATCAATATTTTCTTTGGTGTTAGTTTTGGTGATGTCAAGTTAGAACCAGTTGATTATTCAGGTTATGATGTTATAGTGTTTGGTGAGGTTTATTTTAGTTGCTTAAGTGTATACTGGAAAAAACAGTTTGTAGAGCAGAGCAAACATAATAAAATAATCATTACAACTGGTGACGCAAAACAATTGCGCTCAGTGCAAGAATTGACAAACACCCAAAATCATGAATAATACGCTAATAGCATCACCAGAAATATTTCCCTTACAATATCACCTTGAAAAGAAACTATCAACAAAACAAATTACAGAAAGGCATTTTTCATACACTGATGACATTACATCATCACCTAACAACATAGCATTTTTGAATGATACATGCAAACTGTATCAAGAGAAATAAGGAAATTAGAAAATAGAAAAAAATGAATATGACGTAGGTGAGTTCTTAACATGCAGGGAATATACTATAACCAACAAGTTCAAAAGTGTGTTTAATGTGATTTTTCAGTATGAAATCATCTATAAAGGAAATGGCATATTAAAGTTGAAGAACATAAACAACAAAATAATTCAAGCAATAGATATTGAAAAAGTTAGACACAATTTCATCTTTGCTTGGTGTGCTACAGCGCATTCAATGCAAGGTCAGCCAGTGGATACTGAAATAACAATTTTTGATTACAACCACTTCTTAGTGAAAAAAATACCCAGAATGGCTATATACTTGCATCACAAGAGCCAGAGATTTAAATAAAGTTAGGTTTTTCAAATACAGTAGTGAGAGAAAAGGATGAACTCAACCAGCAATCTATCATGAGTTATTTTGAAAGGAAAATTAAATAATACCAAAATGCAGGACAGGAAAACAAAAAGAACCATTCTTAAAGAAGGCTATGTAAATGTTGAATGGTTTGTAGAAAATATCAAAAACCAATGTAATTACCGTGGTTGTGGATTTCACATAAACATAAACATGGGTGAGCAATCTAACAGCACAGAGAAAACAAAATGAATTGTCGCATACATTAGATACTATCATACCCTTTTGTTGCAGGTGTATGTGTAGTTGTAGATAATGAGTTTTGAAAAACTGGTACAATATTTTTCTAAGGCGTTGAACCAGAAACTTGTTTGCAACAAGAACCTTGGTAGGCGCCTTAGAAGCCAGTTTTCAAGTAATGTCTTTCAAGTACGTTGTCAAAATACTTTTGAAATAAAAATATCCCCTTTGGAAAATACCTTCAAAGAAAAAATTGCGTAATGCTTCAGGAAGATTTCTTGTAAATAAATCCCTTTTAAAGGAAAACTGACATTAAAGGAAATCTTCCTAAAATATTGTGTCCTCCGGAGCACAAAGCCCCTATCCGGGGCTTCGGGAGCTGCGGCGGGCTCCCGGCAGAGCTGCTCGAAGAAGGCGCGGTCGACCACGACCTCCTTCAACCTCGGGAAAAAGGAAGCATGAAGCAGAAAGGGCCCCGGAGCAAGAGAGCTAGCAGCATAATGGTCGGCGCGTTGAGGGACGCACGGTGCAGGCGGCTGCACCGGCGCTGCAGGGAAGGAAACAGAGGTGTTTCCGTTCTCTGCGTGCGCCCTGCGGTTGCGCTCCTCCGCATTCACAAAGTCAGTACAGAAGAAGATGAAGGCGGTTGACAGCATATGTAGATTGCACAAGCCCAGATACTACGCACACAGCGCTTATTTATATATGGAATGAGCAGTATAAATACAAAGTTGTCGAATCGGCCCGAGCCTTGTTGCTGGGGCAGCAATTCGGCCTGGGATCAATGATGGATATACCGGATGATACCAGGATGCAACGGTGCATGTATGTACATAGAGCGCGGTCTGAGGACACCACGCACATGCCATGGCC
>Ga0126342_10020615_pt1 | contig 11071 bp, 9 predicted proteins | sample Cyp1metagenome_FD_92528 | JGI IMG/M metagenome (GOLD analysis project Ga0126342, IMG submission 92528) | Coral microbial communities from Lord Howe Island, Old Settlement Bay, Australia - Cyphastrea 1 metagenome | ecosystem: Host-associated > Invertebrates > Cnidaria > Coral ...
GTGACTTGGGGCGATCCATTTTCAGGTGGTGACAGCTCTGAGGTCCAGGATCAGCTCAAGGGTGTCCAACAGGTTCAAGCAGCTCACCGCGCATTTGCTGCGATCCTGGCAGATGGGTCCGTTGTGACTTGGGGCGAGCCAGATTGTGGTGCTGACAGCTCTGCAGTCCAGGATCAGCTCAAGGGTGTCCAACAAGTTCAAGCAACTTTGGGGGGCGCATTTGCTGCGATCCTGGCAGATGGCTCGGTCGTGACTTGGGGCGATCCATTTTCAGGTGGTGACAGCTCTGAGGTCCAGGATCAGCTCAAGGGTGTCCAACAGGTTCAAGCAACTCGATCTGGCGCATTTGCTGCGATCCTGGCAGATGGGTCCGTTGTGACTTGGGGCGAGCCAGATTGTGGTGGTGACAGCTCTGCAGTCCAGGATCAGCTCAAGGGTGTCCAACAGGTTCAAGCAACTTCAGGAGCATTTGCTGCGATCCTGGCAGGCGGGTCCGTTGTGACTTGGGGCAGACCAGATGATGGTGGTCACAGCTCAGCAGTTTCAGATCAGTTCGCATTTGTGTAGCTGGATTGGCGCAACGTCACCTGGTGGATCACATGGAACGACTGTAACCTGAAAAATGCCTGAACCCAGATTGAAAATGGGCCTGGGAAGAATATCATGGTTGTTCAACTGGGGGGTGGCATTACATTTCATAATGTGAAAAAGTACATGTCCGTACGCAACTGGATCACCACCCCGAGTTTTTCACTTGGCTATGGTATCACAAATAAATGAACATGATCAGGGATTTCTGACCTATACGTCATGCAAAATATGTCCGCCAGGCAATGCTTGATTCCATGTGTTGCATGAATATGTCAGGAGCTTCTGCATATGGATAGAGGGATGGTACCCCGATCGCACACCTATATGTACATGCACCTTGACCCCCAACTGACCCATAAAAATCAGCCCGCAAAAGTGTGTTTTTCCAAACTTATTGGTAATTACATGTTTAGTTGGTAAATTGATGGTCAATGTACATTTATACATATTTCGTATTAATGTTACAAATCCATACATTCATCTTTCTATAAACACATATATATATATATACACATATGATGTGGACTTCACCCCATGCCATGGTCACAATCGGGCGATAGGCCGAGGAAGCAAAGGAAGCAGAACCGCGGAGTCTCTTGGAGTTTCCACCATGGGTGGATTTTTTAGACGAAGGGTGACAAATATACGGGTGATAGTCCCCCCATATTTGTAACAGAATGCACAACTGATAGTGTTTTTTGTACTGGTGATGTGTATATCGGTTGCTATAATTAACCATAGACATTGACAAATCCTCCGGTCTAGTGAAGTATAGTAACTAAGATTGATAAATCGCAACTATTGTGGTTACTACAATTGTAAACCATAGTAACTAATGTTGATAAATCACAACGATTGTTCTGGTTACTATTATAAACATTGTCAAACAATCCCCAATAGTTGTTTGCCATGGGTGTGAATAATATCTTTACATGGTAGGTTTATCATGGAATGTACCACATTAATTTCGTACTTCGATCGTGGTGCCCGGCGCATGGCTGTTATTTTGTTGGCGGACGAACCATGGTTGGTACTGGCTGGTGGTTTCGAATGAAAAAAAGGTCTATTCCTATTTTGGAATGATGATCCCCAATTCATTTCCATATCTGGTGATGACACACACATTGAACACATGGAAAATCACCATGCTAAGAACGGTAAACCATGGTGTTTACCATCTATTTCGATTGGGGCCATCGAAAATCCATGGCGAACTGGCTGAACATGGCGAACCATGATTTCCATGGATGTTGTTGAAGGTGGACCCAAAAAATCCACGGAATCAAAAAAAAACATGTTTGTTCCCACCTTTGAGGATTTTTCTGGTGTTTTTTTCCCACAAACCTTTGGATTTCCAATGGCTTTGTGGGGATTTTCTCAGTTCGGCCGATGGTTTTTCCGGTTTCGTTCGAGGTGAGAAGGTGCTGCGGGTCATCACCGATGCGGCGGATCACTTGGCCAAAGGCGGAGTAGTTACCCCCAGTTGTGACCTATGACCATTGGGTGTATAGCCTCTCAATCACCAACAGTGATTGGGGAATGTCCACTTTTTTGACATGTTTTTTGAGCAACCAACTAGTGATTGGGGAATTGGAACATGTTAGAAGCAACTATAGTGATTGGGGGTAATATGATTTTTCAAGTTTGGGTTGAGGGGGACAGAACTCTAGATGTATAATCCCCCGACAAACTAGTTCGTTATTTGCCCCGAATCAACCCAAACGTGATATTTTACTTATTTGCACACCAACTTAGCCAACAAACTGGGGCCCCATCCTGTAGGATTGGGCTAACAATTCCCAAAAAGTGAGGAACGGTTCAGTGAATCATTGGAAAATACACCCAGATTGGTTGATGAATTCGATTGTGCCCCAGAGATCGTGATGTTATTTGCTACTCGAATGGTATCCCCAATACGGCCCAGGTGGTTTTAGGTCAGGATTCCAGGATTAATAAATGACCAACAAATTCAGAACTGGGAAATGGAAAACCACCTGGTTTGGGTGGACTATGGATTTCCTGAATAGTGGTGAACTTGGTAAAACTGCCATAGAACCCCAAGACATGGAACTGGAAGATGGTCTTCAAATGGGAAATTGGTAGTTTTACTTTGAGGTTCCATGGTGGTTTCCGGATGCTTGCGAGTGTTCGGTGAAGGTGGTAATTCTTCGTGCAGAAATGGAGGATCACACGAAATCCCGTATCAAACTGACGCAACGTCAACCGGGAAAGCGCTCCAAGTTGACCAAAGCGTCCCAGTGTGAGTTGTTTGGAGGTCAACAGATGCCCAAATTCTCCCAAGTTCAGATGCCAAAATTCATATGCAGTCAGAATGCTAGTGACTTCAATGATGTTTTTCTTGCACGATTTCCAGGTTCTTACAGCATTTTTGAGTCGGGGTTTGCTACAAAGTGCTTCTCCGAAACAATGAGTGGTATGGATGGCATTTAGGGATCAGAAACCCTTGTTTTTGACAGGGTCGCCTGGGTATCAACTGGGATCGGAAAAACAATTGGTGTTTTTAAAATGCTATTATTGGGATGATCACTGTCCCAATATGATAATACATGAGAAATGATACTCCTAACTATTGGAAGTACTGGGATTCTCAGTCATCTCGGACAATCACGAGCTCACTTTTTTTTGCGATTGCCAGCACCAACGATACGTTTTCTGAAGAGTGCGCCTGCAAGTGATTAGCCAGCTCTAAATGATCCCAGCGCCCATGATCCAACCAGCATCCCCATCGAAGAATCCTGGCAAAATCTGTGTATTTCCAGTGGATAAAATGGGAATCTTTGGAGAATCCCTTCCCAAGATCCAAACAATCAATTCAACATAATTCAACTATCACCACTATCACCATAGCATAGAACCGTCCATTTAACATCATGCACTTTTTTTGCCATACAAACTAGATTGAATCTGCATAGTCAAACAACATAAAAGATCCATTAAGCACCACCAATAACCCGAATCGACTAATTCATACCAATGTTTACCGTAAAAACTAAGTACAAATGCCCGTTTTTGCTGGGTAAAACCCTATAGACCACAATCGACTGCTTAATGCCATGGTTTCACTGGTTAAAATCTCACTAAAATCTCCAGTTTTGCTGATGAAACATCTATGTTCAACACCAGCTCGACAGGATCTAGCGACGATAGCGAGGATGGGTGAACCTCTTGGGGGAGAATCCATGGATTTCGGGAGATGTTAAATCTCCATGGAATTTGCCGTAGCTCCATTGGTTGGGTGATTTTGTTCTCAATTTTGGGCAAACGTCGATAGTTCCCACTACTTGGTGAAAGATAGGGGCTAACCTCATGATTCACAACGGCTCTGGGTGAGATGGCATTAGATGATGGGATTAATAACTTCTCCCAATCACCAGCCCTAGTGCTTTCCCGCTTGAAGGCATCAGTTTTTTTTGTGTTTGCATATGCAATTCCATGAAAGCAAAGCTGTTTTGCAGGGCTTCCCATGATGGGTCATGATCATCTCTATATGTATGTAGCTGATATAGCTCTTGAAATCCACCAATGATCAGTCCGGTTTGTGGTCAAAACATGTTGAAACCCCAGAAATGAAACCTAGATTATATATCTCCATATATTGACCATATATTGTTCATAATGTTAGATGTCCATACATTTGTCAATTGATATGTTTGGATGTCCATCTGGATACATAACCCATTAACTGGAGTAATTATGTATATAACCAGTGTGGTTATGATATATAATTCCCATATAACCGCCATAATTGCCGTAAAAAAAACTTGTGTGTGTGCTTGTGTGTTTGTGAATGATGTTTTGATGTTTTTTGTGTCCTCTATCTTTAGTCACGGGGGTGTTTTGTGTACATCTTTTTCTCATCCCCTGCGCCTAGCAGCGCTGCTGAAACTGACAAAGTTATGATACATCATGGTTCCTGTTTCTACCGAAAGATTGGGTAGAAGTAGCACCACAATTCTTTGAGTCCGTCTCAGCATGGTGCGCATTTCATGTGTGATTTGTTGCTTTCATCGGAAAGTCCACTGTCAGGATGTGGACATCTCGACCACACAGGGATCGGAGGCTGATGGGCTGGGGTCGCCGCGCATTTCCCAGGAATTCCCAACGCCCGGAGCGCCCTAATTTCACAGGTGGTAGATTTTGTAGATAGCAACGGTTCAAGGATTGCGGTTAGAAAATAGGAAGATAAAAATGCAAAAGAACTATGAGGATAGTTCTTCAACAGTGCAACCCAAAAACCATTGGATGATCAATACCAGCACCATTGAATATCTTGGATAGGATGTCAAATACGCAGAGATGATGTCAATGTTGTTTGTATTTTTCAAAGCTTCTCTTTGTATGTTCATGGTGTTACAAGCAAGATTGATATTCCTTAAAGTGTTTACCATTACTATATCGCATAAAAACGCCCCATGAAAAGATCATATTCCAACACTTTGAAAACGGGATATTTTTTGGGATCACAGTCCCTGGGTTACCTAACAAGCCTAAAAAAAGTACTGCCGCGTAATTTGATCTAGCTGGATAATACGAAATAAACATCTATAAACTAGTCCCATCTTTAGTCCCTTATAATTTGATCCTCTACAATACACCAATAACGAAAAAGAGTTCTTTGATTGGGAACTCCCATGGTCAAAGTCGCCTGGTTTCCGGTGAAGATCTTCCAATCCGGAATCCGCACCGCACAGGCGGAGGAGGAGACAGCCGAGGTGTGCATGCTGAAGGGATCTACTTGGTTTTGCTTTGAAATTTATTTGGAAAAAAAATGAAGCAAAAATTGTAGACATCTCATTCGGGGAAAAGTGGTACCTTCTGGGCAAGTTCACTCTCTGTTTGGTCAGAATTCAGGGTGCCAGGGTGCTGGCCACCTTTCAGATCCTTTCAGGGCCCAGGAAACGAATTTCATGATGCACAAAGCATCGGAGATCGGTTTAGCTTCTGTGGTCCCCAAAGCATATCATATTTCACATTGACATCATTGACCCAGACCATTTGGGGTACTGAAAGCAAAACATTGGGTTGGTTTTGGCTTAACCAATCAACCAGTTCACGAAGGCTTAATGAGCGTGATCATAGTCACAACCATACTGATGTACTTCATTGTAAGTGTGTCATTCATTAATGATGGACAACTGATGTTGTTCAGGTCAAGAATTACTTTAGAATGATACAGGACCACAATAATGGTTGATAAATATACAATTGGGCATAATTTACCACGTGATTTACCACATTCATTGTGGCTATAATTATACCACGTTATTTGATAGTTGTTATCTAGCTGATATGATTAGACAAACATTATTTGAAAAATATCGTAATCATGAGCAGCTGCTATAATTAGCTAATTATCAACTTATAATACCATCTAATTATCATAATGCCATTATTATATCCCGCCTTTATTAGATAATATACCATAGTCACAACAATAATGATTGTTGACAGTATGAATTATGATTATGATAATATCATAATTCATTAGATAATATACCAGAAAAATAGCTGATACTACCATCATATCAGCAGCTATTAAATACCATGTTTCTTGTACAATAATAGTTGGTTTACCATATTACTATGATTGATTTACAATATTCGATATTATGAGATACTGAGATACCATGACAATACCATAATATCTATATCAAATCAGCTACCAGGCCTCCAGTGCTAGCGACGAGACGAGCGAGACGGAGACCGAGACAGAGGTAGGGGGTTCCACAGAAGTTGGGGTGAACTCAACGGAGACCCATGACGTTCCGACTTATATCGTTCACAAGGGGTTTATATATATATACATATATCAATATATATATATATACATATATATACATAATATGTAGATATTAATGAAAGGTTGAAGATTATTGGCGAAGCAAACATCTTTGTGGCTTGGCACGGGACCGAACACCGCATTGCCAGGACTCCAACAGCAGCAACGTCACAGATGGCGCCATCAACAGTGCGGAGGTTCTGCCGGATGAGGTGCGACGAAAACTGTGTGGAACCATTGGGAAAAAAACATGGTTGTTTCTTGTTACAAGCAAATTTTGGTGTTCAAGCCACAAAAAATAGGGAGTGAACCAACAAAACATGGATAGTTTGTGCTACTTTAGCAACAGAAAATAGGCAGTTTCATCAAGAATGGGAGCAAAACCCTGCCTTCAGTGGTTCAGCCCTTGTCCCATTTCGTCAGCGTGCCAGGATCAACCTTACACTGCTGCCGAGATGATGAAGAGTGTTGCTCGTCAGCATTTCTGGATTCGGTATCATCCAATGTCACAAACCTACCAATATCTCATAGAAATGGTGTTTTGGGGGATGGTTCATTCTTGGCTTTACCGCAGTTATAAAGTTGACAAATAACTTCCGAACTTCGTTCATTCCCCAATTGCCAGGTTAGTAAATTCAAACCTTCTTGCAGAAGTTGTTGCATCCTGCTGTGATTCGGGCACTGGTTACATCGTTTCGATGAGCTAGAAACTTTGCTGCTTGCTGGTGTTTTTACACATGTGTTTTTTAATTCCGCGCAATGATCATCGAAAATTGTATTTATGAAATCAGGGGGGTTGAGCCACCTTCGACTAGAGAATGATTGTTGGCAGATAGCGGCTATCATCCATTTCTTTTGGTTGGTTTATCTTCATTTTAGCAACTATGTCCATCTATACCACAGGTGTATTTCATATTTGTCCCATATGACAATTACCATGTGTAATTTATATATACATATATTCCCTTTATATCCTCCAATAATCACCTATCTATATATATATATACCCCTTCCAATGTGGTACCACCAATGCACTCTTTCGCAAGGTAGTTTGCAACCCTCATTAACTAGCTCGATATATCTACAAACAAAAACACCAACGATAGACATATCCGCCATAGACCCTAGTGAAATATCAGTGAAATAAACAAAGTGAACCTCAGGGGGAGCTACCTGGTATCCCCAAAATTGGGTGATCGACATGACTTCCATGACTTCACCGCAAGGCCAAAGAGCACAAGGGTACCGCCATACCGTCCAGCGCCAGTGGGACCCCTGGGACCCCGAGTCAGAGGTGCCGCGACGAATGGGACATTGTCGGCCCTCCCCATGGAGCAGCTGATAAGCTTCGTTATGTCTTTTTGAAAGTTTATGATTGTTTTTTTTCACCCTTCTTACTCCACCACCACCATAAACCTATCCCTTGGGGCAGAGTTTGCTAAAGCCAACTGTCTTACCTTTGCAAGGTTGTATCACCAGTTCTGGCTGCTTAAACACCAAAATTTGTTGGTCAAAGTCAGATATATCAAATGTCACATACCTATATACACATACACATACACATACATATACACATATACAGATATGTGTGTGTATATATATATATATATATGTATTTATGTGTATATGTGTATATATGTGTATATATATATATTTATATATATACACATATATGTGTGTGTGTATGTATATATATATGTATTTTATCTGTAACATTGTAACATAACATGTACATATTACCGTGGTTTCTCTACCAACTTACCTAGATTTTGGAGCCAAATTCTCCTCCAACTTCCCCTCGCACTGCCGCAGGCCCATCGCGGTGCACAGCGTCCATTCCCCCGGGGCCCACGTGGTGAAGGCGGTGAGTCCTGGAAGTGACAAGCACGCAGGCGCCGAGTCGGGTGAAGATCACTCGTTGTCTCAAATGGGGGACTTATGAAATACCCTCTGGTAATTGAACATAAGTATGAAAAATCACCATTTTTCATTGGAAAATCCACTATAAATGGTGATTGTCCATAGTTATGTTCAATTACCACCAGAGGGTAACCAATTTAGAAAGTGTGAGAACCCATGGGAGTTGGAATATCCTGCATTTTTGGATTATCTCTTCTGGTGGGTAGGCCTAGGGAAATGGGCAACAAACTCAAAACCTCGTAGCCAATGAAAGTGGAAAGGGAAACAAAAAAAAACTTGGGAGGGTGGCCTTAAAAATTCGTGGGGAAAAGACGGCTCAAGAAACCACGGGTTTTTCCTGTGTTCCTATAGCGATCTTCCAGTGGCAAGTTGGCCAAGGATTTCAAGATTCGGTTTCCATGGATGCACCAAGATATCCCTGTTGGGTTTTCGACCAAAAGAAACCCAATGAAAGACGTAGAATTGGCAAAATGATTTGCTACCTTCAACCATATTTGGAAGGATGATCCCCAATGACATTCGTCATATCATATCTTTTAGGGCGTTGAAACCACCAAGCAGTTTTCACTGTTCAGCCGCACGGGAGCGCCATGGACGCGGAACCACCCCCGGCGGCGCACACACCGGTGCTGTATGTTGCACCTCTGCTTGCGCTGGGCCTGATGCTAAGCTTGGAAATGGTGCTATGGAGGTCCGGGATGGGAGCCACAGAATATCTGATGATTTCAGGAGGTAAGGTGTGTAATACAATGGCATATCATGACATATCTGTATAACCAACAATTTCATGTTTGTGAAAAACAGAGGATACCCCAGACTCCTCATTTTGGCAAGGAAAATGATGATCATGCGCTCAATTGGTGCGACATGTTCGGGGAAAAAGTCCGGGACGACTCCGGATGACGGTAGTTTTACCAGCAACAAATGTGTTTCGGTTTTTTCCATATGCTCAATGCTGTGAAATCAGTGGTGAGTAGCTGGGACTCTAAAAACTGTTGCGAATTGCATCGTAACGCCATAAAGTATCCTATACCCAGAATATTCCACCCATGATATCTTCCATGTATTTATAAAAGGGTATACAATCCAGCCGTCAAGAGTCGTGGGAGGATCCATGTGCCAAAAGCCAAGACCCTGGTGATGTCGTCGAATCACCTGAGCAATGCCCCAAAAATTGTCTTGGTTGATAGTCAGAAAAATCCAGATATACCCTCTGGTTATTCAACATGTGTAAAAGCACCTTCTTTAGGTGAATCATCATGAATCATCTATTTCTATGGGCCATGGCTTCCATAGCTATGTCAAATAACCAGTGGCTAGGTTGTCCTGCTTAGTTCAATGTCGTGATGTCCAATGATATGGGAACCCCCATCAACCAGTGGGAAGGGAATGACAGAAAATAAACCAAGTAGACTGAGAACTGTTCACCTGGATTTCTTTGAAATTATCAGAGTATGGATAATTTTATTAGAAACTATTGGATAATACTTGAATAATTATCGATTGTATATTTGCGAACATTCACAGAGAATAGTCTGGACACCCTTTGAGATTATATGTCCATCATTATTCCAAATATTATCTACAATATGATCTGTGATTCAATAAATAGCCCATTCACATCCAAAACATTGTCCTGTATGTACTGTATGTATATATTGAATTTTAATGTCCGTTGTCTGTCCAAAATCCCAGGATTTTTCTCTTCTTCTACCGCAGGCGCCAGGGAACTGAGGGAAAAACAGAAAAATGCTGGCGATGAAAAACGATGGGCGCATTGGAAAGCCAAAAAAGGAACAAAAACTTTTGATGTGTCTTCGGTTTACGGAATTGGAAAATGATTTTGGAACATGGAATCAGGTCATGTTGGGCCTCGGCATGTCATGCGGTTACCCACCTGTCCAACCTGCTGCGCCGGTTTCAGCTACGTCTCCAGGTTCATGCGGTACTTGGAAATGAAGTTGCTGCCATCTACATCGACACTTAGCAGGGTTTGCATTTCCCATTCGCCGTGACTCAACCAGGGTACCACTGGTTTTCCAGCAAAATGAGTACTTATTTTATCGTCGTTTCATGCGGATTTCACCCTCACTTATAGGCTTTTTTGGGGGGCGTTTGACCATGAAATACAGGATGAGCTTTTCATACCAGTAGTACCGCACAAGGCGGTGGCGGAAAATTCAAAAATAGGAAACCTATAGGGGAGATTGGTTGTTGTGAATCACGGATGGCAGAGCGAAGGCACTGATGGACCGACAGGTGGTTGAGGTCTCCTCTCTTTCTCTCTCTTTCTTTCTCTTTCTCTGACTATCTACCTACGTACCTACCTATCTATCTATGTATCTATCTCACCTGTCTCTCTATCTCTCTATCTATCTATCTTTCTTTCTTTCTTTCTTTCTTTCTTTCTTTCTTTCTTTCTTGTCTAGCTCTCTCTCTCTCTCTATCTACCTGTCTATCTAACTATGTACCTATCCACCTATCTATCTATCTACCCATCTATCTATCTATCACCTACCTATCTATCTATCTTTCTACCTATCTATCTATCTATCTATCTACCTATCTTTCTATCTATCTATCTACCTATCTATCTATCTATCTATCTCTTTGTCTGTCTGTCTATCTATCTACCTGTCTACCTGTCTACCTGTCCATCTGCAAGCTTGAAAACCAAGCTATTCTGCGAGACTTCTTCATTTTTCAAAGTTGACAATATCAAAAACGAAGCAATTCTGCGAGACATCCTCAATGTTTGAA
>Ga0126342_10020616_pt1 | contig 11070 bp, 13 predicted proteins | sample Cyp1metagenome_FD_92528 | JGI IMG/M metagenome (GOLD analysis project Ga0126342, IMG submission 92528) | Coral microbial communities from Lord Howe Island, Old Settlement Bay, Australia - Cyphastrea 1 metagenome | ecosystem: Host-associated > Invertebrates > Cnidaria > Coral ...
AAAATTGTGGCAGTAAAAGATTGCAGGGCCTCCTGGGGATTTCACTCCTTTTCGTGGGGCCTCCTACTTGGGTCTTTGGGTTTGCTTTGTCAAACTTTGTTGTGTGAATGCTTTGTTGAACAACAATTTTTGTGATGTTCATGCATTTTTGAGACTTTATGATGAAGCACTTGCCTGCAAGCTCGATTTGTGTTAGATGAGTTGAGCGTTGGAGCGAGGGTGGCATCATTTCTCAATTCAATTTGTAGTTTCTTCTCAAGGGTGAGGTGAGGTGGGAAGGCTCTAAAATTGAGAGAAGACTTGGGGGGGTTGTTGTGCCATGGATGATTCGGTTATTGATTCTGCGTTTGACAATGAATGGCTGGATGGAGAGCAAGCTTTTGGTGACTGGGATGAGTATGGAGGTGAACTAAATGGTTACCTATTTGGGCACTGTTAGCAACGATGGTTTTCCGTTGGGCGAAGCAGAACTACTCTTCGTGAGCCAGAGGATTCGTATGAACCCGTTGCCGAGATCCCGGTGCAGACTGAAGGTCCTACTCTCACTGGGACAGATTGGACAGGTTTGGTCAATCACGCCTTTTCATCCAGCAGCAGTGTTGTTGACGCAATCCACTGCCTTGGGAATCTGGTGTTATGAAAGAAGTATTTGTAACTTTGCCATCCTTGCCAGCTCTTCCAAGGTGTTGCATAGCAAGTGACAACATGGAGATTCGCAGCGATGACCCCCGCAGACCAATGCTTACCAATGTGGCCCCATGGGCTTGATCAAGTTAGACCTGCATATGCCAGCGCAGTGAAAAGCTTGCGTGACTTGGATTACATGGATGAGAAGAAGGCGCGGGTGGGCTTGGCGGTCGGCAAGTGGTTGGAGATCATTTCACTGGATTGGAGCAGCTCATTGGTTGGCAGTCAATTGCAGACAGACATGTTCAGCGATCCGACAGGTAGAAGACCTTGATTGCGGTCTTTGGAGTAAAATCACCGTCGACAATCATCAAACGAGCGTCCAGTCTGAAGCAATACATATGGTTGTTCCAAGCGAATACCGGAATAGCAGTTGGTTCGAGCCTTCCCCGTCAAGGAGACAGACCTGTGGAGCTATTTCCTCTTCCTGAAGTCTTCCAGAGTGGCAACCATCAAAGGATTCACGGTTAGCTCTACGTTTTTGGAGACCGTAAGATTCTGCAAGTTTGTGATGGGCTTCCATGACTGCGATGGCGTTCTCTCTTCTAAGAGACTGATTGGTTTTTCGGCGCTTGAGAAGAAGGAGAGGGGGCCTTTGAATCAGGCCCCTCCTCTCGAGGTGCAACACTTGTTGAGGCTGCGTGAGATTCTGGCTAAGGGATCTAATGCGATTGATCGGATTGGTGCAGGTGCTTTCCTGGTTTGCGTCTACTCGCTGGCCCGGTGGAGCGACCTCAGGTATGTGCATCACATCAAATTTGATGGGTACAAACGTCAGGCAAGACCTCAGCGGTTGGCCTTCGAAGGAGCAGTTCCTGCTTGGCTGGGTTGGGACCTACCTGCGACTTTGTGTGACCAGGGGTTCAACTTTGAAAGGGTTCCTTTCGGACCTTTGCTGCCTGTTCCCAAGGGCGAAAACGAACGGTACTCAAGACCTTTGGGCGCCAATGAAGGTGCCAACTGGTTGAGCCTACTCCTGGCGGGTTGCCCTTGAGCCGATCAAGTGAGGGCGCGCTCCATGACGGTGACTCTATGTGTTTGGGCAGCTCGCTATGGAATTTCCAAGGAGCATAGCGCAACCCTCAGCCACCATCATGCATGCTCTGCATTGACTCTGCATGGATCGGATGTGGTTTACTCCCGAGACCTCCAGGCAGGGGCGATTCGCAAGTTGCAGATGATGTTGAAGAAGGTCAGACTTGGCTTGAACCCTGAGCCTGAACACAATCTTCAGCACAAGGAGATCGCAGCAACATTCGGCTTGGTTTTCACAGTGTTGCGCGAACACCAGTTCTGGACAAGAGCACTCCAGGGACACCTGGCATCACTGTGGGCAAGTTGGCGCACGAAGTGCCAGCAGCAGAATCCGCTGGCCCCCACAACGAGGAGCTGGCTCCTTCTTCAACTCAAAGCTCTGCCAGAGAGGTTGGTTCTCAACCTGTCAAGTTGGAGGAGGACGTGCAAGAGGCTTGTGTGGCTGAGTTTGAGAAGTCCGACTTTGCCAGCTTCCGCGCAGGCTTCGTTCAGATCGATAGCTCGTCAGGTAGCTCCTCCTGCAGTTCAAATGACAGCGCAAGTGATTCTGACAGTGATGATCCAGGTGGAAGTGACCCAAAGGGCTTAATGCCTGCCGCGGCCTCAGCATTTAGAGAAGTGATTCCTGATGGTCTTGAGTTTGCGTTTCGCAAAAAGAGCAAGATTTTGCGCAAGAAGAAGGTAGGCGCAGGTGTTTTTGCCTGCAAGACTAAGTGTAGTGCAAATTTCACTGCTCTTTGCACTGTTGTGACTTTCAGGTTTCTAAAGTGTTTGAAATGTTTCCTTGTTGATCACAACAGGGTCAGGACGGTAGATGAAGTGGTGGACCATCTCGACCGGTTCGCAAAGAGATGCAAATCAAACTGAGAGACCATGTTGGCCGGGCAACAGTGTTGCGGAAAGCCGCGGGGATTGCCCATGTTTGCGCAAAGTTTGATTGAAAGAGGTCGCTTTGAAGATAACAGGTCAGTCTCTGTTTGATATTTGATGACGCAAAGTTTCCCAGAAAGCTGGGCAAGTTTGCAGAAAGCTGCATGTTAGTGTCTTGGCTCAAAGGAGCGCGCGCAAGTTGATCAAGTCAGACACTGACCCGTCAAAGTTTTCTGGACCTCTCAAGTTTCTTTTGGTTAAGGTTTATTGCATGATGATGCATCCCGTGACAGGATATAGTTCAAGAAGCCGAGATGCGTGACTTTTTCCGTTTGATGCTTGCCTTGCCTTCACATTTTCATTCAACTTCACATTAGTTTGCCAAAGTGTGTGAGCCATGACAAGTCTCCTAGACTCCACAGCACAGTTTGAATCTCGAGCTGCAGATGACTGCTTCAGGCGTTGACAATTTGTTTAAATTGGCCTTTGCAGTAGGCCAACCGGGTCAGCCATTGGTTGCTGCAGACGTGGATGCCTTCCTGGCTACCGCATTAGCTCACGCACCCACGATCGCGGAAGGTGCAGCAGTTCGTAGATTAGCTTTTGAGGCCCAGACGCTCCTGATTGCCAGCCTGCGTCAACTTGTCGAGCAGCGTGATGACATGCCAAGTGGCTTTTCAGCGTGCTGACGTCACTTTATTTTCTTGACACAAAAAGGATGTGGTGACATCCTAGGGCTTGTGTTCTCTCTTCCCGGAGGGTGCTCCTGTTCGTTGTGGGTTGTTAGGCCCAGGTGTTGGGCCTATGTTATATGTGAGCTTTTATGTTGGTCTCACTTTTGTCTTCTTTTTTTTGTAGCTTCCCACAACCTTTGATAAGTAGAACACCGATGAAGCGTGTATGTCCTTGCAGTTCCTCTCAAGGGTGGGTAGTGGCGGGTGCGCCGTTCGTTTCATGGTGGTTCTCTCTTTTGAGATCAATGGGGGTATTCTCGAAGACAGTTACATTCAACAGAAGGGCTGGTGCATTAGCTCGTGGCCGTGCAGCTATGAAGCCCCCAGTCCGGTGCCGGCGCGTTAGCCTGAGGAGTTTTGCGATGCCATTTTCTTTTGGGTTTATTTTCGGTATTTTCACGGTCATTGCATTCCTTTCAGCTTTGGTGTGACATGTCAGAAGTTTCTTCAGACTGCGTGATCATAGATGAGCTGTCAGTTGGGGATGCCGTCGAAGAAGGCGTCAAGATTGAGGAGCCCCAGGCTCTTGACAAACAGGATGAACTTCAGGTGGATGCATCGGTGTTTGCCCCTCAGGATCATTCATCAGCTTCAGATATTGCTGTCTCTAGAGACCACTATCAGAGGATGTTGTTGGATGCCACTATGCACAATGCATCGAAAGCTGAGTTGAAGTTGCCGTGGGAACAGGGAGTGCTCAGTGTAATTTGCGGTACAGGTGATCTTCACTTCATGAACAATACATTGGATAGCCCAGTTGTTCCTGCAGGGTTTTCTGGTTTGCCAAACATTGCACAGTCATCACAAGAAGTGTCATCATCTAAGAAGAGACCTTTGACGTTGCCCTTGTATGCATCGGCTGTTAAGGCGCTTCGTGATGAGGATGCGTTTGAGGAGCTTGGTAGGCTGTGGAATGTTGCGGTTGGCAAGTGGTTAGCTAACTTTGAGTTGATGGGGTACCCCGGTACTATAGGCAACTTGTTGTGGGGTTCGCGTGATGATTCAGTAGCGTGCTTTGATATCCTAAGGGATGTACTTGGCATCCGATCTCCAAGAACGGCGATCAAGAGAGCGCGGACAGTGCACAAGTTTTTACAATGGCTTGGGACTTGCAATGTGTCTTTTGCAGATGTCACTCGTGTTCACGTGCTTACATATTTGACTGGTAGCGAAGACAGAGCAGTTGCAGCGTCAACAGGTACATCGCTGATGGAATGTTTCAGGTTCCTCAAGTTTGTCATGACCATCTCAATCCCAGGTGACATTTTGGAGGACGCTCAGATTGCTGGGCGAGTTCAGCGGCTGCGTGTGACTCAGGCCGATTACAAACCTGCGAGGGACCTCATGCTGTGCGAGGTTACCATGTTGGAGAGGTCGATGACAGTTCTAACTGATCAGCATGATGTATACATACTGGGATGCTGCATATTCGCATTGTATTCACGTTCACGTTGGTCGGATTTAAAACATATTCAGCACTTGTGGTGTGAGAAGTACACCACAGAGAATGGTTTGTTTGGATTCGTGGAAGCGAGAACGCGTTTCCACAAGACGGGGACCTCAATGGAGAAGAAGCTGCGGTTTATGCCGTTGGTGGCTCCGGTGGCAGGAGCAACAGATCTTGACTGGACAGAGCTTTGGTTTTCAGCGATGGATTCAATTGGTTTTGATCATGCTGCGCGTCCTGTTGGTGCTCTGTGCAGGGCCCCCTTGACCACAGGTGGACTATCTTCGCGGTCATTGAGCTCAGAGGAGGTCAATGAGTTTCTCAACCGAGTGTTGAACACAGATGTCACATCTCATTCTTTGAAGCACACCACATTGGGATGGGCTGCTAAGTATGGGCTGTCTGAGCCTGTGAGGACTCTCTTGGGTCATCACGAGCTGCCGGGCAAGTCGTATGCCGTTTATTCCCGATGACAAGACCTTTGCATCACTATTGTGCTATGTTGCTGAATCTACGTCAAGGAAAATTTCTGCCTGACACAAGCCGGGCCCTGTGGATGCTGGGTTCTCAGTCATTGAGTGGTCCGGTGAATCAGGGGGCACGGTCTTCGGCAGCTTCCTTATCTGATCGCGATCCGATCACGATGTTGCGATGGCTGCAGGGGCCAATCAGTTGGGAGACTATTCCGGCATCGGTCATGATCCATTGGCAGCGGGTGAAACTGCACAGGAGACCGTGCGCGATGCCCTCCCCTCAGAAGATGAGGTGAGGTCAACGTCCTCAGATGACAGTTCAGAATCGGCTAGCTCAGATGCCGAGCCTGCGGCGGAAGTGGAAGATGCAATGCCCTCAGTCTCTGCAGATATTCCCGGGCCTTGTTGGATGAACAAGAAGAGCAAAACCGTGCACAAAGTTGGCATGGCAGATGATACCACATTTTGTGGTAGGCGCACAGGTGCTGGGACATTTCATTATTTGAAAGAGGGCACCTCGACGCTCAACCCTAGGTGCACCATGTGCTACCGAGCAGATTTGATTTGCTCGCGGGATGCAATGGCGAGCCATCTTAAAGAGATGGCAGATCGCAAGAAGCGCTGAGCAGAATGCTGCTGGGGTCAAAAGAGTGTGGAATGCCACACACCCGAATGCGGGTATGTAGTGCAGTGTGCTGCGCGCCCTCATGGAATGCCATGAGCTGTTTTGACCCTTCAGTTTTGCGTCACAGTTTTCTTCATTTTTATTTCGTGAATGTATCATGCAGTGATGATTTGAATTGACATGTAAACTTGAATGCAAGTTTCGCACATTTTCTTGACAGCTTTGGGATGCCATCTCTGTCATGCACTGCGCAGGCTCAGTTTCCATGTAGTGGATTGGATGGGCTTCGACATGACATGCAGAGCATGCAACTCACTTGGCAGTCTCAAGTGTCAAATTTTCTGTTGGTTTCTGCACCCCACGAAGTGGTGTCCCAGTAGCCAAAGGCTCTAGGTTTTAACATGCCTCCCCAGGACTTCGTGGGGTCCGTTGGTGGGCCGCCGAAAATCAGAACCCAAGAGAAAAGTTGTTTGTCTCAAGCATTCATGTCATGGTCGAAGTTGATTCAGAATTTTTCCTAAGCCTCATTTCTTTCACTCAGAGGCATTGAAGCCATGTCTCGTGCAACGATTACTGAATCGGTTGCAACATTTGAGCAGCGTGCAAATGATGCACGTTTGGGACAGGAATGGATCGATGCATTCAAAGTCAATAATTTGGCCACGTTAGCAAAGCTTTGTTATGCTGTGACTTTGCCAGGCACGGCACCCTCAGATGCTCAGGTGGCTGGTTTGATGCAGCAGCTTAGACCTGGCGTGGCTCCTAGTTTGGCAGATACTTCGGCGATCAAACAGTTGATTTTTGAAGCTCAAACATTCATGGTTTACTCTTTGAAATCGGCAGTGCAGGGTGATGAGGAAACCAAGAAGCTTGCTCCAGCAGAAAGACGCGTCAGGCTTGAGAAGCAAAGAGCTGAATTGACAGGGATCACCATTGCAGGTCCCTTGGAACCGGCACATGCACTGTATGACCTTTGCACTGCTATGGTGGAGTCCAATGAGATTAAATACATAAGTCCAACAAAGTGTTTGTCCCGGCAGCAGGAGCTTGCAGGTGCAAAGCCCGAACGTGAAGTCCAGCTAGATGCAACAAAGACAAATTTGGTTGTGAAGGAACAGCCGATGGTTCGTGAGATCACCATTGCATCTGATTTGGCGTTGCATCAAGCAATGACTCGGAGGGCTCTGGCATTAGATTTGGTGGGCCTGGCGACCTTCTCAGTGGTGCAGAGGTGGCATGACCGGCTCTTCGAATTGTATGCTCAGTCTCCAGCCCCAGGTTTCGTGAAGGTATCGCAAGCTCAGCTTCTCAGAGCGGACAGACATAGCTATCTGCGTATGTCAGAAACATTCAAAGGCTCATTGAAGAATGCGCCAGAGGGTAAGATGCCTATGGATGATCTCTTTGATGGTTTGCACACAGATGTGTCGGTCACCTACTTCTTGTTGCCGGTGGCGGCCTCAGCAAGCCATCACAGTGACAAAGGTGCTTCTGCCGCAGCATCATCAGCTTCAGACAACAAAAGATCTGCGGACAAAGCGCCTCTTTCAGCGGGTGCAAAATCGAATCCGACCAAGAGGGTCAAAGTCAAAGGTGCAGGGAAGTCAAGGGATCCAATGCCACAGTCTTTGAAAGGCTGTCGTTCGCGAACGCCAGAAGGAAAACAGATTTGCTTTTCCTACAACTTGGGTAAGTGTGCAAAAAAGGATTGCCCACGACTTCATGTTTGCTGCCATCCTGGATGCTATAAGCAGCATCCATACTCCGAACATCAGTGACAATTGGCAGCGGTTTCACCTCCACATGGCATCTCCTTTTCTAAGAAAAGGAACCTGGCTTCGCATAATGACAGCAGCCCGGTGGGATGCCGGAAAATGGCGAGCCTCAGTGATGGCTATTTTGCAGTGGAGCTTTTTTGTGGTACAGGTAACCTGACCCTTTCGATGAAACGCTTCCTTCCAGACAGTTTGGGTGTGGATCATGTTGTTAAACAACAACGGGTAAAAGTCATTCCCTTGGATTTGAGTTTGGATAGTGCGCAGCGTTTGGTGGGCGAGTGGAGCTCGCCGCAGTGCATATGGGTACACTTTGGCATTCCATGTGGCACGGCTTCAAAGGCCAGGCTTCGGCGACTCTCTCGAAAACAGCATGGGCCACCAAAGTTGCGCTCAGGACGATGGCCTGATGGTTTGCCGTGGTTGCGAGGTGTCTCCAGAGTTAAAGTTCAAAAAGCTAATGCTCTCTACAGCTTCATGGTGCGTCTCATCCTTCAACTTGATAAAGATCATATTTGTTGGACTGTTGAAAACCCGTGGACGAGTTTTCTGTGGGAAACATCCATTTGGCAAAGACTTCAACACTTGCATCCACACTATGTCGAGATACACAATTGCATGTATGGCGGCGCGCGTTTAAAGCGAACATGCTTGGCATCGAATAATCCTGTGGTATTACACATGCAGCGAGTGTGTGATGGGCAACATGAACATCAGCCATGGACAGTTCAAAATGGAAAGTTTGACACTTCATTGGAGGCTGAATACACACAATTGTTGCGTCCTTGGTGCCGGCCTCAGAGTTTCTGACGTTTACCGCACACTCCGAAAAGCTGAAGTTGTCTCAATTTTCTTCAATTGCTACACATAAGCAGCCCAAAACCTTGCCTCCCGTGGTGCCCGAGTTTGCTCACTTTGTGGTGCTTCACAGCCTTTCATGTTCTTTGCTGAAAGTGAATGCGCAATCTCAGCTCATGCATTGTACCAAATTGAGCTTTGCTGGGGGCGAGGTGGTTTTGCCTTGTGGTAGCAAACAAATGCGTCTGACAATCAATAAAGGGGGTGTGGTCCGTCAGCCGAGCTTTGAGATTGTCAATCTAAAGTCATTGCATAATTGGGGCGATTTGGAGCATGAGGAAGCTTCAGTCAATTTTTCAGGCACTTTTTTGGTGGGTGAAGTTAAATTTTCAGAGAGCTGTGCTTGTGAACCGATGCAGCTAGACGTGGCTGCCATTCCTTCGGATTCAGTCTTGGACACTTGTGATAGAGTTTTTGGCATTGGTTGGTCGGAGGACCAATTCGTGTTACAGGCTTGTCACAATGGGCACCCATTTGATGCTTTTTGTGGGATTAATTCTGAAGTGAAGCGAGCTTGTGATTTTCTGGCATCGGCTACGGACGCTCAAGTTATTGACTTCAGATTCCAGACTCTCAAAGTCTGGTTGGCAAAAGTCAAGGAGTTGCAAGGCAAGGAGCGTGAGTTAAAAGCACAAATGTTACCCTCGGTTCGGCATATCTTGGCTGGCAAGAGGCTGGAGTTCATGAGATGGGTTATTCAGGAGTTTGGGTATCATGATGTCCAGTTGGCGGATGATGTCATTGCGGGATTTTCTTTGGTGGGAGATGTTCCAAAGTCGCATGGCTTGCCGGCAAAATTTGTTCCTGCGCAGCTGGCGGTGGAAGACTTGCATATCCATTCCAAGCGGTCCCACATTGCGATCAGGCACATGACAAGGTCTTCAGGCGATTTGGAAACTGATGCTCAGCTGTGGGACAAGACGCTCACAGAGGTGGATGCGGGTTGCTCTCTGGTCCGCATGCATGGGAATCCTTGGAGTCTGATGCTTCGGTTTCCAGAAGGTTTCCTTTGGTGCAGTCTACAAAGTTGCGTCCTATAGATGACTACAGCCAATCGCAGGTGAATTCTACGGTTACGTTGCACGAAAAACCCACTGTAGACAATCCTGATGTGGTATGCTCAATCTTTATCTACTTCATGCAGGCTTTGGCTAAGTGTGGTAAAGGCACAGAGTTGGTGGCACGTTCTCTGGATTTGACGTCAGCATATAGACAGTTGTGTATTGAGCCAGCGTCCTTCAAGTATGCTTATGTCTCGGTGTTTGACCCAACCACATGTGCTGCAGCGCCCTTCCAGCAGATTGCATTACCATTTGGATCTCGAACAGCGGTGAATGCCTTCATCAGGTGCGCCCGTTTCCTCCAGTGGGTGGCGGCAAGATGTCTGGCAATTCCTATGTCTTGCTACTTCGATGATTTTGTTATTCCTTCAACACCAGGGCTTGCTGGCAATACGCAACAGGCGTTGAGCTTGATGTTTGATTTGCTAGGTTGGGCCTATGATCGTGGTGGAGACAAAGCAGATGTGTTTTCTTCTTCGGTGGCAGCCTTGGGGGTTGTGTTTGACCTCTCGTCTGCCTCAACGGGAACGGTGTTGGTAGCCAACACGTCGAAGCGGACAGCGGAAACAGTCGAACTGATAGGTGCTACTCTGGCCAATCAAAGGTTGTCACATAAACAAGCTTTGGTCCTAAGGGGCCGTCCTGCCTTTTGTGATGCTCAAGTTTTTGGTAGGACGGGTCAGTTGGCACTTCAGGCTATTACGCAACATGCATACAAGAAGCCTTTTGATCCAGTCTTTAGTGATCATTTGAGGGATGCTTTGTTGGCGTTGCGGTTGCGAATTTCGTCAGGGCCCCCTAGATCGGTGAGCTCGCTGGTTTTGGAATATTTGTGTATCTTTACAGATGCGGCATTTCAGGATGACTTTTGGGGGGGCCTTGGTGGTGTGATTTGCACTTCAACTGGCAGCATTCTCTCCTGGTTTGGCATGGCCCTATCTTCAGAGGTTGTGTCGAAATTGATGCGAAAGGAGCAACAAGTGGCAATTGGTGAGTTGGAAACTTTGGCTGTTCTTTTGGCGGCCAATATTTGGAGAAGCTATATTGGTGCCAAACGCATTCTTTTCTTTGTGGACAATGAGGGGTCAAGATTTTCCTTGATTAGGGGTTACTCTGCTTCTAAGGTCATTTCCTTCATGTGCTCCGTCCTCACATCACTGCTCGATGACCTCTTCATCTTTCCTTGGTATGCACGAGTGCCATCCGTATCAAATATAGCAGATCCGCCATCCAGGGGAAAGCCCCATGAATCTCTTCCTGAATGCAGGAAGGTGGATCAAGAGAGACTGCAGCTTGTCCTTGAGGAATGCCTTGAGAAGGTGGTGAATTTTCACTTCGTGGTGTCTTGACATTCGCCACAATGAGAGGGGTGGGGTCCGTGGCCGAATGCGGGCTATGGATCTCTCCAAATTCGTAAAGGTAAAAAGAATTATTTAAAGCTGCCAGTCTCCGAGCATGTGCGCTTCGAATTTTAAATTTTAATACAAGAGTTTATGTATATAAAC
>Ga0126342_10020617_pt1 | contig 11069 bp, 5 predicted proteins | sample Cyp1metagenome_FD_92528 | JGI IMG/M metagenome (GOLD analysis project Ga0126342, IMG submission 92528) | Coral microbial communities from Lord Howe Island, Old Settlement Bay, Australia - Cyphastrea 1 metagenome | ecosystem: Host-associated > Invertebrates > Cnidaria > Coral ...
AAGGCCTACCTTTCTTCTCTTGGCTCCAGGATCAGCTCTGGAACAGCTTGCTGCAATTGTGAACCCTGAGAACAAACCTACCAAAGTGAATTGGACCCTCTCATGGCCCAGTGCCTTGGAAATGTGTGGAAAAACTGTTCTTTAATCAGGGTCTAATAAGCGGCCTGATTTTTTTGGGACAGGGGGAAAAGCAAGATTTTTTCAGAAACCAGTTTCGATGGTTTTGAAACAAACATTTTTTTGGACAAAAAAATGACACCCCAAGATTTCTTGCCACAATAGTGAACCTTCCAAACAATGCATGGGTTCAGAATAACTTGGAAAAATGCCACAATAGCGAACCTATCCACAAATCAGTATCCAAAATTATGGAATTATTTCATGATGCTGCATCAAGTCAGTGGATCACCAAAAGGTGCTGAATGATTTCACTGCAATGTTCTGTTCCCAATCAGCAACGGGTCTAGATGACTGCCATGAGCTTGCAGCACCTGAGTCCCTGAGCCATACTCATCTGGGTCAGGACTCAAGACGTGAGGCAGAGATGATGGTCCTTAAGCAACATGGTGGCTATGCCATTGGCGGACGCACCGAGAAGGATAGCATAAGGTAGATGCAACGTATAGGCATTTATTATACAAAAAGAACCTGCATTGAAGCTGGACCAGAACCTCGATTTGTAGGAAGATGCCACAGATGATTGATGTTGGTTTCTCTGTAACAAACCAACTCGGCCAAATTGGTTTTTGAAGGGGTATGTTGGTAGATGCTTTGGTGAACCATGGTCAACTCCCGTTTTCTGCGGTCAAAGCTGTTGGATTCAGGTCCTTTCTGCCTCTGAGGCATGAATCTTCAGGGAGTTTCAAGAGTCAACAGTCGGGGCTGCAGTTCGGGCCTTTGCCGACTTCCTGGCTGTGGGGTACACCGTCAATCCAACATGGCTAGCCGAGATTTCAATGTGGAAATCAGATTTTCCAGCTTGCCATGTTTGATTATCAGAGGGGTACTGCAATGTCAACATATTTCAACCTCGGAGTGATATTTCAACCTCGGAGTGATAAAGCCCGATTGGTTGAAGTGGGCATGTTTGGATACATATGTACATATTATATATACACATAGATAGATAGATAGATAGATAAATAGATGTGTGTGTGAGGCGTGTAGTATTTCTAATCACTTCTCCAAGTACCCCCTGACTGAATCATCAAATCCGTTAGCGGTACTTGTTCTCTCTTTGGGAATCCTTGACGGATCAACTCAGATGCGCCTGGCGATGAGACATTTATGGAAGTCTCGTGAAGTCTCCGTGAAGACTGTATAGTGTTTTGTTTTTGTTTCTCGAATTTGATTATTTAAAGACAATTGCAAACATGATCAGACATGTATATATATATAATTGTTCTTTGCAATTGTTCACTCTAAGGGGGACATAGAGGGACCCCAAACAGTATACGGATGGTTTGAACCGAGCATGACCACAACATGTGTGGTCCCTAAGAGCTTCTCAAGCTTGCGTGCTTTACATGATGCAGCTTCCTACTTAGATACGGATCGTTTTTCCTTGGTATTTCCTTGGAAACAGTGATAGTTTCCGGGTCAACCTTGGTATTCTGAGGCACTTTTGTTGGCCAAAGACTTGAGATTTTTACCCAATGCCAAGAACCATCCCCGAGTGGGGTTTATGAGGTATACCCCCCAATGTGTTAATGAATGGCATGGATTATTATTGACTTAACAACATTACCCCAAAAAAAAGCTATCAGCTACAACTCTTAAGTCGTTCTTCGATTGTTCGCAGGTCATCTAAAAATTGGCCATGTAATGACAAACACATCTTAAGATGAGCTCTTTTGACATAGCTTCCCTCGCAGTGATGGCCAGTTACCATCCTTTACCAGTTTGATATAAGTCAGTGAGGGGACAAAACACATTGCTGGAATGATAATAATATGAGATGGAATGATAACCCCATTTGTAACCATAAACATAACTGCTACGGGGCCACAACTGCAATTATCTTCTGTCTTTGGGTGATTTGGACTCGCCAGGCGTGAATGCAGTCGCTCGGATGACGAGTCCCGGGAGGTGTCGGCCTGTGGCACGTCACGTCCATCCTCCAGATCTGTCACCTTTGAGGATCCGGACGTGAAGAGTTGGACATGAAATTGGACACAAACATAGTATATAATTAAAGATGGCAGCTGGTCATAATTGCTATATATATATACATATATTTATAATATCACATTATATATATATGTATACACAGAATATTAATATTTATTATATATATAATTATATAGTTATATTTAAAACTATATATATATATGTGTGTGTGTGTCCACGTATTATACACATACATACGTTCATATATGTTGACACAGGTTTTATAGCTGTTTTGTCGCTCGAAGATAGCTAGACGGTGCGATTTCGCGCCAGGAGAATCCCAACGTGAGTTTCTTCCCTGGAAGTTCGAGCGATTCCGAGGACAGCGTCAGGGCTCTTCAGGTCTTTGGCCCCTTTGGCGTTCACTCTGAAGGCAAAAAAACGACAGGGAGCCGAACGGAGTGGTGAATCGCTTGGTGAGCTCATGTTGGTCCATTTTACCCAACGATAAGTTCAGCAACAGAATGCAACAAATGAATTTTCCAAAGCCATGGTTTCAGGTGTGATCCATCTACCTTCAAACCATATATGAACCCTCCCTCTTGGTCGTTGAAGAAGCTGTGGAGATTCGCGGTACCAACCGTTATTAGTTGGTTGATTCCCATCTATTAATATCAATATCTATCAAAGATTGTTTATTGCCATCGACCAATGATCACTTCAAACCCTAGTTACTGTATTTCACACACACACACATATATATATATACACATTAACTAAATTGAAAAGCAATGAAAACCATATTTTCTATTAGTTTCATGACGTGGGGTGCGAAGGGGTTCTTGCTGAGGAGTTTAAACAGGTATGGGACAGTTGGTACCGGTTCGGGTGCGGGTAGGGGTGCGGGTGCGGTACGGGTACGGCACGGGTACGGTACACGTACGGTATGGGTACGGTATACAGTATCTTTACCGTGCCCGTACCGTACCCTACCCGTACCCTACCCGTACCCTAGCCGTACCCATCTCATTTACCCTATGTACCGTACCCACACAAACCCTATACGTCTAAAAGGCCGATAGAGCATTCCTCTTGAAATTAGCTAATATATAAATATAATATATAATTATATTATGTGTATATCTTATAAAATGTTATAAACTTAACTTAAATAGCTAACTTAAATTGGGGCACCACTTTGCAGGACGATTACGTCTTTTTGGTGGACAGCGATGACAGCCCATCCACAGACAAAGTGGATGTGGCCAGCTCTTGGCCACAGCTGCCACTGATCGTTTCCACCATGTGCCCTGGTCCCCGGTAGAAATGAGGGATGTTTTCATTGTTCTGTGTTTGTGTGTTTCCCTATGGTTCTATAGTCTATGAATGTCTATGGTGTCTAAGGGGATATTGTTATAGGGTAATATGGGTAATGGTGTTAAATACGCTTAGCCTCTATGTTTCTATGGCGAACAAGATAGTCCCAATGGCATAAACCATCCCCAAGTTTGAGGTTTATGAAGTTGGGTGCCCCCCTGTTTCATTGATTTGGGATGATATGCACTGACACCCTTCTATGGTTGGTTACTGGGATGCTTTATCATTGTGTTTGCTACAGAATAGTGTGTCTATGACATAATGAATGTCTATGGTGGCGTTGTTCTGCTGACTGTCTTCATACCGGGAACCTTTCGGATGATTATCGTGACACTCCTGGGAGCGAGGGAGATCCTTTTTGTGAAGATCAATGGGAAGCTCGGAAGTTCCATTTGTTGTGGGCTTATGATTTGCCTTTTTTTGGTGCCCCTAATGATGAGACCCAACTCCGGAGTGTCATGAAATGTTATGAATTGTTATGTATTATGGGGGAGAATGAGAATCGGACCATTGCCAACGCATATAATATGTGATAATATACTAATACCCTGGTTGAGTCATTCAAGGTACTTAAGGAGCAATTGGGGGTTCACTCCAAAAGATCTTGGTTACTCAAAGGTACGATGCATAGACTCCCAGGTGTTCCATCAAGGTCCCGGTGTCGTGTCATCACCATGACCTGATTGCTGTATAGGCTGCGGTAAACGTTTACATAATTATGGAAAATCACCATTTTTATGGGAAAACTCACTATGAATGGCCATTTTCAATAGCTATGTTAAATTTGAGAGGTGTTGACCATGTCATGTCTTTCGACTGTGACTGAGATATTTGTACCTCTTCACTTCCGTTGCAATGAGATGGGCTGCGCCAAGAACGCCATGGGCGATCGTGATTTCCGCTTTCAACTTTTTTTTTGGCTATTCAGAATGTCTGGGAGTGTCAAACTGATTCCAAAGCATGAAGTGATTATATAATCCTGTCAAACGGATAGTTCTAGATCCTATGTAGATCCTATTTTTAGGATCGATTTTGCGGATCCATTGGTACCATTTTGGGCCCATACAAGATGCCCCCCCCGATTATAAGTGGGTTCATAACCGACATTAACTATATATATATAAATACATACAACATAAACCCTAGGTATACTTGTTATAAACCAGCAGGTTAACCTTGGATGGGTAGTTAAACCAGCTTTAATCCCCATGATTGTTGGTTATACAAATCACCAGTTGTAAGATTGTTCACAACCCCCACCTAGAGATATACCATAAACCCTAGGAATACTATATAGTTATAAAATATTATCAAAATGTATAAACCATAGCCATCCCATAGCCATCTAGATAGTCTCCAGTTACCATCCCGGCCCCGCCAACCGCCGGGGCCGGGGGACCAGGTCTGCTTTGCTGGTCGGCCTGCTGTTGGGCCGCTGGCATCGCAGATGAGACAAACAGGTGCTGCGATGCGATGCGCTGATATCCCCAGGTTGGATGGGTTTGAAGCAAACATGTTTGGAATTGAACATGTTTTAACCATGTAATATGATAATAAATGACCTAAAATGGGGATATCAATGTATATCATAAACATGAGTAAACAAAACAGTGATGATAGTTGCGGGTGATTTCAAACAGATTTTTATGTCTAACCTATTTGGATGACGATGATGATGAAGAAGATGATGATGATGATCCCAAATCAGTAATATCGACTAACATTGTTGCGATGGATGTTAAAAAAAGCTAACCCGGAAACAAAATGGAAAAGTAACTAATTATTTACAAGATGCTATAAGCTAGGAATCCGCAAAGCTTTGTTTTTGGCAGCAAAAAGTGGCAGAGATGTCAGCAAAGAGTCCAAAAAGAACACACACACACACTCATATCTATCTATCTCTATATAATTCTATATATATAAAGGCATTTGATCAACAGAAGTCGGGAGATTGTGCAACATGGTGCCATTAAGAATGGAATGTACTGGGTGGGTGGCTGGGTTTACTCGTCGCGGGCACATCTCAGTGATTCTCAGCGGTGTTCCGTTGGAGGAAGTCTCCAAGGGCCTGTATTGACTCACCATGCATGAGTGAAGATCTGTTATTTCACGTGTTTTTTTTACTAAAAGGAATGCCGATGGTACCAACTTACATTATCGTTCCGGCGTAATTATATGAAATTGCTGCTGCCCTTAGTTCAAGGGTACCCCAGTTCATGTTCAACATACATGCACAGCCCCTTGAATATAAACTAGGTTTGCTGGATTGCTTGCTGGCTGCTTCTTTGGGGTCAACATGTGCCAGCAGCTAGTGTTAGTGCCAAAGCGCTTGCTTGCTTTGAAAGGATGTGCCTTTGGAAAAGCAAAAAGCAATGACATCGCCTTGGCTTAGAGACTTCATTTAGTTACGCATGTCATGGCATGCTGTTCCAATTTGCAGGCCGGGACCTGCAGTGACTTTCGCTTCTTGTGATGGGGTAAACACCGTGGCAAGGCAGCTTCCTGTGCGCGGTGTTTTGCTGTGTTACTGTACACAGTTCAAATTTTTGGTTTGCAAACTAAGGTTGTTAGGTTATAGGACTAACTGTTAGAAAAAGACCGTGCCAGTGCTTTGTGTTTTTCATTGTTTTTCTTGTTTTTTTGTTGTTCTTTCTTCTTGTTGTTGCTGTCGCTGATCTCTGACCTCAGGAGGCGCCGCGCGATGCCGCTGTAAAGTGAGTTCAGTGAGTTGTTCTGTGGGAACTCAACCCTTGAAGGTGACCCCACATGAGGCAATTTTTGGGGCTTAATTAAGCACCAACCACCAAGGTTTGGGCTTAAATTCATTCGCCATTGGCGTCACCTGGAGAGGGTTTTTTTTAGCCCACCACAATGCAGACATCTTGAACGTCGCAGCTGTTGTTTTAGACGCATATCTGTGGTATGATGTGATCTGCTTTAAAGTTGGACACACATGGCACATTGTAGCCCGCTAGACCGCTGAATTCAGCAATGCTTTCTGTGCTGCACGCCATTGAAATTGTATTATTTAATTTTAGCCATACAAGCGCAGATATATAGAGAGAAAGAGAGTGATTTTGTTGATATATTGGGAGATAATTGCACACCATAGATTGATCGATTGATTCATAGCAATGGAATATAGATTGTGTTGTTTCTCAAAGGAAAAATGAGAAAACTAGTTTGATAGATTGGATTAGATTAGGTTAGATAGATAGATACTTAGATAGGTAGATATAGACGACAGATTGGTGCATAGACGGAGATACACACACATAGTACATATATATATATATATATAATTATATATACACATTTAATATAAAACAATATAATATAATATAATATAGTGTTTAATGTATTAAATATGTTTTTATTGAAACAAATAATATGAATTAATATTGTATGTTTATTTATTTGTTTTATTTTCATGTAATTTAGCATATTTTTATATATATTTTCATATCCCGATATATAATATACATTATTTGGTTTATGACTTGAAACAATATTATATATATATATAGGTGTGTTAATATATATATATAACGCTGTAATATACTACTATATGAACATACATATGTATATATATATATGTGTGTGTGTATATATGACTACACATATGCATACCTTGCCACTGCGACGCCTTGGATATCCTTGGATCCTGCGATTCTGCGTTGATCTTCCGGAACAGTCTGGCCGCCCCGCCAGAGGCCCGACCCAAGGTGTTGCGAATCGGTCTGTTGTGGGTTAGGTGGTAAACATCCCATGGCTTAATGGGTTAATAGGTGGTAAAATGTGGGTTAATCCGTGGGTTAATAGGATGGGTTTCAACCATCCGTTTGGTGAGGATTTCGCTGGCCCATCCACAGTAGGTTCACCAATTTTGTTGCGTGTTTTGAAGATTCCGTTGTTTCAAACTGGCGGAAAGACTGGATTTTTTGAATGTTATATTATATTATATTATATTACTCGGTCGACAGTGAAACTGTTTCCTGCAAAAGGATTGGTATTGGTGGATCAAACCAATTACAATATTGTTTGGGATGTTTGCTTATGAGTTGTAAGAAGCCTCTGATACGGATGGTTCAAGGGTCACGATGCAGTCTGGCATTTGCAATTGACCTGGAACCCGGTGGGTCTCCACGTCCAACAGGAATAACATTGGAATAAACATCAAAATACATGCTGTGTTGGGTTCAAACTTCATTGTCATTCAAGTCGCGGACCGTTCTTGCAGCAATGTCCAATTTTAACAGCGGAGATTGTCACTGGAAACTGGTAATTGTAAATCAAGTTCTTTAACCAAGCGGGGTATACATCCATCCATCCTTCCATCCATCCATGCATGCATGCATGCATGCATACATGAATACGTAGATGCTTACTTATTTACTTACTTACCTACCTACCTACCTACATATATAATTACATACATACATAAACACACACATATATATATATATACTGCGGTATTTGTTTGAAACTGGGCCGACAGTACACCCCCCATGGCCATTCAGAGAAGAATTACAGCAGTGGCTGGACCCTTTGGATCGTCCAACTGCGCCCAGCGCCAAATGACAGGATCCCAACTGCGGCGCCCCAGGTCGTTCATTCGCTAAGTGCAAAGCTGGTGTAAAACTGTCGCTGTTTTCTATGGTGGGTATCGTAACGATGTCGTTAGATTGGTGGCAAATCGACAGACGGAACATTCGGATACATGTGGGGCCACAGCCTTGTTTAGCTATTCCTTTTTTTCCATTGGAATCTCGGGTGGAACTGAAAATCATCCAGTAGTTCCACAGCTGGAAACTAAATTTACCGGTGACCATTATTTTGCTCAACATGTTTGAACGATTTCCTGTGCGTGTTAAACGAATCTCCCGAGCATGCATAAAAAGGTGTGATCCCCAGATTTGAAGCGGTAGATTAGTTTGCAGGCTTTGCCGAAAAGGCGGCAACAGGTGTTTAACACACAAGTGTTTTTAATACGAAGGACGAGTCACTGCAAAAGGGAACAACCAATGGTTAATCTATGGTTAATAAATGTTAATAATGGGAATAACAATATAATCAATATATCCTATTGGTGATTTGGAACATTTTCCTTCCATATATTGGGATTCATCATCCCAACTGACTTTCATATTTTTCAGAGGGGTTGAAACCACCAACCAGATATGCATATACAATCATATACAGAGGTAATCCCCTATGGATGTTTGTGGTTTGATTACTTAATCTGACCTTCATTTGCCTGTCATTTGCTGTTCTGCACAGTCCAGCCGGTGGTACAAACCGCGCTTTTGTGCATCGAGCTGTGCGATGGCGTGGCTTGATGTTCCCCCCTGCTAAGCACCCTGCCGTTCGAACGTCTCTTCGGTGCAACCCCTCAAAGGCACAGCACAGCATAGTGGAGTGGCAAGGGAGACGACGTCGCAAGGGTCACTTCCAGAGATTTGAACTAGTTTCAGCACCCAACCATCCAATGGCTCAATGAATTAGAGCCATATACTTTGTTTTCTGAGACTGACGGGTTTACCATGCATTTCATTTACACAATACTCAGCTGTCGGCAAAGAAGCGGATTTTCTGGAGCTGCCCGTGATTGCATGATATTGCATGTTTGGTCTAGATAGATATGTCACTACAATGTTCAGGTCCAAGAGATAAATAAATATATATATACCTCAACACAACCGGATGCAATCGATTGGAGAGAAAGGATGAGGGAGGTATAGAGTGGTAGAAAGGTCCATCAGGGCAGACAGGTAGATAGGTAGGCAGGTACCTACACTTAGATAGATAGATAGATAGGTAGATAGATAGATAGATAGGTACATAGATAGATAGATAGATAGATAAATAAATAGATAGATAGATAGGTAGGTAGGTAGGTAGATAGATCGATAGATAGATAGATTGATAGATAGATAGGTAGATAGATAGATAGATTGATAGATAGATAAATAGATAGATAGATAGATAGACAGACAAACTTCGATTAGATTCTATTTGATTTGTTTCGATTTGATTAGATTATATAGATTGGATTAGGTAGATAGATCGATCGATAGATAAGAAAGATAAGACCGATGTATAAATTCATTCATATAGAAATTCTCGGATGTAAATATATACAGATAGATAGATCAATAAATGTATGGACATATAGATAGACAGATAGATAGACCGATAAATAGACAGATAGATTTATAGATGGATAGATAGATAGATAAATAGATAGATAGATACATAGATTGACAGATAGACATATAGATAGATAGGTAGATAGATAGATAGTTAGATAGATAGATAGATAGGTAGATAGATAGATAGATTGATAGATAGATAAATAGATAGATAGATAGATAGATTAGATAGATCGATAGATAGATAGATCGATAGATAGATAGATTGATAGATTGATAGATAGATCGATAGATTAGATTGATTAGATAGATAGATAGATAGATAGATAGATAGATAGATAGATTGATAGATTGATAGATTGATTGATAGATCGATAGATAGATAGATAAATATACAGATAATTGAATAGAAAGATAGATAGAGAGATAGATACATAGATACATGGATGCATAGATAGATAGATAGATAAATAGATAGATAGGTAGGTAGATAGATAGATAGATAGAAATATAGATAGATAGATCGATAGAAATATAGAAATAGAGAAGGAAATAAAGAAATAACGAAAGAAAGAAAGAAAAGCACGGAAATAAAGGAATAAAGAGCAATCGAATACAGACATACAGAAAGACATACAGATGGATAGAAAAAAAACAAAATACACAACAAACTAAATAGATAGATAGATAGATAGGTAGATAGGTAGATAGGTAGATAGGTAGATAGGTAGATAGGTAGATAGGTAGATAGGTAGATAGGTAGATTGATTTATAGATAGATAGATAGATAGATAGATAGATTAGATTAGATTAGATTAGATAAGATAGATAAGATAGATAAGATAGATAAGATAGATGGATCATGATGGATCATGATGGATCGATGGATAGATGGATGGATGGATCGATGGACGGATAGATTTCCATAGACTTCGATAGACTTCCGACTTCGCAAGACTTCCCTTGACTTTGATAGATGCATGGATGGATGGATAGATAGTGATAGATAAATAGATCGAACAGATAGATTAAGAGAGTTTGAGGCAGTTTTTCAATCATTTTGGAACATATCATAGGTTATGATCCGCTATTATCTATTCAAATGTTTTTGGTTCATTGATAAACGCACACAATTAAATGTTCGACCATAATTCTTTGATTTGGATCAACATTGGAGGTGAACCGTTTTCGGTTTGGGTTAGGTCTTCACATGTCATGGTGGCTGAATCGCGGCCCCAGACGTGTTGTGTTGCTGTTGCGGGCTCTTACAGCCCCGCTGTAAGAGGCCAAGTGCAGGTGACAGGTTTCCAATGTTTGCCAATTTGGGTGTGGTTTCCTGATATTCGCCTAATGTTTTCTCCTCGGTGCTGGTTGATATAATGCCAACGTCGGATTAATCAACCCCCCCCCCCCCCCCCCCCACCCACCCCT
>Ga0126342_10020618_pt1 | contig 11069 bp, 8 predicted proteins | sample Cyp1metagenome_FD_92528 | JGI IMG/M metagenome (GOLD analysis project Ga0126342, IMG submission 92528) | Coral microbial communities from Lord Howe Island, Old Settlement Bay, Australia - Cyphastrea 1 metagenome | ecosystem: Host-associated > Invertebrates > Cnidaria > Coral ...
AGGCATTGACCATTGATATAACTTTCTCGTTGGTGGTTGACTTATCCCTCTGAAACATGATGGAGTGAGTAACAGTTGGGATTATTAATTATTCCCAAGATATGGAAAGTCATAAAAAAAAAAAAAAAACATGTTCCAAACGACCAATCAGTATCTGTATATATTCGTATATGATATAATGTATGTGTGATGTTTTTCCTTTCGATTTCCTACTAATACCATGGCCTGCTGCATAGCATAGCGCATCCCAACTGATCTCTCCCAGCGCTCCGCTCCGCTCCGAGCTGCTGCCGTTCACCTGTCCCTCCGAAAGGCTCTCAGCCGACCTGGGCTCTCGACAACCGCAGGCAGTGGAGCAAGGTGTCGGCACCCCACTGCTGAACTAACATAGCTATGGAAAATGGCCCATTTATAGGTGCTTTACCTATTAAACATGGTGATTTTCCATGGTTTACCAACACCCATGACGGATCCATGGTGCTAGTATTTTAATGCTAACATGACTGGGGTAAAAAATGATGGGATCCATGGCACACCATATATAGCAGCACCATGGACCGGATCCGTCATGGGAAAGAAAAGACAAGTTGAGAACCTGGAAAATATGTGGGAAACATCACGAAACATCCTGGGAACAGTGGATGGTGTCAAATTCCCCGTCCACTAACATCCACAAAACTCCGCGACAGTGGACAATATTGCAGCTTGGTAACCCCGCATAGTGTCACTTTTGGGGGGTACGGGTACAGTAAAGATTTTGCCTAAAATACTTCAAGGCTTAGAGTGAACTTTGAACATCTGTGGTCGTTTTTATAGGATGTTATACAAGGTGGTGCCCCCCAAGTCATAAGTTGGTTTATAATCCCATTAACTATAGTTATAAGTACCATAAACCATAGTTATTAGAGTTATAAACCAACTTAGCTATCTTGGGGGCACCACCTTGTAGGATGAAGCAAATGAATGCAAATGAGTCTTGGAGGCAATACCCATGGGTGCCATGCGCGAGGCAACAAACCGCTTCAGTATCTTCAGTGAGGCAGTGAGCAGCCAATGAAAATCTGGTGCCCCCCAAAACACGATGTTTGTTGGTTTATAACCGCATTAATAACCGCCATGAATACTACAGGTGCAACTTATACCGTATAAGTATCTTATAACATCTTATAACCCCCATGATTACTACAAACATATATATATATATACACGTATATATATACATCATATATATATATCATATATATATCATATATATCATATATATCATATATACCATATATATCATATATATCATATATATATATATATATATCATATATATCATATATATATCATATATATCATATATATATCGTATATATCATATATATATCATATATATCATATATACCATATATATCATATATATCATATATATCATATATATCATATATATCATATACATATATATATATATATATATATTATATATATAATATATTATATATATATATCAGAAATCGCAGAGTTATTGGAGGCCAGGAAAGCAGCTTAGCTTATCCTTCCGAGGCCAGTGACTTACAGTCATCTTACTGGAGATTTGGCATGGCTTTTGTGGTAAACTACCCTGGTTGGTGGTTGACCTACCCCTCTGAAACATGACGGAGTTCGTAACAGTTGGGATGATGACATTCCCAAGATATGGAAAAGTAAAACATGTTTCAAACCACCAACCAGTACCCCATTTGCAAATGCACAACTCATTGCATACCCAACTCCACGTCCCTCCGTGTCACGCAGAGCGGCCGGATGTGCGTGGCAATGCCAAAGTCCGCTAATTTCAACGTGGCCGTGGACGCGTCCTGTGCGATGTTGACACGTGTTCAGAACCGCGATGTGAACTCTATGAACCAAGCAAGTTGGAGCGGATCCACTATTTTTATCCTTTGTTTTACGCTCGTGCGAGCTTTTTCAACATATTATGTTTCAACGAGTTTAACACCTGTTTTTTGAGATTCGTCAATCATAAATCAAAACCCATAGGATCCATGTATGCTATATATGTAACATTTACCATCAATATACCCCCAATGTTAGCATATATACCATAGATGGATCCTATGGGTAACCACAGTTTTTTCTATAGGTTTTGATCGATCTTAACAGCCTTTCTATTCCCCAAGCCCCGGCTTTTCCCTGGCCTCCCCGACAGCACCTTCCAGGAGGAAGTTCTCTGGCCTGGGGATAGAAGGCGATAGATCCGGGCAGAAACTGGAACTTCGCAGCAAAACTTGTGATGTCGATGGTTTTCTTTTTATTCTTTTTCATGTTTTTTTTTTTGCGATTTAAGCATATTTAACCCTTATGCTCATGTTCCTTTTAGGATTTCACCTCAAAAAAAAAACAACCAAAACAAAGTCAGGGAACTTTTCAGGGCGATCTCAGTATGCTTTCGGTGTGACAGAGAGGTACCCACACGGTGCTACGGTTATGGGATGGTTGTGGTGATTGCTATGTTTGATCATGATTAGACTTAAGTTATAAATGGGGGACTCCACCTTGCAAGACTATGACAAATCAGTAGTATGTAGGGATATCAGCAAAAAACTCCGATTCCTCGGGTATCCCTACATAATTTGAGATAATGACCTTGAATAATGTTGGGAATGCCTTCAAGACCTTGAATCAAACGGAATTTCAGACAAAGCAATGCCATTTCCTTGGAACCCAGGAACCTTTCTCTGGGCAACAAGCAAGGCTGGTATCTGTGAGATGTCAGATTATGGCACAGATCGTCGTGAAGTCCTTGGAATCTGCCCCTTCAACCCAAAGAATGGGGTAGTTCATACTTAGAGGATCATCCCACAATATGGTGCCCCCCCATAGTTAGCTAAGTTGGTTTGTAAAGCCCTATGAACTTTATATATATATATATATACTGTGATATTATATAGTTATCATTCCCATAAGCCCTAGCTATAAATATAGCTATACTAGCTATGTTCGCCAACTTGGCTATCTAGGGGGCACCACTTTGTCCTAACACGCACTAACTATACAGGATGGTGCCCCCCCAGTTATAAGTTGGTTTATAAACCCCATTAACTATAGTTATATCTATCATAAGCCATAAACCATAGTTAAACCACTTATATCTCAACTTAGCCCCAGGCCCCATCCTGTAGGGTTTTTATATGGGTTTATGGATGTTTCTGCTAGGATCTACCGCAGAAGACCCAGAAAGTCCTTCTCCACTGGGGCCCGGACTTCACGTCCCGGTGGACGATGCCGATGGAGTGGCAATACCTGCAGCCATTTGAGGTGAGCTGCGGCCTGAATCCCCGGAAAATCGGAGCTCAGTTGGTGAACGTAACTCCAACTTATTAAATTTAAAATGCTACTGGGGTTACTGGAGCTATATAGTTATAACGGGCTAATCAAAACTATAGTTTATATTAATTGGTATAAAAAAGTTATTATATGTTGGTACTTAGAACTATAGTTACTGGAGTCTATAAACCAACTTATAACTGGGGGACCGCACATTGTATCAATGGAGCTTCAATGGAACATCATTCAATGGGGGATTTCCATTGTGTTTGATTACCGGAGCTTTTGATGCCCCAAACATTTAAGAAACACTTGTCGAAACCAGGCGACCGGGGGTGCATCCCAGTTTGCAAATAGTTCATAACCCGTTTTTTTTTCCCAAATTCATTAAATGGGCGTCCTCCCATACAAGACTTGGAATACAAACATGATTGCACTTGGGCCATTTAACATAGCAATGGATAGCAATGGTTCATACCTCATACATACATACATTAATTAATAATTTCAATTTCAAACTATGGAACATTTATGAACTTTGCTACAAGTAGGTGGCTACATTTCCGAATAACATAAAATCAACCCTGGGGCAATCACCGTTGTCGAAAAAAACAGGAGAGGTTAGTTCCGGTTTACCGCCCAATTTTAAGTGATATCTCATTCCTGACAGTGGCACCTTACCAGTCCACCCGGGGCACTGGAGCGCACTGAGCATTTGCTCAGCGAAGGATCTGGCCGTTTTCTCCGGCAGCCGACCCTCGGGGCTTTCCGTCACGAGGCCTGGCAGGAGAGCTGAAAGTTTGTTGAATCTTAAGTCTAATGATATCTACAGTTATGGCAGTTGATCAGTTATAAGTACTAACAAGTCACCTCATTTATAGAATGTATTTCATCCCATAGAAATAACCAGTTATAACTGGTTTTTATGGCCATAACTGTAATGATGTCTAACGGTTCTGAAGAAAGTTTGCTGACGTGAAGTCTAACATATTTTCTGGTGACTTGAGTTTGCCACTGGCTTACATTTTGATACATTTTGTCTCAAATCACCAAAGTTGTCTGTTTGAATCGCGAGTTTCTGCATTCAATCGTTGTTTAGCATTCAACTAAGAGCATTTGTCCCAAACCTGTACAAGATGGAGCCCCCCAGTGATGTGTTTTTGACCAGAATCGGTCCAAAGCCGAAAAGCGAAGCATGCAAACAAAGGGGGTTCACGCCAAAGAAAGGTCGAGTCCTAACCCCCTTTCTTTTCATGTCGCGGACTTGTAGGGTATATATAAATACATGTATCCCCTATAAATCATTGTCTTTTGTTATAAACCGAGTTGGCCACCGAACTGGAACAACACCGAGTTGGCACACTTTTGACACTTTGAAATCTCTTCATCTGAGCCACCGGACTGAACAAATCTCCTCCACTGCAATACTCCATCAGCAGGAAAACTGCCTCAAGCAGGGCAAAAAAGATCAGATTGTTATTAAGATTATAATTATTATATATATATATATTATTATATATTATATTTATTAAGTCAGATTTAACAAACATGAGATTTCAATAGATTTCATTCAGAATGACTTAAAACTACCTTATACTCTGAGGATCAAAAGATGGTGCATTGTCCGAAAAGTACCCTTCTGGGACCGACTTTGCCGATACTGCCCTATTTGTCTACTTTGATCCTAAGGGTACCCTTTGATCTGGTAATTTAACATAGCTATTGAATAGCTGGCCCATTAATTAAATATTTAGAGTGAGTTTTCCCATTAATAGCATGGTGATTTTCCAGTTCGCTATGTTAGGTTAGTTTACCAGAGGGTAAGTGTCATATCAACTTGGTTGGTTATATGGTTATATCAACTTATATCCCATGATTAAAGCTAACTAAATACCAGTGACTCTGATTAAACCATGGATCCTACGTCAGATTGAAAAAAACAACGAACCGTGGGAAATCTGCGTTCGCCTCGGCGTCTTCATTGACTTCGTAGAGGCGAACCAAGTGGGGATGGTCCAGCATCCGCAAGTTCTGCCGGAAAGCTGCAAGGTGGGAGGGTCCGTGAAAAATCTTTAGGAAATTGGCTAAGTTAGTGGCCATCAAAAGTGGATTCTACTGTATTGGTTTATGGATGTTTATGGTAGATAAAATATGATAAAATGATAGAAGTAGACATAGTTCGATGTAGTTCAAAGGGTTTATAAAGCAACAGGGACCGAGGGCCGACCTTGTGTAAATCCAGGAAACTTCTGGACAATGCCCATCAAATAGAGAGAAGGGCAGGAAAATGTCTGAACATCTCCAGTGAAAGTTCTCCATCTATCATCTATTTAAGGATTTAAATAAGTGATATTATTTTTTTCTGTAAATGACTATCCTAACCTATCTTGAAATTCATCGATTTGCACACATCAAAATGATATTCTCGTGTTTTAACGAGTTGCTATGGCACGTGGACCATGCAAAATTTGATCGTTTACCCGGCTTACCCCTTAAACATATTTAAAACATGAAAAATATCCAGCTTGCAAACCGGAAGTCATCGTATATATTCCATTGTTCCACATACCCTCTGGTAAACTAACATAACTATGGAAATTATGGAAAATAACCATGTGTTCAATGGGAAAATCCACTATAAATGGTCATTTTCAATAGCTATGTTAAATTACCAGAGGGTATAATTATTCCTACAATATCATATCCAATATTTCATGTGGGTAAAATTCTAATAAACCGTCCCCCTAAATCCCCAAATTTAATAGCTATGAATTGAACCATCTCCCAAGAAAAAGGTGGTGCAAATGGCATTGATTGATCCACATTTATCTGGGTGGTATAGCTAGCCCTCTGAAAAATGATGGACTGAGTAACAGTTGGGAGTATGACATTGCCAACTGAATGGAAAGTCATACAATTCCATGGTTCCAAACCACCAACCAGCTGTTGTTTTACCAACATTACCCTCTGGTAAACATACAAAAAAACTATGGAAAATCACCATGTTCAATGGGTAAATCCACTATTTCTATGGCCATGTTCAATAGCTATGTTACTTTACCAGAGGGTATACCGGTTGTATCCCCTTTGCTTCGTTCGGTCCGCCATTTTCAGACAGTAGCTGATCCAGTCCTTGATCTCCGCTCGTAGCGCGCTGGAGTCCTGTTCCGCCTACCAGGCATTCTCCGAGCGTTTGGAACAGGAACTGCTTGCAGAATATGCTGGTGAACATGTCCCAAAGTCACAAATAAATTATTTAAAGAAGGCACCAATGATGGCTTCTGTACATTTGCACCAATGATATTACTTAGTATACTTAGTTGGGACTGTTGGGATATTCACAAAGTGCCATTTTCCAACACCAGGACCCACCGGGACCCAGGCTTTGTGCAGGACTTTGCAAGCATAGTACTGCTCGCTGATCTTGTGCTGAACCTCAGGGTGTAAACACCAACTCTCACTGAACGACCACCGATGTCAATGTCCCATTTCAGCAAGAAACACGGGCAACTTCTGCGAGACTGGCCATACTTCGGTGATCATACGGCTTAGTGCCTGTGGTGCCCAACTGACCGAATAATATGGCCAAACAACACATTGGCATTATTGTTTTTGGGGGGGATTATTTATTTGGGGCAAGCCCCATTTTAGGAAACCTCCATATGTGGAAAATGTTTAAACATCTATTGCTTTTTGAGCATACTTCCCATGCCTATTTGTTTCAAGCCGAGATATACGCGGGGGTTGACTTTACCCTCCAGAAAACCAGAAAACCTGACCAATCATCAAATTACAGTCACCGGGTAAGGCCCCCGATTACGATTAGCTATGTTGGTGAACATGACAATAAACAATCTATAATCTATACATGCATATATATATATATGGTTTATAGGGTTTATATCGAACTACTTCATGAGTGGGGTTTCAAAACCAACTTCTAACTCTGGGGCTCCATAGCTTCTAGGGAAGTCGCCCATGCGCTATAGTTTTCTACTGCAGAGTTCACTATTTTCACCTAGCCACCAAAGTACCATCCCACAAACAAAAAAACAAACACGTACCCAAAGAAGCACAAAGATATGTATATGTGGGTATGGAAAAATGACCAAGTTCTGTGTTCACTATATCAACCAAAAAAAAAACTAACCAACATTAACCAACTATAGATTTTTAACATTGACTAATCAACAAAAGCAACTCACCAACATGTTTGTTTACCCTTCACAAACCAACTATATATATATATATCATTTCCAGGATTTTTTTTCTGGGTCTAACTCATTCATCTGGGTAAATTATCATATTTCACTAACCTGAAACTTGCGGTCATTTGGGGATGATTTCCCTTATTAACCATGATTCCAGGCTTCGGTCGCAGTGAGGTCATTAGTTGGTTTGTACACCATGAAATAACCCCCATTAACTAGTTCGTTATATCTACCATAAACCATAGAATTCAGCCACTTATAAACCAACTTAGCTATCTTATATTTAACAAGATATAACAATATAATACACCATTTAAATTGGCTCTGAGGTCACCACAATGAAGACGGCACCGTTCCTCCCTTCACCGATGAGGTTCACCATGTTGTAGTCCTGATACCTGCAATGTGGGCCCCCCCAGTGATGTTAGTTGGTCGAAATAACCCCATTAACTATGGTTATAAGTACCATAAACTATACTTATTGGAGTTACAAACCGACTTAGCTATCTAGGGGGCCCCACTTTGTGGACGACGCTCTGAACGATGGAAGAATCGACAGATGAAAACAGGATGCCATGGAATAAAATACTCTGACACACTTAATGGGATAATATGGTATAACATGGGATAATATATTAGATATATGGGAAAATCCGATATGACATGGGATAAATGGGATGATATGGGATCTTAAAATAAGCTAATTCTGTTTTTTACTTCCCCAAAATTGATGTTTTTATAACTACTTATATTTGTTGTATACCAGCAAGTGTACCTCTTGAAACTAATGTATCTCCCGGACAAACCGAAATGTTGTGGTTGTTGAATTCCAAGGGCTGCAACATCAGGCTTGCACCCTGGCCTGTGACATCATTCTGCAAATGGCTATTGAAATCCTCTGCCAACTCGAATCAACCGCCAACATTTTACTAAGGGATAGTCATTTGCTGCATACTTTGACTGGATAGCAACTGGTTGGTGGTATACCTACCCATCTAAAAATATGAGTTCGTCAGTTGGGATGATTCTTCCCAATACAGGTAAACAAAAATCATGTTCCAAACCACCAACCAGGCAATGTAAGTATAGCTGACATCGGGAATCGCCATCAGCAGATTCCTGCCCAGGGTGAAGCCGGACAAATCAATGACGTCGATATACCCTGCAGACAATACTAGCTGGGGTAAAAAAAACACGGTAGTTAAGTTGCTTTATGACATGTTATAACTAGCTTAACTATGATTTGCCCGTAGATCTATCACTTGTTAGTTTTATGTCTTCTATTCTATATTGATCTGGCTATGACAAGTTTCCCACACATTGAACTATGGTCATCTCCCACTCCCAGCCACTGCCCGCCCAACGTTTGCTGCCCGCGCAGCCGCGCACGTGTCGCTGAGCTTCCGATGCCAACAGTGGATAAAGGCATCGCCCGGCTGCCAACGAAAGGAGACACTCGTGAGCTGCTTGGAGACCTGGCTAGGCGGGGCTTTCGCGCCGGGCTGAGGTGATGGTTGTTTTTTGAACCATTTAAGGGGGGTTAAATAAGAGCATGGTTCTTATAGATACCAAATGAACCAAATAATGGGGATTAATGGGGTCTTGAAGCCACCAAGAATGGGAGATCTATAATGACCTCTATATATATATACATATAATCCTTGTCGTTGCCTTTGCTGGCACTGTTCTCTGGCGGCGACTGGGTCACGGGTCAGCCAAAGCCGCTTTTTGCATCTTTTTGCAACTTTTGCTAGCGCATTGCTCGCGGGGATCTAGCGGGTAAAATTACGTATAAATTCGCAAAATTGAACGACACATTAAAAAGCATAGGAAAATGGTTGGGTAGCACAGAAATTCACTAAGACATCCTTAGGTTTAAGGCGCTACGTGCTATATCTTATTATTTTCTTAGTGTTGAAATACCAACGAGTCAGCAACACATACAAGAATCTTTGAACATTGATATTAAAAATAACTAGCGCAAACCTAGCGGGTTTGCTAGCGCTGGCTTTCAGAATTGGTGAATTTAGTTGCGTGCCGCCTTATAACGAAGAGAAAAAACACTAGATTCTAGATTCACACTAATTATCAACAACTAGTACAAAACTTCTGTCAACTATTTTTGGCAAATGATCATATATATATGTTACATAACATAACTTCGAAACCTGCTCGGCATTGCTTTGGAGGTTGTTGCAAAGTGAAGCTCATCGAAGCTATTGAACAAATCTGATTGGCTTCGAAAAATGATGCTCCCGGAGTTCCCCGACAAAAGCCATGTGGGCGCTTCGCCCTGGGTGGAAAAACAAGGGGACGGACTCAGGATCAGTGACCTTCGAAGTTGGATGATATGAAAATAAGCTCCAAGCTGGTTGGTGGTTGACCTACCCGTCTGAAAAATATGAAAGTCTATTGGGATGATTTCATTCCCAATATGTGGAAAGTCATAAAATTCCATGGTTCCAAACCACCAACCAGCTAAGTTCTAAAACTCACTTCTTGTCCTGAACCTCGCCGTGATAATTGAACTTCTTAATCTCTGGTAACCTTGGTATTCTTTGACCTGGAAACATACCCCTGCGCCCAAAAAAAGGGCTCATCCTCAACGGGTCGTTATAGCAGCCATCATGGCTGAGCCTGACTTCAAAACATCTGCTTCGAAAGAAGAAGTCCATGATCGAGTCCATCAGTTCATGTAAATGCTGCTGTACTTCTAATGCAATACATTCTGTACCGATTTATCCACTTTCGTCACTTTCGTCCAACACAACACCTGGCACTATCGCAGCTATTTGCCTCGAATAGAACATCCCCAAATATGGTGCAACTGTGGGGCCCCCAAGTCAACTTTGTTGGTTTCTAGTGAACTAGATCGATATATCATATCTACCATGGACATCCATAGACGGAATTGACCTATGTCCACCAACTGAGTGGTTTCGGTAAAGGGCCTCACCCTTCACAATACACAGAAGGGCCCCCGAAACGAAAAGCAGTTTTCTGTCAGTTTATAACTAGCTTCAGTGAAGTTTCTGGGGGACATAACGGGACATATCTATAGCATTCTAGATCGATATATATATACACCTTCAAAGTAGCCTTAGAAATTCAGTTTTCTGCAACATGTTTTCTTAGTACCTTTATTATGTCTTTGCGTTCAGCTCATACCCCACAGCTCGGCGGCGAAACCGAGGCGGCGGCAAAGGTGGAGTTCAACGAGGAGCTGAAGGACGAGGAGGGCGAGTGATTTGGAACGTCGCCTCAACGAGGGGATGCACGGGGATCCACGGGGGCTAGTTCCAAAGGTTGACCTGTTGATGAAACCAACAAGTACAAGGCCAGGGGTGTCAATTTTCACAGGTAGCTGTTTTGCTTGCGGTATAAGTTTGCCCTTGCGTTTTATTATTGCGCAAGTTCCAAAACAGAAAAAAAACACATGGAACCCAGTTCTTCCAAATTGATGCTGCTGGCCTTTTTTCCCCACTGTGCGCCGTGCACTGTTTTTGGTGCATGCGTGTCCTGTGCTAACATCCTGGCTGGGAAAAGATA
>Ga0126342_10020619_pt1 | contig 11069 bp, 10 predicted proteins | sample Cyp1metagenome_FD_92528 | JGI IMG/M metagenome (GOLD analysis project Ga0126342, IMG submission 92528) | Coral microbial communities from Lord Howe Island, Old Settlement Bay, Australia - Cyphastrea 1 metagenome | ecosystem: Host-associated > Invertebrates > Cnidaria > Coral ...
CCCGCCTCTCTATCTTTTATTTCCACAGAACCAATTCTCCGAATCCATGGTGCCCAGACTTAAAAGAGAACGAGGCTGTGGGTGCCGCAATTTGGCAAAATCATTTATCGCATTTTTTTGGTTGTATCGCAATTTTTGTTTTCCATCGCGTTTTTTCAAACCAAGATGGTCCATCGCGTTTTTTTCCTGCACTCGGGTTTCGCAGGTGTATATATATATATACCTATAGCTTCAAGACCCTAACATTTTGTAGGTTTTTTTCCGAGACCTCGGGTTTTTTCCAAATTTAGAAAAAATATGGGTTCTGTATCGACGTATATACGTTATATATATAATATACATAATAACATTGATCATCATTGAATATCTTGTTTGAGGGGTCCAACCAATGCAAAACCAAGTCCGACAGGAGCCTTTCCTATGAGCCCCAAGTTCCTCGGCTCCTAAGATTTTGCTAAACTCATCTAAACTCAATCACCAACATTAACCAACTAGATTCCCAGTTTTACTCTTACTTTTGGGTGTCGTGTTAGGCTACTTTTCTTTTTGACTTCGCCGCAGATCCCTACCGCCGCATACCAAGCGCCCCAGGCAAAGTCCCGGAATTTCTTCAAAATTCTCTGCCGGACGTCCTCGTCAGCTCGGACGTCGATGATGAAAAGGTGTAGCAGCAAATGGAGTTTGTTTTTTTATATGCAACAAAACATTGAGATCATTGATATATATATATATATTCTAATTATATATATAGCCATATATATATATATGTGGTTGGTGGTTTCAAACATTCTTTATTTTCCATTTCATATATGGGATAATCCTTCCCATTGAGATCATTGAGATATGTTTAACAATGGGGGTTGACCTAATGACATATTTCAGATTATTTAACCAACAGTGGCGGTATATTTAACCAGCAATGGGGGGTCTATCTAATGATATATCTAACCAACAATGGGAGTCTAATAGCCACAAAGAAGTGAACGACGAAATGAAGAAAGCAAAAATGTTCCACCCAGACTGAGGATCTATCTAGCTGGCCCATGCTGGCGTATGGATGTTGTCACAGTTATCACCGGGACGAGGAAAATGGCCCTATGAAACAGGCTCCGTGACAGGCTCTACACTGGGAATTGCCTCGCTATATTGCCACCTTGACAGCGCGTCATGTTTTGTGTTAATCTTTGCTTCTGCTCGAAGAAGATGCGCACTTTTTTTGTAACTCACTTGACAGTGGCTCAAAATAACCTATTGGAATCTATTGACCCGCAAACAATGACTATAGTCACAAGTCAGTGTGGAACAGCTAAAATAATGAACCCTCCCCCAATAACTTGCCATTTCGGGAGTATTCAAAGCACATCCCACAATCCACAAAGGGGTCACTATCATATTATTCTAGAATATTCTAGATATCCCCATCATTGCTGGCTATATGGGTGCTGGTATGGGTCAATAATCAGTACATCTGGATAGCCCGTAAACAATTATAGGTGCTGACAATAGCAAGAGTCAACAATTCATATGCAAAATGCAGCCTCAAATTAGTCAATCCTTCCAAATCTATATATATATAGATATTATATATATATATATTATATATATATTATAATATGCATTAGCATGCCATTTTGGAATTGGACTCTTACAGGCTTACAGTAGTGAAAACCATGATCAACTTCCACGGACCGGATGATCCAGCGAGAGACGAGACGACCTCCTGGTAGGTGGTGAAGACCTCCGAGAGGGTTTTCACCTACAGCGGTCGTGGTGAAACCCCAACCTTTGGCAATGGTAAATCCCAGAACTCAATGGCGGTTTCTAGCTAAAAAAGTAATCTTTTGTAAATTGGAGGATTTTGAATTGCCATGTTGAATTACCAGAGAGTACTTGAAATTGATAAATTGTAAGTTGAACCTCAATTTCTTTTCAAAAAAAAACAGGGATCATCGATGGTGAAGTCGGCGCATGAAACTGCCGGGACTCATAGAGATGGACTTTGCACCGTTTTTGTCACCAGTGCAACTGACCACTTGCAGTACGTGGATCATGGTGGATTATTTGAAGCTACAAGTCAGTTCTACACAAAGGTTCTATATTAATCTACATGGTAAATCCCCAAAACCTGGGACTTCTGACCGCGTGTTACAATCTCACTGATGCGTCACAAGCTTTTTAACTCCCTTTGGTGCATCGCAAAAACTCGCGAGGCGTTTCACAAGTCGTTCTGATTCGTCCTGCCATCCGCAAATCTTTGTGCGGAGGGGACTCTGTTGCTGGCTCCTTCAGAGCAAACACAAAAATCTCAGCCATCAGCACCTGGCTCTGAAACAAAATCATGACACATTGCCATGATGAAATGGTTCTGACGTTAAAGCATGTTTGGTATAGAGGTTGGTAGAGGATCATCAGTACAAACAGGTGATTCTTAAGAGCCCTCTGGAATTTCCCAAAATCAAACAACGACCACAACTGGGATGATCTGCCGATCTGCACACTGGCAGCGATGAGGGAAAAAACCCAACATCTCCAGCTGCTCAGCAAATGCTGCCCATTCTGAGGATGTGATTCGTGACATTTTTGCCTTGTTTGAGTGAAAAACGTCGCATTGCGTTTGAACGCTTCCCGACGGCTAAGCTTGGAACATTTATCATGTCTGACGGGTCGCGATGTCTCCCGCATACACGATATCCACAGGAAGTACCAAGTATGGAAGGAGGGTCCTAAGGATAGTCATATGACCAACCTTGACCATTTGATACCAATTGTATATTTAATATATAGATGTCTGATGATGTTTGTAGGGCTATATATGCCTCCATATATGGAAACAACTCATACACCAACCGCCAGTCACTAGTGAACTGTGAGCAGGTAGGGTATCCAATATAAAGCCACTCTGACTAATATACGTCCAAACAGATCATGCGTCATTTGTCATGGTGTTGACTTCCTTACGAGAGATATCAATGTACTTCCTTTGGATATCAGTCCGCAACCATGGTTTTTCTCCATCAAACTGTGTAAATGTGATACAAGAATTATCCAGCTGGGACTGGGATCCAATATAGAGCCTTTGCCAAGTCTACTCCGTTTTAATTACCCTCTGGTAAACGTTTACATAACTATGGAAAATCACCATTTTTAATGGGTAAATCCACTATAAATGGCCATTTTCAATAGCTATGTTAAACTACCAGAGGGTATCTTTGGAATTGAGACATGTTCTGAAACATTGCATCTCCCCCAATTTTTTGCAACCCATATGTTTCGTTGGTTTCACTTCATCAAGCAAAAAGTGCTGGTAAATGGCAGACGTGGACGCCCCATATTCATGTGTATATATATATATGGTGATAGCTAATATCTGTGCATATAACATTAATTATAGAGTCTTTAATTGTAATATATATATATATATGTATATATATATATATATATATATATCATCAGATTAATTATGATTAATTATGTGTCTATGTTTAGAATCTCAATCTTTGTATAATATCAATATCTACAATGGCATCCATGTCAAACGCCTTCAGCCGAAGCATGGCTCTCTATGTGCCGAGCCAGCGCACGAGCCACGTCCTGCGGCAGAAGGTCACCGTTTAAAAGGTGCTCGTTGTGCTAAAAATGGGACGACTTGTGAAACATATGGTGGTTTAAGTAGTTTCAAACAAACTCGAGTATAATATCTACTTCAAAACTGAAGAATGTCAAACTCTAAATTGGCATGTATACATGTATGTATATATGTATGTATATATATACACACGTTTTTAGAGTCTATAAACTCAACACCAATCTGATCTTAGTATCTCAACAACCAAAAGTGGGGATTGGCAAAGTCCAAGACCAAGGAAACATGGAATTTGAAGGACTGTTAACCAAATTCTATGTTCAAACAAATGGGAATGCGAATGCAAGAGATACGAATAGGGATCTTAATCTTATTCCTAAACGGGCATAAAGTTTGAAAGGTCAGGAATAATCAATAATGCATGGAAAAACATATATATATATATATATGTATGTTAGCCACAATGGTGGTGGCTCAATGAGGGTGTAACAGTTGGAGCAACCAAAAAGTAGATTCAAGCGCTCAAAACGTCATTTGACGACTCAACCTATGAGCTCTTAAAACAAAATCATACAAAATCAACCACCCACTGTCTTCTGAAAACTATTCGCCCTGACTCACTCTCTTTGAGAATCGATTGCAGCCCACCGCAAAATTTGGGCCTCGCTCGCATCTGCGGATGCCTGCAGGTCGGGAGGAGAAGGTGAGGGGATGGTTCGATTATTTTCACACGAAGCCACCCCACCTCGATCTGAAAGTGCTTGGCCAGGGCCTAAGCAACACAAAACTACGGTGATAGGAACGCAAGCAACTTCAATCGAATCCAGCTGATACATTCGCAAGGATTAAACTCAATGGAAGGGTGATAAAAAGTGTGCATATCCATTGCTTTACATTCCCTTTTGGAGTATGATCTCGTACATGCTTCATGAAATAAGCAAGTTTGGACCCCAAGCCTTTATCGGCCTTCCAGCGATCATTCAGTCCAATTCCGTTGTTGGAATTCTTAGTTCCCAGGATCATTGGTTAAGATGAATATTTCAGATCCGGTCTTTCAATGCATTTTCCATGTACCCGGCCTGGTCAACATACAAAAAGCTATTGAAGCCATGGCCATTTTCTCATAGTGGATTTAGCCAGCTATAGCATGGTGATTTCCCATAGTTTAATGTAAACGTTTACCAGGCCGGGTAAGTTTATTCTGCTGGTTGACTCTGTTATTTCTTGGAACAACTTCTTGTAGGTCTGGCTGATTTTGATCCAAATAGTTTCTGATTTTGTGACACTTGTTCATAGAATTGACTCTTACGACTAGTAGAACTATCTGGGTAAATTATAATAAATTCACTAACCTGAATTAAGGCCATTTGGGGATGATTTCCCTTATTAATTTTGATTTCCAGTGAGGTCGCAGTGAGGTCGTTATAATTTACCCAGATAGAATCGACTCTTACGACTAGTAGAACTATGGTCTACTACCGTAGATGTATCTATAGTTCATGGGGATTGTAAACCAGCTGAATTACCGTATGTGGGAGCACCAAATTGTTGGCTAAATAATATCCCATGCACATCCATTAGATAGCTGTATCCCATGATTATGTACAACAATGTACAGTACATATATATATATATTATCATCCGAAGTAAATAGACTATGGGATTTTCAATGGGATTTTCCAACTCATTCAAAAAACTCATTGCTCTCTTGTGAAATTTCCAGATTCAATCGTTGTATATTGGAAATAGTTAATATGACATTTGTATATCAATAGTTAATATGATATTCAATAGTTAATATGATATTCAATAGTTGTATATGGAAATACTAACATTTCAGGTTAATGACATAGGAAATAGTTAGTAAATGTTAATATGTCATTAACCTGAAAACAAACAACGTTTTTCGGCGATGATTCCCCCAATCCGTTAAACCATCAGTCCAGCGAGGGAGAACAGTGAGGTCGTTATGATTTGCCCACATTTATAATTTAATATATATACATATACATTATATTTACATGGGTATATGTATGTATATTATGTATATATACTGTATATATATAATATACATTATATATGTACTATATATTGGGCACCACATTGTCTCCCCATTGGGCACCACATATCGTTCATCCTCCGAGACACCCTAGCGACCTCCATCTGATCGTCATACAGAGACACCACATGCGACGCCAGCGCCGCGTCTGTCGATCCGTCTCCAGCGTGACCTAAGCGGCAGTTTCATCGACTATTATGTCAGTTGAACATCGATGATTGATGATAATGATATGCTAGTTTTTGTTGGTTAACCATTTCAAGCTATATACATGTGTATATATATAAATATGATTTATCATGATTTATGTAAACTGACTCTCTCTTCTGTCCAATCATAGCTAGTCATTCTTAGTTTGAAGCGTTACTCGATATGCGATGGCGAAAAAAAGCCATGGGGATCTTGGAAAACATGAGGATTCACAGACAATCTGCCGGGATGTCCATGAAAATGTCCATGGGATTCACTTTAGGAAAAACATGAAACCTGGATATATCTCATGTACCATTTATAGTTATGTTTTTTATGGTACCTGATATACCAAAGTACATTTTATGGTTATATTTTGCTGGTTGGTGGTATACCCTATACCTACCTACCCCTCTGCAAAATGATGGAGTGAAAGTCAGTTGGGATGATGAAATTCCCAACTGAATGGAAAAATAAAATTTATGCTCCAAACCACCAACCAGTTACTTATATAGTGTCCATTTCTCCCATGAAGAAATGCAAACCATACCAGTTCAGTCCATCGGGTACCCCTTTTTTCCCTGTAGATTTGGGTTCTTAATATGTCTAAACCCATTCCAAGTTTATTTCAGATTTTGGTATGTAACAAGACACTCAGAGTAGCCAAACCAAATATGAATCATTATGAATCATTATAAAAGTACTAAAACTATCGGTAAAACACATGTGTTTTTTTAATGTTTGTTTATGGATGTGTGTAGAGAAATGGACTGTCCAGGTATGTCCAGGTACTTATCATGTGGGATCCCATGGCTCCGTTGTGTCACCGGCTTCCCAAGATCACCAAGTAGTCCCAGGATGACATGGTGTACACTGACAGCACTAGACTCCAATCATCACTCCCTGCTGCTGCAATTCCAACAATTCCAACAAACCAGCCAATCCCTTCTTATTACAAAAACCTTCCCACATGGGTATGGATCAATACCTATGAATACCATTTTTAGGGGGATGAACATCCATAAATCCCAGCTATTTTGATGTGAACAAAAGGGGTACAAGGTTTTGACACACTGCCACATCATAAAATCATAAAAGCTACCTCAGATTGTTCGTTTTGGGAAATTATGGATTTGTCAATTTGATTTTTGATCGATCCCATTCAAACAAGAATTTTAACATCAAGGCCCAATTTGAAATTGGAGGTTCCACCCCCCTAATCACAAAAATTAGTTATATAACTCCGGGATGTTGTTTTTATTGTGGTCCGTCTTTTCAAATCAACACTTTAGTAAATTGATGCTTAAGGTTTTAAACTTGGTATGAGGGGAGAGCTTCGAAATCCAATTTTTGGCTATATGTTCATGAGATTTTGAAAATGAATTTGACCGACTTTGAAATCGAACATCTTGTTTTTATCGAATAAGGTTTTAAGTTTAATCTTGGGGAAAAGCTTCGAAATCCAATTGTTGGCACTATTTAATCGGATTTTAAAAGGGATTTGATCGATTTTGAAATCGAACATATTATTAGGAGTTTTTGTAGGTTTTAAAATTACCTGGTAATATTAGGGGACAGCTTCGAACCCTAAGTACTAAATACCTTATTCTAATGATTAAAAAAATACACCTATAGGTTTTTACATTTTACTATTTAGGAGGGTCGGGAGGAACGTTTTATATTATAAGATAAAAGGATTAGTGTACCCCCTTTTTGTATCTTTTTGTTATGGAGTTGTGAAAGGTCTGATTTTGCAATCTGCAAAGAAAAAAAAAAGCGCTTCTACAATACGCATGTCTCCACCCCCCATGGGGACCCGTTATGGATTGTTACCCCATCAACAAGGGTTCGTGGATCCACAAGTCACCATGGTTGTAAAACAATACTAAGTCATGGTCATCCATTGCTTGGATGATTTGGTGCCCCCTAGTTATGTTTCTTGGTTCATAAATCATTACAAATCTAGTAACTATAGATAAATCATGATAAATCTACCATAAACCCAAACAATCCCAAACATGATTGGAGTTATAAATGATCAGCTTAGGAAACGAACAAGAGGGGCACCTTGTAGGAAACCTCCATATGGAGCTTCCACTTCCTTATGCTTCAACCATCATGGTTTGCCTGTTCTGAAAAACTGTCAGAGTCCAAGTCAGAACGTTCATGAATCATGGAATATTCATGTATAAATTATGTATAAACAATAACTTTCATGTATAACTATGACTATAACTTTAAACCCAATTATACCTGTAATAAGATGTAATTCATAAATATATAATTACTGTAGTTTTTACATCAATTTCGGATCCATTGAAATCTGCGTGAACTCCACGTCATCACCAAGGCACTTAGCACATGCTCCGCCAAGGCCCGCGAGACCAACAGAAACTCCGCACCGCTGGCACCACGCGGGCGCTCGGGCGGAGGCTGGGGGCCCTGGGGGCCTTCGGAAGGCGTTGCCTCGATGGAGCGCAGTGGATTGCAGGGATTTTAGGGGGACTACAGTTATCTAATTGGTGGTTTCAACCCCCCTGAAAAATCTGAAAGTCAGATTGGATCATCATCCCAACTATTGGGGAAAATAAAAAATGTTCCAAACCACCAACCAGTTATGGCCCAAAATGCTACTTATAAAGTCAATTATAACAAAAATATAAGCCCATTTAGGAATGATCGTCCTATAACTGGTAAAGGGCTTCGACTGAAAGCTCTGTGTGAAGGTGAACTACAATCTGTAAGTCTAGAGGCTGTTTTTGGTGCGAATTTCAAGGATTCAACATACCTTTCGGAAGCGGCAATTTGTTCTTTACGCAACAAATATATGGGGAATTTACGATATCAACACGGTCCGATTCGCTGCCGACTCTGACTGCTTTGCTCAGCTACTGAGCGCTGCTCCATGGCATGGAAGAACCTCGACAACGCGACTAGATCGGCGTTGTCGATCACCCCAAATACCAGTGGATGCTCCCAACCCCCTGGTGACAGGGTGTTCATGGGTTGTCCAGGCTGCATGGGATAACATAACGGGCAAATTGAAGGGGTGAAATGACCAATTTCCTACCCTCATGTGGCTGTTTATCTAAAAAAAATACTTTGTAGGAAACCTGAGCAAATGGGATCAGAATTCAGCTGATTGGAATCGAAGCGTTTTTTTTTCCGGTCCCAATGCCGTCTAGTGCAAAATGGTCCTGGTGTAGTCCAAACATTTTTTTCTATGCACATACGTAACCTACATGCTATCTTGATATGATAGAACAAATTAGTGAATAAAAGATGAAACACTTCTTGCTCTGGCAGGCTTCAGAGTTCCGCTAGCTACCATCCAGCAACTGATCATTTCATGACTAACAAGACCTAGAGGTTCATATCTGGGCTTTAACCCCATCCTGGATCTTCGTTCTACCCAAAAAAATCTGGACGATGTGAATTGTACTGCTAAAACTAGGCGTTTCCAAAAAATATATACAGTCCATTTGGTTTTTTCCAGAAAAAATGGTCGTGTGGGTTCAGCCAGCTATGCAGGTGCAATGGCGATGAGGCCTATGATATGTCAGTACATGTCTTTTCGTTTTTCTTTGGGACTTGGAAACATGGTAGGGCGCCTAGCTTTGACCATAGCTATGGTCCAATGTCTAAAGTGCCAATCCAAATTATCAGAAGGAGTCATTGACCACCAGCACAACCACGGCAGGATTAGAACAAAAAAACATATTTGACCAACTTTTCCTGGTTTGTAGCCGTTTGATGGGTTTGCTAGCGTTTTGAGAGTTGTTGTAGGCGTTTTGAACACAAAATTAGTCGCGGATTCTTGCTTAAATTCAGGATTTGCACAAACTTTTTAGGTGTTTTCTGTCGTCACCTCTCTTGGAAACAAACCTGCGCAAGCCAAATCCAATGGAACAATCTATCAGGGAATTGTTGAAACCCACACTGGGGTCCAGAGCTATTTTTGCTGGATCAAGGCATTCTGGGCCACAAAATCACAAAATTCCCAAATTAATGTATGTCAATGCCAGTTCTTTCAAAAACAATCAAAAACATTCGTTTTGGTAAACTACCACTTTTTGTGGTCGACTCCGAACAAAAGTGTGCAACAACCGCAGCAACCAAAACATAGATGGGCGTTTGAAGATCCAGGATGTACCCTCTGGTAAACATACAAAAAGCTATTGAAAATGGCCATTTATAGTTGATTTACCCACTAGCAATTGTGATTTTCCATAGTTATGTTAGTTTACCAGAGGGTATAAAATATAACTGCAAAATATCAGCGTAAAAAAAAACACCAGAATCATTACTTCACATCATCTCAATGTGCTAGAAACTCCATGATCCCACAATTCCTTGGCGACGAGTGGCAACAAACGACTCGCCAACGCTTGTGCTTCCTGGCTATCGCCTGCACTGGACCCGCCCGCACTGTGCACGTCCCGACAACTCTTTGAACCACTCGTGGGTCTGCTTGGTCTGCTACCTGCAGGGGATATCGGATGCTGCGGCAAGAAGAAGTGTAAACAGGCGCTGACAAATGATCCCTATGTAATAATTGTCCCTTAACCAAGTTTTTGTCTCTTCAATTGTTCCTGACCCAATTGTTAAATGAGTTGTAGAAAACACAAATCTGTGTTTTTTTGGGGGTTATTCCTGAACCCACCAGCAGTCACCACCAGACTTACATTGCGGGAGGGCCGCAGAATATAAAATTTGTTCAACACATTGATTCTCAGGGAACATCTACAGGAAATTGTTCTTTCTATATACCATTCTTTATCCCCCAATGATCAGGAGTCAAGCCTATATAGTAGTAATCCTTCCAGCAACAGGGAAAAGTCGTGTTTCCAGGATGGAAAACCCCAGGATGGATCAGGATGTATAGTCACCCATCCTGAAAAGTTACCCATCCTGGAAAAAAATCCGGAAAAAACACATAACATATGTATAACATATGTATTTCCTATGGTTTTCCTATGGTTTTCTATCTATTTCGGGTGTCCTTAAAAAAACATCTCTCCTTCGACCCGACCTCCGGAGCCTCCGGAGGCAGGTCGTGCGTCCTGGAGAGAAAAAAAACATGGAACAATAAGAAGACAGTGGCACGAGACATTATAATATATAGTGACGGACAATCACTTAGAACGTATTTTGGAAAAAAAAATCTGAATATTACTGCTTTTTTTACGTTCTAAGCCTTGCACTTAGAACGTCGAAAACCATACACTTAGAACGTCC
>Ga0126342_10020620_pt1 | contig 11068 bp, 5 predicted proteins | sample Cyp1metagenome_FD_92528 | JGI IMG/M metagenome (GOLD analysis project Ga0126342, IMG submission 92528) | Coral microbial communities from Lord Howe Island, Old Settlement Bay, Australia - Cyphastrea 1 metagenome | ecosystem: Host-associated > Invertebrates > Cnidaria > Coral ...
GAGGAGGCGGAGGAGGAGGAGGAGGCGGCAGGAGGAGGAGGAGGAGGAGGACCAGGCAACTTAGATAAAATCTAACAACCCTCACCTGGCAGGTGGGGAAAAATATTCCAAACCACAGACCAGTTATGGTATTTGATGGCATGAAACCATTCTATTTTGGATTGCAGTACCCCCATCAAGAACCACAACATCCATAAATCAAAACTCTTACTTGCCACTATTCTCTGATGGATGTGTCAGCCAAATTCCATTGAACATTCTTGGCCTTACAAGCCAATCAAGCCAACCAAACTACTTGACGATAGAAAAACATTGCGGGGCCTTCAAGTGGCCCTTCCGACGAGATTCTTAGTCCCAGAATGCAGTACCATTGAAGACTTGATCCTGAAAGTGCACAGGATACTAATACACCTAGAATATATATATATAGATAGATAGATATTATATATATATAAAGAACATTTCTGCGCATGTGTTATTCTTTAAATAAAAGTTAATTGATGTTAAATTATAGTTAAAATGATGTTAAATGTATATCTGAAGATGGATACACATTGTTCATGTGGCCAAGTGCATTAGGAACCTGCACCAACAATTTGATGACCGCCAGGCTGCGCCAGGTCCAAAGTGTTGAACTGAAGAACTTTTTAGACCGCGCACAGTGACACTCTAAGACGGCCTGAAGCATGGTGAAACTACGTGAGATGCTTGTAAATTTCACTCACATCCCCAACTGTGGCAAACGGGTTTGCTTGATAGAGTGAAGCTAACAACTCTCCATCGGGTAAGATAACTTGCAGGTTCCGGAGATCTACTTTCAATTCATGCGCAATGTGTCTGTGCGTATCCATGGCCAAATCAAAGCCAGCTGCTTTCAAGCATAACAACTCTTTCCCGGCCAAATTGGAACATATCAAGGTCACTGCGTCATCATCATCTTCACATAGAAACTCCAGTTGCAGAACAAGATCTTTGCCAAGTGGCCTGCAATCACCCACGTAGCTCATCCCAGGTTCCAAGAAGGGGATGTCACACTGCCCAGAATCATTGCATCCAAAAGCCACGGCATGGCCATCACTGCGGAGAATGACGGTATGAAACGAACCGGCAGAAACCTGGGTGTATGAGATTCCTTCCGGCAACAGTGGAATGTTGCATTGTTGGTCTTCATTCAATCCACAAACCACTGCATGGCCATCACTCCGGAGAAAGACGCTGTGAAACATGCCTGCCGACACTTGGGTGTATGATATTCCCGGCTCTACAGTTGGAACGTTGCGTTGCCCAAAGCGATTGCATCCGAAAGTCACTGCATGGCCATCACTGCGCAGGAGCACTGTATGCTCGTTGCCTGCAGAGGCCTGAGTATATTGAGTGTACTGGTATGAGGGTCCTCGGGACACAGGCTGAAAAGTACACTGTCCATGGCGATTTACTCCCCAAATCAGGGCACTACCATCATTGCAGAGAAGCATAGTCTGATCTCTGCCAACAGAAACCTGGACATATGAACTTCTTGGATACAACAACGGAATTTTGCACGGTACAGGACAATTTGCACCGCAAATCACAGCACTACCATCACTGCATAGGAGCACTGTATGTTCCACGCCTGCAGAAACATATGTGTACGACGCCCTTTCCCGGTTGGGAAATAGTGGAACGTTGCACTGTCCAGAATCATTGCGTCCGCACGCAACAGCAGAGCCATCACTTCTGAGAAGGACCGTATGATACCTGCCTGCCGACACCTGAGTGTATGACATGCCTTCCTCCAATGGAGGAAGGTCACATTGTCCGTAGCCGTTCATTCCAAAGGCCACTGCACGGCCATCGCTTCGGAGGAGCACGGTATGCCTCCCACCTGCGGAAACCATGGCCCATGCGCGCTCGCGGCCAAGTCTTTGTAGCCACGGCTGGAAAATCTTGATTGATGATGATTCATGAGCCACGAATCATGCCTGTTCGAATGATAATCTTATGTTATAATGTTTGTGGCTCATATGAGATTTTTTGGTGAACATGGTGAACGGTATCAACATGTCCTTTGTCGATTTCCTCCTCAATGTTGTTGTGTATCTCGAAACAAAAGAATGGTCAGATCGCAGGAAAAAGGGGCTCTTGATTTGAGCCTTTCAACGACAGCTGACGCTCTTTGTTGGATCAGCATCTCAGCTAGGGATTAAGTGGTAGAAGCCGCTGAGAAGGGAGATTGCAAAGCTGGGCTTTGAAAGCCAATGACTACATCAAGCAACAATCTGAAACCTGTGGGGTTGCAGCGAAAAAAAATAGTATGCAACCAAGCAGCGATGGAAACGAAAATCCATTATATATACAGATTTGATCTGATTGCTGAGTTCGACCTTTCCAAATCCCTCTGAGAACTGATTAAAGCGATTTGAAGCAAACAAGTTTATTTGTTGACGTTTGAAAGACACTCTGTCATACAGCCCCCTGATAGCTATGTCCAACAAACAAAATATATTACGCTAGCTATGTTGTTGTTCAAAAGGCTCTCTGGGCTTCAAAGCTGAATAAATGGCAGTGAGGGCCAATGGTTGCTACCTGATACCTGGGACTGGCAAAAAATCTAACTGCCTGAAATGTAACCGGCTTTGCTTGCAAATTCCTGCCTTCGAGATGATGTTCCTGTACTTTGTTGAAACATAGGGATATGATGCGCTCGAAATGCAAGCTGGACGGGTCGGAACATGTAAAATTTGGCACAAAATGACTATATGACATGACCTCCGATAGTTTGAATATACATGAATATACGTGTATATAGTTTTACTGTTGCCTTCACCCTTCTACAAGACTCGTGCAACAGAAACCCCACCGCCAGCGCCGAGTGTCCCATGCTTTCAATTCTTCGAGGTTCAACACACCGTCGCCTGTGCTCAGAGGCCCCAGCAATAGAGTGCAACCTGGAAACATGCGATATCATGCGTTTATTCATCATGTCATTCTCAAACAAAAAGTAGTGAATGTTTCACTTATACAATATTTATATGAAACTTAATGTATGAAATATTATCCATACATGAAACGATATCCATGTTGAGAAGTACTTTCTAGTGATCCAGTGAGGTCGTATCCACCATGTATAACAATCCCCGAACCGATAGAAAAGTAAGATCCCACTATTTTAAACAACAGTTAAAATAGATGGGATGTTTAACTGTTGTTTAAAATAGTGGGATGGAGGATGAACATAGTGGTATAAATAGTTATGTTGGTTATAGTCCTGTTATGAGCTATAGTCTTGGTGTCTTTTCAATGTCTTTTCCATTTTTCCATTTTCTGGAGGCTTGCGAAAAACCGAAAATGCGTGGCTCTTAAAGTCCGCACCATCTTTGTCCAAATTCTTGAAGTCTTTCAGCTCGTCGTCGTGCTGAGCCTTTTCCTCGGCTCGATTCCAAACGACCAAACGACCGGTACAAGGAAAGAAAAATGTGGGCGGAAAGTCGTGAGGCCAATATCAATATCTGGTTGGTGGTTGAACCACCCAACCCCTCTGAAATTAAGTTAATATTAATGGTTATTAATGATTAATGATGGTTCATGGGGTTCTTGACCAACTCAAATTGGGAGAATACTTGGAGATTTTCCAGGAGTGTAAATGCAGAGACGTCAGGAATCACATCTTCTCATCCAATGTGTTCAGTGAAGCGTCACCTGAAACCACTCCGAGTCGTTTGCCAAATTCTTTGAGGAGATGTTCATTCATGTTACCCTATTGAAATGACAATTTGATGGGCGTTATGTAGAATCCCATCCGGTATTACACACCCCCTTAAATGGCCCTCAAAGATGAAGATATTATATAAGCCAATACAATGATTTGCAAGTGTTGAAACTCGTTATCCCGAAGCAACTAAGTGTTAAACCACCCAACTGTTGAAGCACCTAAGTGTTTGCCTCCCTTAACTTAATTACTTGCAACATACTGAAAATTAAATGGTAGATCCCTAACCGAATCCCAGATAATTCAACTATTGATCACAGTCCCAATACATCCCAGTTCAACTATCCATAACGAACCCCCCGAAAACTGTTATCAATCCCACCGTTGAATCACCTAAGTGTTGATCCCTCTGTCAACTTCTTGTTAATAAGCATGCTCTTTTGAAGTGGACTTTACATGTCCCAGTAATCTGTAGTTACCCAATCATATAGATCATATTAGCTCATCTTTAAAATCTATAACCATAGTTTTATGGATGATAAATCATATTTTACCGTCATCTTAAGTTGATATAAACATGTTAAGATATGTAGGTCATCTTCAAAATAACCGAAAATAACCATAGTTCTGGCAGGTGAATCCCACAAAACCAAACCCGAAACTCTGAAAAGCTGTCAGGCCAAGTCACCTCATCACCTTCAACCTGGAAGAGGCCATGGGAATTCACAGGCAGACAGTCTCTGTGTGTATCTCCAAAAAGCCATGTTCTATGATGATTAAAAAACATGTTTATGAATATGACAACACATTGTATATATATATATATAATAAAAAAATATTGCATATAATAAAATCTTAAAATAGGTAGTATGATATATCATACATATGATATGTAATAATACGGTAACTACATTTAAATATACATATGTTTAAATATCCGAACTGTTAGACTACCTCCGGGAAGGTTTTTCTTAGACCGCCCAGCCATTTCCATTTAAGCATACGGGATCCAACTTGTTTACACATACATTTAAATTTAAATACACGGATGGAACTGATGTTTCATACTACCTCCGGGGCGTCGCGATCTCGCCCGCCCCACATATTTAAGTGTCGTTGCCGTATACATATCAACCTGTCTTAGGCTACATTTATCTTCGATTAGATTTTCTTGAGAGTATCTCACATGCCCGGCGTTATTTTGGGTCAGGGTACCCCCATCATGCATCAACAGTGGGCAAACAAGAAATAGTGGTCATCTTTGGTCCTGTCAAAGGGTATTAAAACATATACTGGCTATCGACTTACCCTCTGGATATTTAACGTAGCTATGGGAACTGGTCCATAAAAACAGAGGTTTACCTAGCTATAAAATGGTGATTTTCCATGGCTATGTTAAATAACCAGATGGTAGCAAATCAACTCATCCATAGCAATTACGTGCAATGTCCAAGTCATAGCATATCCGAACAACATTTAAAAAACTGGTGACGGTTATTGCGGGCATGGACAATATGTCCAGGGCAATGAAGTTGATGGTGACTCAATTTTCACCATGTTTGATTGAAAATCTTCGAAGTTGCGCATGATCCGACAAGATGGATAAACAAAATCAGCAAAAAAACATGCGGTAATTGACACCGGTCGTAATTGACAACAAAGATACGAAGGGACTCAAGGCACCAACCATGGGGTTATCAGATGATACCCTCTTGTAAACATACAAAAAACTATGGAAAATCACCATGTTTAATGGGAAAACTCACTATTTCAATGGCAATTTTCAATAGCTATGTTTGACATAACCAGAGGGTACACCCTCCCGTAAACCAATATAGATGTGGCTTTTGCCCACTATGTGTAGAGATCATGTTCGTAGGCTTTTCCTGTTTTCCCATGGATTCTCCAGATGTTTTCGTATGTTTACCCGGTCACATGATTTGGTGTTGGCAAACCTCTGAATCGCTGGGATGAGATCCAATGTTCCAGCTTGCAGTTAAAGAGTGGTATTCTTCACCAAGAAGAAACATCATATGATATATATATATATATATGTTATATAATATATTATATAATATATATATATATACTGTATATAATCATGTATATATATATAATCAATATGAACAAATAATATGAAAAAAATATGTTTATCTGATATTCAATGTAGTTTTTATCTGAAACCAATAATATGAATCATATATTGCTTTCAGACATCTGGGTTTCAGTCTAAGATAGTAAAAAAAAACACCAATTCACCAGCAGAACATTCAGAAAATACATCCTGCAGAAACCATCTGCAACCCAGTGATGTCCTTTCAGAAAGATGAATAGAGGGGCCGGGGACTGGTATACCATTTACATTCAATTACCATCATTTGGAGGTTCCTACAATAAGGTTACCCCAGTCACCACCCAGTCGTCATGGATTTCCATGACATACAGGATGGGCCCCCCCAGTTATAAGTTGGTTTGTAAACCATTATAACCCCCATTAACTATAGTTATATCTACCATAAACCAAAGAATTCAATAGAATTCAGCCACTTATAAGGCAACTTAGCTATCTTGGGGGCCCCATCTTGTAGTTTTAGTATTGAAATAACCATGGTGACGACTGGGGATCCCCCATGACTTACGAACCCCCCCATAGGACCAACCGACCAACCAGTGAGAATTTAAGCGCGACATGTCAATGCGGCTGGGTATGAGAATTGTGGGACAACTTGGACAACCCCAAAAAGGCCATTGCTTAAAACCCCATTGTTTGCCAACACCCCTACAACGGGAGAAATTTGCTAAATATAGGCGTAAAACCGCCACTATTCCCTTCAAAAGTGGTAATTGTCCACTACCTACAATCATTGATTAACCACTATTAACCAGTCCCATTAATCATATAGATAATCTATAATAATGTATTAATAGGTACAGTTATGGCCATTTACCAGTTATAACTGGTTATAAATGGGATTACACATTCTATAAATGGGGTTTTGTTAGTACTTATAACTGATAAATGGCCATAACTGTAATATATGATAATATATATAACAATGGTGAATGGTGTGGAGCCCTGTGTGAAATCCTGAAAAACCTTCAGGTCTCAGGAGCAGTGATACCTTCATCATCGGGTTCCTGTTCCGAAAATTCCTTGAAGCTCAGCACGCCGTCACCTCGGAGATCCGAAGAGAACTCCGAAGTGATCTAACTGGATCTCCATGGATGAAACATGATGAAACGGATGATCCATAGATATACCCTCTGGTTATTTGAAATAGCCATGGAAAATCCCTTATAAATGGAGGTTTTAATGGGAACATCATCTATAAATGGGCCATTTTCCATGGCTATGTTAAATAACCAGAGGGTAGGATTTATGGATAAAAACAAAACGTAAGATGTCAAAATTCATGGATCATTACGGATCTTGATAAAGTTGACTTGTGGATGGGCCGAAGAATGGATCATTGATGATACTCGTCTGTTTTGCTGGAATCACATATTCCGAAACAATTTACTTCATTCAGTGGATGATTGCTAGGCTAATACTTGGATGTTGCTACCATTGGCGCTTTGTGGTTAGGGAGTGGGGTATTGACCCCTGACAACTGAGACGTCTTGGGATATAGATAATAACCACTCAGCTAATTGTGGCAAAATCTCAAAGGCAAATTTGATGAATTTGTGTGCACAGGGGAGGATTTCCTTTTACCGACGGGTTTTGTATGGCCCATGAACTATGTGAAGGACCCAGCGCCATGTAATCCCATTACATCCCATTCCTATGGATTTGTTCCTCTAGCTTAAATTTTTAAGCAGCTTGGCATTCCAAGACCACTGTTCTATGATGTTCTACTGTATGTTTTTTTCTACTGAACCCCAGTTTTTTCCCAAACACTCTAAACTATCAAAAAGGGGTCATTTGAACCCATCAGAAACCAAAGGGTTCTCTCTACAAACAAAAGCTGCCCAAATCATCAGTGCATGAATTGAGCATAAACATCACCCAAATGTGGGTACTATAACATAGCCATTGAAAATCACCATTTCAATAGGTAAATGATACCCTCTGGTAATATAAACTTAGCAGATACCCTCTGGTAATTTAACAGTTTGCCATTGAAAATCACCATTTCAATAGGTAAATGATCTACAAATGGTTACCATGTTCGACCTATAAATTAACAGAGGGATTGGGAAAAATCCATCACGGCCCACCCAAAGCCAAGACGCCATCCTTATCTCTGGCCTTCATGGTATCTTTCACCACCACGCTCAGCACGGCAGCGTTGGTTTCCTGTCGGTGGAGGTGAAACATTCTCAACGTTTACCCTCTGGTAAACGTTTACATAACTATGGAAAAACACCATTTTGAATGGGAACATCCACTATTTCTACGGCCATGTTCAATAGCTATGTTAATTTACCAGAGGGTATTTCGATGATTTTCCCACTTCAAGCTCCATTTGTGATTGTCCATTGCCATGCTTGAACATCAAAGGGTAGATGGATTTAGATGGAAGGAATATAAAAAGGTTTCTTGTGGTTGGTACTGACCACTATGGCCCCCCTTTCAGATCTGGATACTCATAGCTTGGGTTGATTGGGACTTCAGTGGGATTTTAAACCATTTTAAACCCATGTGTAACTGGCAGCGGTCCATCGTTGAAGTCAACCTAATCAACACCTTGTCAAAATGGTCTGACCGAACAAAACAATAATCATCTCTAATCCTCCAAAGCTATGGAAGCATATGGAGATAGCCTTTTCAAGCGATGTTTTAAACAATATTGAAACATAGCTTATCCATATGTTTATCAAACAACTATGTCCAATTAAAACAACTTATATACACTTCGGTATTCAAACGTAGCAAGGACGGACATCGGCAGCTCGTTGTTCGGCTCGTTGTTCTGGTCTGAGGAGATGCAGCCATGTTTTACTGCAGAAATGATAGGTTTGCATCTTGTTGCCTTACTTGGTGCAAATAACTAGTACTTTCACTAGAGTTTATGGTAAGGAAATAACTCTAGTTAGTACTTAGATGTACTTAGCTAAGTTAGGTTGGTTGTGTTTTAGTTCCAAGTTGGTTTTCTATGCTTAATGGATTTTAAACAATAACTATAAACCCCTGAGTCCCATTCACCATGATGGGTCGCCCGGTACCAACCCCGTTAGACCGGTTGGTCAATATTCATCCCCATTACACATGATTCATGTAATATGTTCGCCAGCAAAACCGGTAGTCAAACTACATTGTAGCGGCCAAATCCCCATCAGTGATATCCCTATCATAGCATGACGGGTATTTTGAATGGTTCAATTCAAAGATTTCAAAGCTTCAACCCAAACAATCCACAATCAATCATCACAATCCACCATGCCAGATACCGCCGAGGATCAGGAAAAAACAAGGATACCACTTCTTTGATGTCCAGTTTTTGATCCTTGTCCTTGGAATAAAAGGCCGGCTCGACTCGAAAACGGCTCGGCTCCACCCTTTGGCCCTCTGGATCTGGCAATCGAAGATGGAAAATCATCAAAAACATCGCGTTCGTTCAATGATTTTCCATGGGAAAACCGCCATTTCTAGGGGTTTTCTCCATATTGTTCCCACATTTTCTCATGGTTTTCCCAAAAAAACACCTTATTTTGGGGGATGGCACCAGGTCGGCCCCAAGGGTCACGCCCAAGGGTCGGCGTCTGCGGCCATAAACTTCTCCGTCTCCAGTTTCTTTTGAAGCTCCAGTTCTTTCCTGAAAATAGAACTGAGCTGGAAAATGGATGAAGATTTCCTGAAACATGGCGAGTTTTCGCCAGCAAAAATAAGGATAGTTTTATAACTAATTGAACACATGTTTTCACCATCAAAGAACTATCAAATACTCAAATAATGGAGACAATGATGATTAACAAGTGGATTGGAGGCTAATTCAACTGTTTGCTTTTGAAAATCAACATTCTTAGAGGGAACTGTACATCATTGAGCTAATGGGCAATCTATATCATAAACTAAACTACCGCAGAGTAGATGGGTAGATGATCGGGATAACATCTATCTATGTATGTATTTGTCTATCTCTCTATATATGCATGATTACATAAGCACTACAGCTAGCTGGGACTTTCTGAATTTGGGTTTGCAATAAGCTCGTGATGGACAAAGGGTGCAAGGACCGTCATTCCAGGCTTGGTCAAAGTTTCAATCCCGCCACCGAGCTCAAACAGAAGCTGGGACATATTTCCCCATCAAAACATACCCTTTCACAACCTAACATACAATGTGGGGCCCCCAAACCATAGCTAAGTTGGTGAACATAACTCCAATAACTATGGTTTATTGTACTTATAACATCTTATAACTATAGTATTCATGGGGTTTATAAACCAACAAACATCACTGGGGGGGCCCACATTGTAGGGAACACCACCATTTTGTCCATAGGTATATAAATCATCTACTTTCAGAAAGGCCATCACCATGAATGGCTATGTTGGACCCTCCGGTCATGGCTGGAACCATGTCGCTGCAAGGGGTGACAAAGCAGGTCATACCCTCTGGTAATCAAACGTGGCAATGTAAAGATATCTGTAACTGGAGTTTTTAATGGGAAACTCATCTAGAATTAGTGGGTTTTTCCTTTGCCATGTTTGATTAGGGGAGGATAAGTCGATTCAAACATCCAACATGGCTCAGTCCAAGCATCCTTTCTTCTTCGGTCTCAGGCTCATCACGATGGAGATCATTCAAGTGCTCTTGCCTCGATGGGAAGCTTCGTATCTCCAGTTAGATGGGTGAACATATGAATCTACCGATATTTTTCTGGGGGGTGCCCTCTTTGTGTGAATGTACCCTTGTTTGGGGCATGTGTTTTGATACCCAAAAGAACATGTCCAGCCCTGGACCCAGAAAGTCAAAGAATTTGGGACACTGCGTGGGTCCCGGCTTCAGCTGAAACTGCAAGATCTTACTGAAGTTCACTGGAAGATCAAACTATATACTGTAACTGCAATGAATTGCTGAACCGATATTAATGAATTTAATTGATCCATACATGTAGCTAAAACATGGTGCCGGGCATTTGAGGGGGCCCTCGCTGTTGTCACTTTTCAAACATTTTACAGGGGGGGACCACAAAACGCTGAAAAACGAAACTTTAGCATCAGTCGCAATTTCATAATCATCATCATCACCATCATCATCATCATCACATCATCATCGTCATCATCATCACATCACCATCATCATCATCAGAATGTTGATCATTCTGGAGATGGCACAGCGTACAGCAGCGTAGCACGACGTATGTGTGCAAGTGCATGAGGACGTACAGCAGCGTAGCATGACGTATGTGTGCAAGTGCATGAGAACGTACA
>Ga0126342_10020621_pt1 | contig 11068 bp, 11 predicted proteins | sample Cyp1metagenome_FD_92528 | JGI IMG/M metagenome (GOLD analysis project Ga0126342, IMG submission 92528) | Coral microbial communities from Lord Howe Island, Old Settlement Bay, Australia - Cyphastrea 1 metagenome | ecosystem: Host-associated > Invertebrates > Cnidaria > Coral ...
ATTTACCTTTGTTGAGCGTGAAAACGGGTATGGCCGTGAAAACAAGGTATGGCCGTGAAAAGCTTGCCCCCATGATCGAGAAGCCATTGGCTACGATTTTGGTGATCGATCCGTCCTCCAGGAACGCGAGGACCGGAGCAGAATTTGGTGTTGCATGGTGTTGCCATAAGCAGTTTGACATTGTGCTTTGTCCGGGCCCTGTGAGGTTTTCGTGGCATACCTCAGAAATGGAGCATGTCTCAAAAGGTGTGGAATTGACGGGAATTGAATGTCTGTGCATTTCGGATTGCTTTGTTGTATCGCTGTGTACTTTCTGGGCCCGGGTTGCTTATTCTTTGTTTCAAACAGGCAAGAATTTCTCTTCAGCTTGCATTTGATCTTCGAGTGCGCTGTTTGCAAACGGTGACAGCTGATTGACAGAATAGATGCTTGTCTCTGACTCCGGCACATAGAAAAGTGTTTGTCCCTGCAGATTTGGCCACACTTTTTTGATATTTTAAATTGTGGAAATCACAGTATAATTAGTTTGACCAATGTGAAAGTGCGTCACAGTTCACGAACCTGATGTTTCCATTTCCAATTTGGTTATTTGGAAAGGTCTTGGGGTTCTCCAACTTGAATGTACTCTGCTGCAGCATTTGCTGCCTTTCAAGCACGAACCCGCTTATTTTGCCCTCGCCGCCATGCTCCCTAACTACATGAAGGCTGGCTGATATACTGTATCAAGTGATACCAAGCATGAGCACCCATTGGCCTTTTGTGTTCAGGACACTTTCTCAAGCAGCGCGAAAAAGGCCGGGGGCTGGTATTTGCTGCCAGTTGTTGTCAGGAGTATTTTGTTTCCAGCCCAGATTGGTTAGCTGCATAGCCGACATGCCCAGCCATTTTCGTGGGGAGTTCAACAAACCGTATATAGCCTTACGTATCTGGAAAAGGTCCTTAGGATTCATAGCCAGCTCCTGTTTTACATCATCTAGTGGTTTCCCTTACACTTCCCTCTCCAGTTCTGTGGGGTTCGAGTTCAAACAGGCCGCGCTAATCTCCCCCAAACAAATCTTCTATTTCTTGTGGGCACGTAAGAACCATGTCCCTGCAGAAAGTCGAAAAACTTGGGGGGGGATCCGGTTGAATACGAAGTAAATGCGGATCTTGGAATCCCTTGATGATCAACCGGGCTTTGGATTTTCTACCGACAACCACTCCATGATCATCGGTTTGGGGTTTCCATTAAAATATCCATCTCATCCCCCAAATTCGACTCACATCAACCCTACGCTTTTTGCATCTTTTGCAATTTCAATGGCCATGTTTTTTACGTAGGAACCGATTTCTTTCCTCCTGGCTGTTTTGAAGTCTTCTTTTCCTTGTTCAGTGAGTTCCTTGAAGCTGATTTCAGCACTTCGTTTGGCCTGCTAGTTCACAAACCAGCAGATTTGGGTACCCTCTTAGCGAGATGAACATCCCGACTACCAATCGTAAGAACAATCTCAACCCTGGGATTCCCAATCTCATGATCCAGTTACATGATGAGGTCCATGTTCCCAGGTGGTGGTGAACGGCTGCAGCTGTCCTGTCCTCTCTCTCATTGGTTGGCTCCCTCCATCTTCTTGGTCGGTGATCACTTCGAGCTCCTCCATCTTCTGGCACATATGCATGAATACCTCGGCAGTCTGGTCGACTTTCCTCCTCCGGAAAGCCTTTGCCATGGACAAGCCGCCGTTCAGCCCAAAACTGGAGGAATGCTGAAGAGATTCGTTGGGCAAAATTGGTGCAATCACCCTCCGCAAAATTTGCTGATTCTCTTGCTGGCTGCCAGGCAGTCTTTCCTCCATTGCTCACAGATGAAAACACGGGATTTACGGAGATGCATACCTAAATAACATGATACGTACGTTTTGGGCGGGCGCCCTAAGTCAGAGCATGTGACCAAAAGTCAGAGCACCGCAGCAAACCCGTATCGGATTACATGAAACTCAGAGCAGGGCGCCAAAAGTCAGAGCGCGAGCAGAAAAACACAATGGGCACACCGTTTTAGTGTGCGAAGAGGAAACCTTGCGCACAATGTGTCCAGAGCATCATTTTCAATGTGCCAGAAAATAACTTGCTTGAAAAGAACTGTAGGGGCACACCGCTTTTAAGACCATACATTGCTTCCTGTTCGGGTTGGTAAATGTGTGAAGAGGAGACCTTCATGTCCAAGGCATCATTTCTTCGTCTAGTACAAAATAATCCTATTGGGCCCGCAACTCATTCCACCTCCCAAAGACACACTTTTGTTTCTTTCGCTTCTTTGGTTTGTTCATCAATTCTTTTCTTCTCTGTGCTCGCCACGTGAGCAACCATTTCTCTTGGATTTTTTCGGAGGACTGAAAGCTGCCATCCACAATTTTTTTCGAAAGAGTGTTGACAAGCAGCAGCAGCAGCAGCAGCAGCACCAGCAGCAGAGCCAATAGACTTCAGATAGTAGTAGACCAACATACCAACCTGGAAAGCTTGTTCCTTACGTGGTTTGTGTCGTGCTGCTCGTTCTAATCTGCGAGCGCTGTCACATTTGATGAACACCTCCCGAGCCGTTGGCATCTTTTGGATATTTTCCTGGAAACTGAGATGGTTGCTACTCATGCTAGACGAACTGTCGTACATTTCCAATTTCCAAGTAGGAGAAGACACAGGCAGAGTTCTGTCCGAATGACCATTGGTTCGGGGAATATCCATGGATGTTATATGATGTTATGAATTTCATTTTTCGCAGACGCACACCGGCACAAGAGTTCCCGATTACAGACACCCAACCCAAGTTCTTCGGCCATCTTACTAAGCTGTTGTTTCAGAGTTTGAAAATAGCGCGAGTGCTTGCCTAGTTGCCATACTGCTTCTCCGGGAATAAGATCAGCTTTCATGGCATGATCTTCCAACCATCTAAGCAGCATGTCACTACTCGCGAAACCAAAACGCACCTGCAGAAGTGTTGCACTCGAATAAGTTCGATCTTTGCATTTTTTTTTGGTTGGGGGGGTGAAACTGCTACTACAACTTGCTTCAAAATTTGATCTAGTATTCGGAAACTCAACTCAATATTTTTTGAAGCCTTTCTGCTTGTGAAGGAGTTGCCAGTTCAGAGCCCAGTGCCTCGCGAGAAGGCCAGTGTGGCTTATTCCAATGCGGTTCAAAGCCAGCGAGGATGTTGCTACAAGTCTTACTTAAGTATGAACTTGGCTTCCTGCACATGGGATTGTTTGTTCTTGTTTATAAGTCTTCCATCAAGTTGGGTTGATGCAGGGCTTGAAGCGGCCCGCAGAAAGCTGGAGCCTCAAAAGACAAGCTCTTCTGATTCAAGGTTTTTCGGTTTCCAACTTACAGATGCCAATTCCTTTCTTGGAAGGTACACAGGACCGTCGTGTGGTGCGCCGCATCGATGTGTACAACGATGGATCAGTGCCAGGGGCTTGTGAAGCGGACATTTGAAACATACAGCCAGGTTAAAGAAATGCTGTTCACCATTTGCGTGACAAGGGAAGTCGTGGAAGTGCCTCCGTCGCCGAAGAAGGAGGCGGAGAAGGAGGTCCTCACTCTTCACGTGCCTTGACTGCAAAGCTTTCGTGATTTGGCTGCTTTGCCCTTTTCACGAAAGCTAGCGGTAGCTAGCTGGAGTTTCCTTTTGCTTTTAGCAAAGTATTCGGGGGTCTGGGGGCAGGAGATCTATATTGCGCGTGAAGTGTCATTTGTTGATCCCCCAGGGCTCAACTTCACCCAGGTTCCTTTGATGGGATGATTTTGGTGCCAAAACAGGGGTTGGTTCCTTCCAAGTCCGTCTCTGTCAAGACTATCTTGCGGCTGGTGCGGACCAAGCGATCTGACAGTTTAACTAGAACAAGCCATTGCGATGATTTCAGAAGGTGTTGGGGTAACATGGTGTTTGCCAGTTTTAGTATGCGCCCATTGCATGTGACCGCATGCTTCTCGAACCCCCAGCCACAACCATCAGGCTGCGAGCATAGCTTTCGTCCACCCCCCCTTGGGCCCTCAAGTTTGAGTCGGTCAGGAGCAGGAAGCTCTTACCGCCTACAGCGCCGACGCGTTCACCATCGTGAATGGTTTGTGCCACGACCTCGGGTTGCCCACATTGATTCGGCGCCGATTGGATTCAAAATATAGACTTTGTAAGGCCGTGAACATCGAATCGATGGCTCCTACTCGAGCAGCGGTCTCAGGTTTTCAAGTTTCCATCCCCATGGTTTTTGTGGGTTGAAAGATCTGATGACTCTTGAGGGCACCAATGCGGGTGGACTCACAGCGCTGTGCGAGAAGGCGCAGGGTGCATGACACAAATGGCAACTTTCATCATATCAGACTTCAACATACCTGTTGCCATTGCCTCTGTGGAATGATGACCCCTAGTGCAAGCGCACAGCAAGGGCCCTGTCTATTTCTCACCAGCTAGCTAGGGGGAGCTTGAGTCCAGCGGATGCCAGCGTGTATCGATTGACAGCAGTGAAAGTGGTAGCTAGGGTTCGTCACCAACCATTTTTCCCATACAGCTGAAATCCTTCGTCACATACTGCACTCAGTGCTTACATTCGTTTCCATTCTACAGTCCTGCGGGGGCTGGTGAAAAACGCCGATAACGCCACTTCTGCAGTGCATCCACTTCTGGCATTTGCCACCAGGCACCCTCCATCTTATAGTGAATTCAGTTTCAAAAAGTTGTTCGACGATACCCTGGGGGTGACCGTTCTACAGAGAATGAATTTGTTCACACAGGGAACTGGGGGGCTGGATTTTATTATAGACCAGATGTGTGCTATGACCCTGGGAACTTGCATTCTATACTGTGCAGCCCCGTTCAGGGGGTTAGGGGCCATCGTTTCATCCCGATATAATGGAACCAGGGTTTCATTTTGACTCCAACCCCGATACTTCAACCACCTATTCGCTAGAGACTGGCATGCATTGATGTGTGCATGAAGCTGCCAGGTTGATGCTAAAGACCTTTCGAATCATCAAGCTACCTGTCAGGCGACTACCTCTCCGATTGCGCGGAGATTCTCGAAAGCCATCTCGCGAGGGCCTTCCAAAAGTTTCGCCCTTGGCTTTCTTTGTGTCAAGTGCAGAATTCTTTGCTTTTGAAGATGTTCGTGTGTGTGCAACTGATTTGTCACTAGAATTGTAGTGCTTCGAGCAAGTGTGTTGTGCATCGATGCTATTGGGATTCAGCCTTTTTTTGGTTGATTTTGGCAGAAAATTTCATGGTTAATTGCATACCTGCACGCGCAATCTTTCCTGCACGTTGCGTCCCTGCACGTGCGCGCACACACATTGACCGCCCTGGTTGAGGCTTCGGCAAGCAGATCGACTAGAGAAGCCCATGCTGACCTTGTGGAGGATGAAACAAGGGGCAAGCGATATCATGTTTGAACTTTTTTAGTGCAATGGGCCGCATCAAACAAACATCTTTTCCATCAAACAAATCAGCCTGGGATGGTTAAGAGGAAATTAATAAGCAGTACTGTCAATTTGCATTGCCTATGGCGAAAACGTTGATGTGGCTTGTTTGGGTGGTTGGCGTGCGGAGTTCCATGCGGGAGAGCCCTGCCAGCCTCAGTTCCATGCCTGGAGGACATGCGACCATGCCCTCTTCACCGGGTACATCTCTTTTTCTCGGAACAACCCCTTGAAGGGGAAAACTATCCTCGCGGCGCCCTGGCAGCAATAGGGCACCCGAGAGCCTATACCCTCAACTACTGAGGGTCTTACACGGGTACCCCCCTGGGCTTTGCCCGCCAGGGTCTAGAGTGGGCCAACCCCCATTCCAGACTTTCTTTTCACAACGATTTCAAACCCTTGCGTCTTATAATGACATGGCTGATGAAATTGGCGGACCAACTTCCATGGCTGATGAAATTTACTAGCCCCCAGGCAAAGGTCAATGTCATCCTTGGTTCATGTTTGTTCGTGAGCTTTCGCATGCGCTCCTACCCATATCCAGTCCATGATCCACCTTGACCAATTTTGCGGGCTTCAGGAACTCTGTGTTTGTTTGGGAACCTAAGTATTTTGCAAGGCCCATGTTGTTGTGTGAAATGCTCTTGGGTTTCGTTCACCCCAACCAAATGCAATCCATGATTTACCTCAACCAATTGGGGCTCTAAGATGGTCTCCTGGATTTTGTCCTCCGTGGGCTCTGCATGTCAGACCCATCCAAGGGCTTGAACATGCATCGCATCCTGCCCTGTCAAGCTCATGTTGGACTGGGCTTTAGGTGCAGATATAACGTTGTGCCTACATCATCCTGAGCTGCCCTGTTAGGCTCATCTTATGTTGGACCATAACTGGATGGACCTGCGCCATTGGAGGTTTTCAGGCATGGCTCCATGAAGTTGGGGTGTAAGATGGTTTTCCTGGGGTTTGCCTTGTGTGGATTTGAAACTTAGCACTTTTGCTTTGAAAATTAGAACCCATAGGTTGCACTGCACCACAGGGTTGCAAATTAGAGCTACCTAAATACCTTTTCCAGTCCTGGTTTCAAATCATGTGTTGTATCTGGTTGTATGTTCTGTTGTTCTTGCAAGAGCTCTTCAACTACTCCGAAAGAGTTTGGTGGTTTTCCTGCGCCCAAGGTTCTGCCAAAGTCAAATCGAAAGACCATCGCTGGAATTGCTTTGGCAGAAGTCACAAGGCAGGATCGCGGACCCGGTGCCTGATTTGATTCAGCGTCACGGTCCCAGCAGCCGACTTCCCAGGGTCGCATGGGCACACGAGCAAGAGATCCTCTTTGGCCGGGACTTCGAACACACGATGGAAGTTTCGGAGAGGTATGAGAAGATAGATGAGCCATTTGATCTCAGCCGTTCGGCCATCCCAAGGGCAAAGCGTTTGCGCCTGGGCTGCATCCTTATATTTTGGATTTTGCATTGTGTTTGTTTTGCGCCTTCACTCAGTGCATGTGTTTCGCATTGGGCTTATGTTGGAATTTAATTCCCGCTCTCGAATTGCGCCCCCCTGCCAAGGGGAGAGAACGTGACCTTCAGCGATCTTCGCTCATGCATTTCCCCAGAAGGGTGGGAAGACGACCACATCGAAACCATCGTCGTCCTAGCAGAGCGCCAGCCCAAATGAGCAAAAGGCTAAACTCTCCGTAGTCAATTTATTACTCGGTATGGAATTTGATTTGGAAATAGCACTGGAGCCATACCCGTTTCGATTTTGACTACAGAATGGGTGAACTTGTGATCTCCACAGAGTGCTCGTTCTTAATATTCTACATCCAGTTTCAAGATGCCTGAGAATTGTTTGGCTGCGCGTTTTCCAGTTGTTTGAGCTGCATCAAGACGGGCAATGCAAATTCCAGCCTAACTTTTTTGGTATTCACTTTTCATTTGTATTTCCGACGCCCTGATTGCAGCACGTCGATGATCATCCAGTTGTTTAATTTGCAGTATGTGGGGTATGTTGGGTTTCTGATGCTTCTCTGCGTGCCTCTGTGCAGTCAGGTGCACTCATGTTGGCAGCCCTGTGGATCCCTGTGTTAGGAAATGTTTTGCAGATTTTCGCTGCCAATGTGCTTTCCCACTTCAGAAATCCAACATCAAAAGGCACTGCATCTAGGAGCGGATTCCATCCGCATGGCCATCAGAATGGGGTGCTTGCGTCGAAACGGATGGTGATGGCAGTGACGAAATGCGACGAGACTTCCACACTGATGCCCAATGATGTTCGATGATGTTGCATGCAGTTGGGATCACCTCGACATATCTTGAACATTCTCAGGTTTTTGAGCCAGATCTTTGCATTGGAGCGCTGTCAAAATCTATGAAGCCTAAAAATGCTTTTAATATCTTATAATGTTTTTTTTGATTTCTTCTGATAGAATCGCACCCCAAATCCGGCTGTAGGAAATTAATGCACACAAAAACGAACCAGGACAGCCTGTGGGAGCTGTGCTGTCGATTCTGCTCGAGGAAAAAGAACAGTGTTTGAGGTCGAATGGATCGGAGCGCAGGCTTGCTGTTTTTTCATCGTTCCTTGAGTTGTGACACCCGCCCGGAAACATGGTGGGATTCTGCAGCGCCCGCATCGTTGGCTTCTATTTGGTTCCCATGGCTCTCCTTAAAGCAGACGACGTTCAAATGTGTTTCACCTATCAACCAAGGCGCATCAAATTCATTTTATATGGTTAGCGGAAGCCAGCCAGCATGTTTGGACAGCCTATCACTTATTCAAATTGTGGAATAAAATTAAGGCCTGCGAGCACACCATCAACGGCACATCTGCAGCCCGCATGGCATCGCAGCTGCATTGGCGGCGAGGCCGCTCTGTGATTGAAGATGTCAGTAAAGCTTGGTGCAAAAATTGTTTTCGGGGGTGCGCGTCCACAATATGGGAACATTGTTGGCAAAAGAAGTCATGGACTGATATACCTGACCCTAGCAAAAAATGAAATATTGGTGGGACATGGCCTTGCTCCTTGCAGCTCAACTCAAGAACGGCGGTGTAAATACCCATGTTTTTCTGAGTTCAACGCCCCAAAAAGGTGTTTTTTCCATGGTTTTCAACACATTTTTAACAACTTTGCGATATTTACGGTGTTTTTGCAATGCACACATCAAACATTGCGGCGCTATTTACGACGTTTTGTGCACGTCGAAAACCTGGCGCAAACATGACCAATCTGGAAAAACACCGCAATTTCCATGTTTTTTGTTCAGAAGCGTCCCAGAAAAACAGGACAGGACCTCATCGCATCGGTGCAACGGGACACGACCTTGTCAAACTGTCGTGTACACATGTGGTATTTCAAGTAGATGTCACACAGATGTCACTAACATTGACCCTACACGGATACCTCAAATGCATTCGAATTCTCATTGTTCTCATTATTTTCTACACTGCGCATTTTCGGGTTTTTTCACTCTTTGATGAAGCCTTCGGATCTCACGATGTCTGCCCTTCTCAGATTCTGGAAGCACTTTGTCACTTTGTCAGCCTTGTACATTGATCCTATCAGATCCAAAAAGGGCTAAAGTGATTCTTCAAGGGAGATCCAAGAAGGGCACATTTGACATTTGGGACAACTCGATATGTCGAACTTCTCAGTTCACTGCCTTCGAATCCACAGGAGCTGCCAATTGCGTTCGCAGTGATTCTCCTCTGATGCTGTGGAGTGCCAGGCTTAAGACGCGAGGTTGAAAAGAGGTAGAAGTGGTAGAAGTATAATGAGTAGTCCGAGTCCCAGCACGTGACAAGGTTGAAAAGAAATGGCCAGACGATGCCAAACGCTCTTTGGGGAACCCGGGGAGTTTTTCCTTCGCCCCAGTCACTTTACGCAAACCAGATCATGTTGTGAACCTCACCGAAGACTTATTTTGTTTGATATTCTTCCCATGTCTTTGCTTTCGCTTCTCGCTTGAATAGAAACTACAGTCAGGTGTAGTGCCGTCGGAAACATCCTCAGTGATGCTGTGGAGGTGGGTTTGGAGCTGGGATCCACTGTTTTGGGACTTCGACTGAAGTTCTTCAGCTCAAGTTCTACTGATTCTACTGCAATTCTTCAGTTCTTGATGTTTCATGAAATTCTCTTTTAAACACAAATATACTCCATTCATCTCAATATAACAATATGTCTTAATATACTTAATATAAGATGAATGTACTCCCTTCTGACCAAGGTGACCCCCGTGTCACGTGTGACATTGCAAATCAGCTCTGCCACCGTGACCAGGACCGTGGCAGAGAATGGACTTGTCGGAGCTGACCAACCAAGGTACGCCATCCGAGTAGCCATTCGCAGTGCCTGTGAGTGACCTAAAAAGTTTGGGTTTGCTATGTATGAAAACTGTGCTTTCTACCACCAATCTTTGGAAAACAGCCACAATGTGTTTGTGTGTAAACATGTTGCAAAAAAAAATCCATGTTGTGTGTTTTAAGCAGTACCATGCCTGATGGGATCTCGGCATGGCTTCCAGTGTTGAAACCGAACAGCTCGCCAGCTGTCAAATTGATGGACCAGGTTCTCGCACCAAAGTAGTTGCAGCATCCACCTTGGCCAGCGGGAGGGCATCAATCCTGTAACAACCAATCAACGGTTAGTAATGGTTTATGATTCCATAATTATTATGGTGATTCCATTAACCAATCATTATGGTGATGTTTTGAGATTATCAACAAATTGATCATTGTGGGGAATTCGAGTCAACCATGGTTCAACCAATCTTTGTGGGACACGGAAATAAAAGTAGGTCTACTGATTTTGGCATATGTAGGCAAGGCACGAGTTGCCACTGTCAAAATCAGAAACGGGAGTTCCAGTGTAGGGCATCCGCTTTCTGATGTTCCACGGAAACTCACCACACCATTCCGGGGATGCCGAAGTCCGGGGTGCTTCCTGGCCACCCTGGGCTCCACTTCCCTGGCCACCCTGGGCACCATTTTTTCCGCCTTCTCCGCCTTGGGATTTGCGCCTTGGATTCCGCGCCTTCACCAGGAAGGCGAACTGCGACGAGGGCGCCACTTCGCCTCCTTGAGGTCGAGGCAGGTAGAAAAGTCGGGTAGAAAAGGTCAGATGAGGGGGGTCTGCTTTGTGTACTTCTTTTGCTTTTTGTGTTTTTCTTATTTTTCTCCACAGGAATTGCACTGGATGATTTTTGTGACAAGTGGCGATTTACCGAACCAATAATTTTTCACAAGGCAAGTCAGTCGTTAGAGGCAAAGAATTGAAAGAACTTTGAGCAAGAACTTTGTCGTTACAACACGGTGGATGTTCGAGTCGATCGGAAAATTGACCACGATCGATGCTTGACTTGAAGATGAAGCCGTTCGCTCCAGGGGTGATCCAATCACATCATATCGTCGTCGTGCTGATCTATACTGAAATATATGATCTATGAGTTTTTCCTTTGTATGCGCATGATTACCTTTATTCAATTTGCATAAATATATATTGTATATACCCTAACAATCCGAAGATGTAGAATGTGGATGTTTTGGGCCTAAGTACCCCTCTCCCACAAGAGACCCTTCTGACAGAAAGTGAAATTTTGAAGGTTCCACAGCCACCTGAATGTCAGTACCC
>Ga0126342_10020622_pt1 | contig 11068 bp, 11 predicted proteins | sample Cyp1metagenome_FD_92528 | JGI IMG/M metagenome (GOLD analysis project Ga0126342, IMG submission 92528) | Coral microbial communities from Lord Howe Island, Old Settlement Bay, Australia - Cyphastrea 1 metagenome | ecosystem: Host-associated > Invertebrates > Cnidaria > Coral ...
ATGGTATGTAATGGTATGGTATGTAATGGTATGGTATGTAATGGTATGGTATGTAATGGTATGGTATGTAATGGTATGGTATGTAATGGTATGGTATGTAATGGTATGTAATGTAATGGTATGTAATGTAATGTAATGTAATGTAATGTATGTATGTATGTATATATATATAATAACAATTTGGTAAAATTGGACACAAGATCAGAAACATGTCTCGGAGGCCATTTGCAGAACAGGCGCAACATGTTGGTGGCAAGTTTGTTGGAATCGTTTTGGTTCCGTTGTGGTTGAAGGAGCTCCTACTCGACTTGGAGGTGCGCGGAGGGGCAAAGATGGGTGCAGGCTGCATCAGCTTCAACTTGCATTGATGCATTTGATGTGTGTAGTTTTATCCAACAATATGAAATCCAGAGCCACCCTAGCAAATAAGCCACGAAGCTGATAAAAAATTGTTCTTGGGTCTGAAGGAATCCAAAGCCCAGAATGCCGCGATGGCAGTTTTGGAGCAGGGCCCAAAACAGAACTGGCGCCTTCAGCGACCTTTCGGTTTCAAACACATCCATAAAACATGCCAGATTACCATCTCAGTTTCTTGTGGGGTGATCCCAGATCTGGTTGAGGGCTGTTGTTGGCCCATGGCAAGGCCCAAAACCTAGTGGAACGCCTGGCAGCTGCTGTGCAACGCTGTGGACTCAGGCGTCAGCTCTTTTCAGCCTTGTCGCGTGAAAAGGCGCCTTTAGCCTTGGAGGTGCAGCAACTCCGGTGGTTTTGTTGGGTTCTTTGGGCATTTAAGCATATTTAAGATGGAACAGAGTTTGGCACCTCGCCATTTTTTGTGGGCCGGCCCTTCGGCACCCGCTTTGGAACCATTGCCCTGCAAAGGTGACAATGGAATACTGTATAAGTTTTGGAGTGTTTGCAGTCTGGTGGTGTGGTTCGCAAGAGAGATGCACACAAAAACATTGTCACTGCGCCTTGAGGAGCGCGGGAGTGTTAACGCATTTCATCGTTGGCTTCAATCAACTATTTTTACAATTTTTTGTTTTTTTGCAAATTTTGATTTATTTGTTTCAATATCTTGATGTCTCTTTGTGAAATATCTCAAACCTCTGCAAACCGCCTCATTTTGAGGTCAAAGTTCGCAATTGCTATGGTTTCTGATAAGGTTGTAATTCAAGCACTGATTTCGGCAACTTTTTTGTGGACAAAAAACACCAACACGCGCATGGCCCCTTACGGGCGTTGACACCAAAACCATGAGCCGTGATTTGACCTGAAACGGCCCATACTTTCAATGTTCTGGCTGTCCAAACTTCAACTTTTGCCAACCCACAGAGTTTGATCATTTTCTGGTCCGTGGGCCCTCATCGGTTCCCATCACCGATTGAAATTCAGGCAGCTGAAACAGTCCTTGGCACCTTTGCCCAGCGCAATGGTGACAGTGCTGGTGGAGCTGTGCTGCAGCGCGCAGCAAGGCTGTTGGATGTGAATGGCAGCGGATGGATCGAAGAAGTGGATTTCCACCAGGCTGCTTTGCGATACGTTTCGGGTTGTTGGCAAATGGATGGGTCAAGCAATTCAACAGGCTGTGAATCCAGAAAATTGGTCTATCAACTTGTTTGAATTCCCAATGTTAACTTGCGCTGTGCGGAAAAGTTGGCTGAAACTTGATGAGCTCTACTGTGGGGAAGGGAGTCAGGGTTTCAGACAAAAAGGACAGCTTCTGGTGGTGCTTTTGGGAGAATTCCCGTGCGATGTTAGCATAAATTTCTGTCCATGTTGTCCATGATGGAAGCTTCTTCAGTCAGCTGCAGGCCATGCTGATGTTTTCAGTTTCGAACGCGACACTGGCTGTGGACGGTGTGGCATAGCTTGCGGTAGAGTCAGCACAGCGTTTCTGGAAGTTGTTCCGTTTTTAAGAATCTTTATGAAACAAATCAAAGGTATCAAAGCTCACGGGCTTGAGTGGATCGAGCACTTTGTTTTCGGCGTGTGACGAAGCAAGCACCGTGCCTCTCCACAGTTTTTCTCGACGGCTGATTGGCCGCGGCTAATGATCGATTTAATGAAAGGTACTATTTTTCAGCAACAGCCAGTGCAAAGAGCGAGCCCTGAGAGCCAACACTGCCACAATGCCGCAAATAGCCAGATCTGCCCATTGAGTAGAAGGTGGCAGTAACATTTTGCAGAGGAGCTGTGGTCCTTGAAGAAAATCAATCAAAATTCCATAGGTTCTTGGGTTCTGCAATCATTGGCACAGATGGGATCCAAAAAACGAGATCCCAACATATAGGTTTACAATTCCTGGTTGGTGGTCTCAGACGTGTCATGTGCGCGTGGGATATTGTGGGATTGTCCCAATGAGTTGATATGGTGGGTGATTCAACCATCTTGACCAGGATTTAGAACAGTTGTAGTGATTAGCGTCCGCCTGTAGTGAAAAAAAGGGGCTCAACCAAAAAGAAACTCATGTGCCACTAGCACGAGCCAGACCAGCTGGCGGTGCATTGATGAATCTTGGGATGTTGGACGTTGGGATGGACGTGACATGATGTGACATCAAACGGCTCACGGCTCACATGATAGTATATCTTTATATTGATTTGGCCTGTCACGTGCGTGACTCCACGCAGTCGAGAGTGCCATGGATTCAGGCAAACGATGATTTGACATGTGTTTGGCATGGAGGGCATGGAAGGAATGTTCTTTGTGATGCTTCGTGGCTAAACTTTGGTCATCCTGCAATGAATCAGCTGTTTCTCCATCACGCATTCGACATTTTGACATACCCACTTGGAGTGTGTTGGGGGCAAAGTTCTGCTTCTTTAAAGTAAAGGTCCATTTTGGGGCTGTTGGGGGAATTTCGGTAATCCCGGTAGGGTTTCCACACGCAATCCGAACCACGAAGTCCACATTGAAAGGTGTCACACACAGACTTTTCAATGCCCAGGGTTTGATTTTGGAAATCTGGTCACATTTTACAGCTGGTGTTTTGGACACAGACTTCGGTTGATCTCACGCCTTTGTTCATTTGTTCCCTGGAGGTTCAGCCAAACAAAGTAGCGTTTGCCCGGAAATAACGAACCCAAAGTGGTAAAAACACCAAATTTTCGATTTTTACCGTTTTTACCGCGGATGTGCCTGAGAGAAACCCCGTAAGCTAAAACACACCGCTTAACCACCACAGTAGTATACATACAAGTATATATATAATATATATATATATAATATATATATAATATATAATATATATATATATATATAATATATATATAATATATATATATATATATATATAATATATATATATAATATATAATATATATATATATATAATATATATATATATATAATATATATAATGTATATATATATAAATAATATAATATAATAATATATATATATATATAATAATATATATATACAATATATAATACATTATATATATAATATATAATATATATAATATATATATAATATATAATATATATATATATATATATATATATTACATATCCCTCTTTAAATTTCATGAATGATACATGGGTCTGACACCATGCAGTGACTTGATTGAAGAATTGCTGTTCACTGAATCTGCCCGCAGTTGCTGGCTGGTAGACATGCATCGGAATGCAAAATGGAACAATCAACATGTTGGCGTGAATGACCTGGTACACGCAGCCATTTCGGAAGAAACGCAGAGACATGTACCCACAACGTACCCATTTTGCAAACTCATGTTGCACTCGGCAATTGTTGAACATCCGCTTGCATGACCGCAAGGCTTGGTCAGTTTTCTTCCAGGTGGTTCGTGAATTGAATGGTGAAACTTGGGACAGGTGTTGCCGAAGAACCTTTCTTATTCTGAATGACGCGCAAACCTGTGGACAACTCGGCCGGCTCCTCGCAGTGAAAAAAACTGTAGTATTTTGTTCCCTTGCTTGTGGGGCCAAGGTTCAGCAGAGTCAGCCTCATGAAGATCATTTTCTGGGTCAGCCGCTGCCCCACAAGTGTTCAGTTTATGGATTTTCAATGCCGAGCCGCCGAAGCGGTGCAAATCACTGACCAGCACCAAGGTGGGCTTGTAGCCTGTCGGTGATCATCTTTTTGATTGCCTTCGGACTGTCTGGCCAAATCCTTCCAAGGTTGGAGTGCACAGATTTCCTTATTCTATGATGAAAAGAGGATTGCTTTGTTTTTATTTGGAACGAACCGGCGCGATGCAATCAACACAACAGTTCACGGAAAAAAAATCCATCCTTTGCTGTTTTTTTTCTGCTATTGTCCCTTTAGTCTTTATTTTTCGATGTCTTCCTCTCCTTCTTCATGAAACCTCCCAAAATGCCACTTGGACACCTGTGCAGGTTTGTTTCAAACCAGTGCACATCTGAGCAAGGAATGTGTACGCCAGGTACCAAGAAGGGATAAAAAACGTATCCGATCGTATCTCTGCTACTCACGTTTTGCATGATCATTTTCTTGGATTGGATTGAAAGTGTTGGAGTTGTGTAGTTTGTATGCCGCAAAGGAGTTTCGTACTTTCCGCTGCTTTTGCTAGCCAAATTGTTGCCACATTCAAAAACATTGTCCTGTCTCGCAGAAAGGATGGCTATGCCAAGTCTTGGTGAGGTGCATCGTCGAATGCCGAAACCAGAAGAGTTCAAAAACTTGGTGAGGTACAAAGGACCCACCAGCAATCAGGTGGTGTTGAAGCAGGCAGCCACCAATTCAGAGTTGCAGAAAGCTGTTGAAATCGGAGATGTGAACATGGCTCAGGCAATTCTGCGCTATGGCACCGCAAAGCGCTGCGTGAATGTCAATGCACCTTTGTGGCCGAAGAGAGAGCGATTGCTTCACTTGGCAGCACAGAAAGGTTTTCGAGATATGTGCTTGTTGCTGCTGGAAGCCAATGCTGAGATTGATGCAGAGGAGATCTCAGATGGAAAGCAGCCCTTGCACGAAGCCTGCAAACATGGACACTTTGATGTTTGCGAGCTCCTGTTGGATCGGAAAGCCAGGATTGAAGAAGCCAATTTTCAAGGTCTCAGACCTCTGCATTGGGCTGCTGCCAATGGTCACGTAGACATTTGTGACATGCTTTTGGATAGACGTGCAATTCTTCATGCTGCATCCGGGGACACCTGGGAGCCAATACATCATGCAGCTGCTGCTGGTCATGCAGAGGTGGTCCAACTCTTTTGCAGGCGAGGTGTCAAGCCGGATGCTGAGACGGGAAGTGGCCAGAAAGCCTTGCACTTGGCATGTCTTGGCGACCACCAGAAGACAGTTCTGACCCTGCTGGATTTTGGTGCCCTATTTTCAATGGAAGACTTTTCCTCCCAGGGCAGCCTTAGAAGATGTCAAGACACCGAGATCGAGGACTTGGTGCGGGAAGTTGGTCAATTGCGCTTTCAGATGGATGAAGCTGAGGAGATGGCCGACATAGGTCTCACAGCTGATGCAGCTGCTCTTTTTGAGACCATTTGCAGTGGCTTTTCCCGCTTGAGGATGCATCAATCAGCTTCAACAGTTCGGTCAGATGCAGCAAGATTGGACATTGACCTACCAAAACATTCCCTCGACTCGTAGCGACACAGTGCCCGCGAGGAAAATTATGCTTTATGAAACTGAGGATGCACGCTTGAAACATTTTGCTCGTTTGATTGTCACTTCTTTCAATCCTTTTTCTGGCCTTTGTCGATTCTTTGTTTCAAGTGTCTCATTGAGGCCTGGAGACTGCACTTGTCCATTTCCGTTGATGAAGCGAGATTTGGTGACGCAGGAAAGGATGCAGCAATTGCAACTAAGAGTGCGAATCTACTTGATGTGAATGTGAAGTGTTTTCTCAGTTTTCTCCTTCAAAACAGCCAAACAGAGGACCCCTTTGACAAAGTTTCTCATTTTCAAAGGATGCGCAAGCTTGCTCTCAGTGCGTGGAAGAATTCTGTCCAGCCGTGTACTCAAAGGCTGATTCTTCTTCCAGGCAGGTTGTCCCTGTGACAATCTGTGACAAGTGATCACATGCTCTAAGGCAGTTGTAGAAGGAGAGACAGGATGCTCCACAACGGTGGGGACTCTCAGCTGACCATTCCGTCAGGTTCTGTCAGGTTCCGTCATGTGCAAGCATAGTTTGGTTCTCCTTCCTGCTTCCAGGTCTGAATGCCACCGATAGAATCGCCTTGCTCAGGCTTGCGAATGCGAGGATCCGTCTTGGCCAAGGACAAAAAACCTACACCGTACCTATTGGACCTATTTCGCAATGCACACAAACTCGATGTTGCAGAACCGGACATTGGGTGTGGGGGAGTTTGATGAATCCAGAGTGGCACGGTGGGGCTACAGGGAAAAGTAGGAGAAGCCAAAGTTTTAATTCGGCGAGATTTCATCCTAGAAACTTTGGAACTTGTTATTCGAACTTGTTTTGGAGGATAGACGTTGGATCTTCTGATAAGCCATGTATGCAGTGCGTTCTGTGCTAAGTGATTGTGAGTGAAAGCGCAATGACTGGTTGCTATTGCATCATCGTTGACCAAAACAGCGATTGTTGCATTTATTGTTTAAGTGATTTAAGTGCATGACGCCCTGTCAGGTCCATCCTCATGTTGATGTCACCTTGCGACGTGCTTTTCTTAGATCCTTCTCATCACTGGCGTGTATCGGTAAGCATTTTCAGAGATCAGTAAAGTTCTTGGTTCTTGAGGCGAAGAGGATGGTCAATGCCTGACCCTGGGGGAAATCAAGACACGTGCGCTGGAAACGCCAAACATATGTTTTTGGTAGGCTAGTTCATGCTGCTATTTGAAGCCTCTGTGTACAAGGACACACCGCTTCAAGGCCAATATGTTCGGAAACTGCTTTGCACTGACAGGTACAGTTTTCCGATACAACGGGGCGGTCATGCTTGAGAAATCCTCCAATCAAAGCAGCTGTTTGCGTCTTATCTTATGTGAATTTGCATGCCGAAGTGACTTCAAGTGCAGAGACACTGTTAAGCTGTTACGAGAGCTAAAGGGACACGTCCTGCAGTGCTTCATGCGAACCTCATGTGGGTTGAGGCCTTTCTTGGTCGAATGGAGAGTGGCAGCTGATACCATGTCAAGGCAAACTGGGGTTGCAGATGCATGGTGTGCAGGTGAAATAAGTTTGATGTACCTTTCCCTTGTTCCCCTAGAGCCCTAGAGACTGTTCAGCGGAGCGAAGGTACTCCTGATAGCTCTGCAAAGTTCACACGACGTGGCAGACATGAGGCGGCATGGGACTGCGGTCAGAAATGGTCAGAAGGGAATAACAAAATTAACAGCGAACATTCAACGAACTTTGCATCACAGAGCCGTACGGGTCGTACGGGCGGTACGGGCTATACTTGTGGGATGACACGGCAGTGCCCAGCTGAGGCCTCGACAATGGGAACCTTTTGTACAAGCAGAGGCAAGCAATGCTTGAACATCAAGGAGTGCGCAGCAAGGTCTAATGAACCTTTTCCTTTGTGGCAAGTTGTAAGTTGGCTTACAAAGGTTCTTTAGTTCCTTGCTGCAAGGTACATGTGCACTACAGATCCATCCCAATGCAGCACAGAGCCCTGTCGCTGCGAAGACTCTTCGCATGTTCGGAAGGTGCCTTCTTTCAGTGCAGAAATGGGCACCAGATTTTCACCCACAGCATCTGAAATTTCGTTGCAATAGGAGATGCAGACCGTGAATAGATCAACTTGCTACTTGTTGCGCCCTCAGACGTTTGGTGATTTTGTTTTCTCAGTCAGCAGATTATGTGACCAGATTGTGTGACGGAGGTGCACACCTTCTCTCCCGGAGTGTCCGTTGCTGCTTTGATCGCATTTGAGATGACTTGAAATGTGAGTGGAGCAGACATAGTGTCGATATATATATAGACATCACTATGTGTGATTGTGATAATAACAATAATAACAATAATAACAAAAGTAACAATAATCACAATAATAACAATAATAACAATAATAACAATAATAACAATAATAACAACAACAACAATTATCAGAATGACAATAATGACAATGCTATACATCATGACAACGAATGACAACGATATATAGACATATAATGGTACTAGAGGAATATATATATATATATAGTCATACACAAATGTTAAGATTTTATGTTCTGAGTAGACAATTTCAAACATATTGCAGAGGTGTTGCCCCGTACTCAAGGTCACCTGCAGCTTGCTCATCTGAACCTTGCGAGTGCAAGTCAGGCTTCGTTAAGGCTGGTGTTGTGCTGTACTTTGCATATGACGAGCAAAGATGTGTTTTACCAGTTTCTTGCGAGGCTCGACAGAGAAATGATGCGCTGTGCTTTAGCTACTGGCTTGGTCACGATTGCCGATAGCCGCCAGTTCGGGGAATCACAGTGCAGAGATGTCAAGTTGATCTAGAAACCCAGAAGAGTCACGCCCTGCATTTGAGGTTGTCAACCCAGTATGGCGCCATCCGTTACAGGCACTCCGTTTTATGGATTGAAGGGTGGCTCGCAGACGGACAGAAATGTATTTGACTCTATTGGACTTGAACTTGACCTTTTGCAGGTTTAACCTCATTCTTGACGTTCCTTTCTGCTGGCGCTACGTTCCAACCTTGTCTACTTTCTGTACGAGCAGTCTTGTTTCTGTAGAAGCAACAAGTGGTAGGACTTTGACCTATGCCAGCAGCGTGTAGAGGGTCAGCCATACCAGACTTGACACATAGTCAAAGCAATTTTCATCAGATCTCGCAAAGGTTCTTGCTGTGTGTTGGGCTTGGCGTGGTCGTTGGGTGTGCGATTCGTCGATTTATTGCCTCGAGCCAAGCGATATCCTTCTCTCCAAATTCACAAGATGACCAAGCTGCGACCCTGTGAGCCTGTGAGCAGGGTTCCGTCGTGCAAACAGTTTCATGTTTTGCAAACAGTTTCGCAAACAGTTTCATACATCCCCGAGGTTGGCGACCCTACACCCAGACGAAAGCGACGTAGCTCTCAAGCTAGGCCAGGATCCTTGGCCACTCTGACGTGGTCCGTCGTCCGAACGACGTCCGAAGGACGGACGTCCGAAATCGACAGGACATGGTCCGAAAACTGCGCACTGTACTTGGAGGAAGCCATCCAGGTCAGTTTTGCTTCAGCTTCACATTGTCTCACACTCTGAAGCACAACGTTAAGAATGTGAAGACGGTGTATTCCTTTTTTTTGAAAGGTGGTGTCTGCAAGGGTTGGAGGATGGAAGTCGGAAACCCAGTTGATGTCCCTGAGCTGGTGCCCGAACTTACCCTAGCAGCACACATGGATCTCTCGGCAGTACACGTCCGTTGACACAGCATATTATACTTATGATATCTTATAATATCTTATGATTAACGTCATCACCATACTGTTTGCAAGTTGCAATTTGATCAGTTGATCTTGCCTAGGCCTTTGAAGCGTATCAGCTGGGCAGTGCTGGGGCCTCGACGGATGTGCAGCAAAACCTAGAAAGCTTTGGTAGAAAGGAAGCGCAGAAACCATTGCATAAAGGTGTGCAGGTCAGGCAAAGGACCCGGAGGCTGATGCACAATGCAAAATCCTACTTCTGTTGCTGCCTAGGAAGAAAACTGTTTCCTTTCTGGACGCCTGTGATGCTGCTTTGGACCCTGTCTATGTTGTCTTAGAAGCTGGCTTGGCAACTTGACTGCAGGGCTGTGGGAAACAGAACTGTAGCTGTCTGTACTGTCCCCTGGATAAAAATCTATTCCCCCACAGAAATCAAACTAGGACGCTGCGATTCTTTTTTTTGTTGAATACAATACGAGCATGACCGATGTTTTGCAGAAGGAATCCTCTATCCAAGAGCATTGTAAACCCTGGCTTTGGGAGTTGAGCCAATCCTGATCGAAGTTGTGTGCACCGCACATATCTCTTCACAACTGTTGAAGTTTTTCAAAGATGAAGTGCTTGCCGTTCACCAGGACAAAGTGCAGCATTTTATGAACGTCAATATCGACAAAGCGAAGAAGCTTTTGGGACAGGCCGAAATTGCTGATATTTTGCTGCGAAAGTGAGACATGCGCCTGGTATGCTGAGGCAGATAGCAACAAGTCTGCTGCCTAGGTTTTTGCACGCAATTGTACAGCCACAGATCAATCCAAAGAACTGCGCAGCCTGTTTTCAAAGCAAAGAATTGTGATTCTTTATCTAAGGGCGGCAAAGCCCAAGGACGGCCGCCAAGGCTGGCACAGCAACAGACATTTGGCTTGGGAAGACATTTCATCGAGATTTGATTCAGTTGAGTCATTAGTCAGGGCACCGCGACGGCACGTCTGGAAAGGAGTTTTGGCCTTATTTCGAAGTCGCCAAAGTCCGCCTGATACAATTTCGTGACTGATAGCTCTCATGTGACTCAATTGGGAAAATGAGTTTGGGAGACTTGCTCTGGCAAAACAGCTGCAAGCAATGGGAGTTCTCGTAGGACCTATAGGATCAGGGTGGCCCAAAGTTTGTGAGCAGGTTGCTGTCCACCTCCTCCACCTTTTCTCCCAGATTGTCTCCTAGTTTATCTTCCAGCTTGTCTACAAACACAGTCTCCCAGGCACCGCAGCCAAAGTGGCTTGGGTGGTGCTGTCTCCTCTCCCGTTTGTCTCCCCTCCTGTCTCCCATTTTGTTTTTTCATTTTGTTTGGTATCTTGTCTCCCAGCATGTCCTTGTCCTGTGGCCAGAACTTTGTCCCTATATTCCAGCTTGCTTTTCGAATTGTCTTCCAGCATGGGGGTGCGAAGTCAGAGCGAAGAATATCCAACAGTCTTGTAAAGACTTATGACAATAGTCTCTGGGGACTACGCTGGTCTAAGTTGCAGCCCGTTGCGAGAGCCGGAAGTCCACCAAATGTTTGAGGATAGAGGCCTTCCTATGGGGAGCTTGGAGTTTTCATGGTCTCGAAGTCTTGTAAATGGTGAAATATATGATCAAAGGAAGTTTAGGGGGAGAAACTTCCGTGTTACGGACTTTTAGAATGTCAGGGAAAGAGTTAGTCAAAGAAAGAGTTAGTGAGGGAAAGAGTTAGTCAAAGAAAGAGTTAGTCAAAG
>Ga0126342_10020623_pt1 | contig 11067 bp, 6 predicted proteins | sample Cyp1metagenome_FD_92528 | JGI IMG/M metagenome (GOLD analysis project Ga0126342, IMG submission 92528) | Coral microbial communities from Lord Howe Island, Old Settlement Bay, Australia - Cyphastrea 1 metagenome | ecosystem: Host-associated > Invertebrates > Cnidaria > Coral ...
CAACAACAACAACAACAGCAACAACAGCAACAACAGCAACAACAGCAACAACAGCAACAACAGCAACAACAGCAACAACAGCAACAACAGCAACAACAGCAGCAACAGCAGCAATAGCAACAACAGCAACAACAGCAACAACAGGCACAGGTATGCGGAAAAACTGCAGTGACTCCTAGACCACTAGCTCACACCTTTCTTTGGTCGGCTCCAGAGTCCGAGCTTGACAAGTACGGTGCAAGCATAGCATCCTCCACAATTCTTCCTGTTCCGGGTCTGCTTTCCAGATTGCAGAAGGAGGCCAGCACTTAGATGGGCCATGGGATTAGCCATTTATGGTTTGTAACTGGGGATTTGTTACCCCCCCAAAAATCCCAATTATAATCCATTTACTAACTAGTTAACTGACTCCATGGCCCATCTAAGCACAGCTCCAGGTTCCGGTCCCTCAGTCCAGTCAGGACCTGTGATCAGGCCGGGTCCTCTGCCACCTGGTCGTTCAGTGTTGCCATGGCAGCAGCTGCCGCTAGGCCTGCATCCTCAATCAGGTTCGCATCCATCAAGCGCTCCTCTTTTTCATGTGTATGTACATGTATATATATATATGTATGATTATGTATGTATGTATGTATGTATTGATGTAATGTAATGTAATGTAGTGCAATGCAATGTAATGTAATGTAATGTAAAGTAATGTAATGTAATGTAATGCAATGCAATGCAATGCAATGTAATGTAATGTAATGTAATGTAAAGTAATGTATGTATATATATATACACATGATGATAGATCCATGACATCCCACAATATCCCACTCTAAATCCATATGGAGGTTTCCTGAAATGGGGGGTATACCCATTTCATCATCCATGCTATTTTCGGATTGTCCATTATTAAACCATCTACTTTGGGTACCCTCATTGATGGAAACCACCATATGATTCACTTGTGGTCCCCCGCACAAAAAACGAAGAACTCCTGGCCAGTCTTGGCTACGCGGCAAAAAAAGAAAGATTCTTAGCTGGTGAACGTAGAAATCCCATTCATACAAAAAGACTAAAGGATTATCTACGTTCATCTAAGATTGGTGATATCTTTTAATAATACCATTGATAATTATCCCTGATAGGATAATCCCATTTTAACCCATTGAGATCTTGATATCTTGATACCATCTACCTTCCGTTACTTCAACATAGCTATTGAACATGGACCATTTATAGATCATTTACCTGTAAAAGAATGCTTGCGATTTTCAATAGCTATGTTCAATTACCAGAGGATGGTTTTCTACCCATCTAAGATTGACCTAGAAATGTGCCTGCAAGGTGAGCGTCACATGACACGCTGCTGGCCAGCGCAATAGGGCGGAAGCCAGGGCGCAATAGGAGACCTGCGACGCCTGGAGGATGGGATGTCGCCAGATTTCATGGTGATTTTCTTCCACAAAACCTTGTGGATTTCATGGGATGCAGTTGATGTTGCTAATATGTTGGTATAGAGTGAGAAATACTTGGGGATGCACTTGAGGTTCCTTGATTTCTTGCGTCTAACATGCTATATCCATGTATAACTGTATAACCATAGTGCATTTAAGTGAAATAACTATAGTTTCAGATCCGCTTATAGCAAGAACTTCCAAGAAACCCCCCAGTTGGTTCCAACTGGGTGACCGATCTGGGAGAATCCAACTGAGATATGCATCCCATGACATCTTTGGCGATCTGTAGTCACATTGGTTTACAATCTGGTTAAATAAGATGGTTAATAGTTGACTACAGATAAACCAATGGTAAACCAATGGTTAATAGTTCTCACTATTGGTAAATAATTGTAAATACATATTTACCATTGGAAAAAACAACTATTTACCATTGGTTTATCTGTAGCCACATTGCGGTTTACAATTCTGAGGGTGACTATAGTAAACCCATTGGGAAAAAGTGTAGTCACATTATTCTGTGGCAGGAAATGACCATGACACAGGCCTTTCTCCGGCTTCCCAAGAAGCGCCAGGCAAGGAGCCAAGAAGATGTGATGGACCGTGGTTGTTTTCCGCATTGTAGGTGACACTTCTATACCCTATGACGCATAGAGTGACTTAGTTCACTCAAATGACAACGATGTAAACTCGTTGACTAAAATTACATGCACCATAAACGATTAAGCATAGTTAACCAAGATTTCTGGTCTACTTAGCTATCTTTTGCGGGCCTGCATGAATTTTGCATAGACTAACACCGAGATCATGAGATCTAGGGATGAATCTAGCCAACGCAGGAGAAGCATAAAATTCCATTGAGAATACATCGAGGATTATGTTTTTTTTTCGAGATGTTTATGAATAATAGGATAGGATAGGAAAAAAAGGGATAGAATCCGAATAGATGAATAATCTAACATAGGATAGACAAGGACATAATTAGCATAGAACGGATAGATAATATGTGTAATTCATAAATAAGGACACATAAGGACACATGATTCTAATATAATAGGATAAGACGCATCATATGTAGTGAAGTACTTCTCTCATACCTGTGCCAATCAGGATTTAACATATCTCATCAAACATCGCAGGTTCGGTTCTGAAATGATCTCACCGAAACATGTTTATGGTGCCCCCCAGTTATGTGGTTCGATATATCTACCGCTGGTACCGCCAAAACTAAAGCGTCCGTCAATGCCAAAGTAGTTGCAATTCAACTTCGCCAAGCAGGTGGGTTGTTGTTTTTTTCCCCACTTTCGACAATTTCATGTGGGCTGGGCTGTATTAGAATATGTTATGTAGTTGCAATTCGCTTCTACAATTCACTTAAAAAATTAACTTCCTCAGTTTCCTGGATTCTTCTACACTCCAATTCACAGAAAATTGGAACTCTTCAATTGAATTTAAGATTTCCTTGGAAATCCTATGAAAATCCTATGAAAACTACCAGTTTTGCCGCACCTCTAAGCCGTTGCACTGCATCGTTTGGAAGAGATCCAGCTGCTGACGCCACCCATCCTTCAGGTGAGACTCGATCAACTCACCAGTGAAAATACAGTGTTTGTTTCGGGAAATAAACTGACATCACTTCTAAATCCATGTTTAAGAATCCATGGAATTTCATCTGGTAGACCAATACTGACATCAGACCAATCAGAATATATGGAAACAATCCATGTCAGTTTTAAAATATGTCCGAAACAAACTATGTAAAAATCACAATGATTTGAATACATAGTCAAATAACTTGAAACTGTTTGACACTTTAAAAATCCATATATTCTGACTTCAGATTTCCCTACTCCCAGGTTTTGAGCCACATTGGGCTAGCAATTCATTAAGACTATGTACTCCAGCTTGACGATATAAAGGTAAAATACCAACAATTCTTCCCCCTAAAACGTGGGAATTGGAAATCCGGGTGGAGATGTTCTTCCAGGAAGGATCAACAGGATAAGAAAACCAAGAAAGAACAATACCACGGAAATGGAAGGTTTCAACTGATTTATTATTTATTTAAAATATATGGAAAGTAAAAATGAAATAGGATTTCAACTGATTTACGTATTTGATCAATGGCCATGACTCAGGAACCCAAGTTGATTGGAGGCACCTAGCGTAAGGGAATATCCCCAGCAAAATATGGCCAAACATATGGTACTAACGTACCTCCATGTATTGGATCCTGAAGATCTCCCAGTGAAAAATGGAAGGTTTCAACTGAGTGACCAAGTATGTTGGTGACTTGGTGGAGGCTTAGAACGGCACCGACGACGAAGGCCAACCACGGAGGATTTCAGCAAAAAGTATGTATCAGGGTTCCCAACCAGCACAAGCACGACCCCCAAAAAACTGGGGCTATCCGGGGTTGAAGGATTTACCATAAAACAAAGCCAATTCCCAAAACATCTTGTTTCCTTCTGCAACTCTTGGGCCTTCCTCGCAAAAGAAACTTTAAAGCAAAATACTTCTGGTTGGTGGTTTCAACCCCTCTTAAAAATATGAAAGTCGGTTGGAGTGATTATTCCTATATATTATGAAAAAAAAACAAACCACCAACCAGACATAAATGGATGCAGTGTGATGGGTAAGGGTTGACGGTAAGGTCAGTATTTAAGTTAACCTCAGCGACTTGACCTTTTTTCTCAACTCTCACACTGACAAAAATGTTTGATATGAAATTGGATTTACAACATTCCGATTTGTATTTGTAATAAACCCTTCCAAACTTTTTACAACATTCCAAACTTGTCAGCTACATTTACAACATTCCAAACTGTTTTTAGGTTCGCAAAAAAAATAAACGTTGTAATCCCTTCCTCTATTCATATAAAACACGCCCCGAAGAAACCATGCTTGAGAAGGCCAGGAATTTACACACATATTGAGATATTATATGTGGACCGTTCAGAAGGTGTTTGATATTAGGGACATTACTATTAAACAAGAAAATCCCAGAACATCTCATACTAAACGGGGATTAATCCTAATCCTAAGATATCCCAAGATATTCTGAGATATCCCAATATATCCTATAAGTATTTATCTTAAGGATTATTACGATTGATTGGGATTATCCATCCTGAAGTTTTCCAAATCCCCAGCCTTGGATTCCTTGGCATTTAAGGCAATGTTGTAGGGCACCACATCTACTTCCAGCCACCTCGATTCCATGCTCTTCTGCAATTCCCAGGGGATTATGAGGTTCCGACAAAATGGGAGTTCTACTTCCAAGTCACCATGGCTTTCAATTTACTAAGACGATAAAAAAACAGTTACTAAAAGTTACTAAACTGCTCTAATTTTGGATGATTTGGGGTACTCTACCCCTATTTCAGGAACCCCCCACATTATGATCTACCACCCGGGGGTTTTGAACACTGCGTTGTGACCGGAGGACACCAAGTTATCATCCAAAAACGGTGAGGTTCAATCGGAAAACCACCGGTCTTGGGGTCCTAAGAAACATCAGCATGTTTGTCGGACAGGGATTTTGGATGATCTGGATGTGGATTTGTTGATGGAATTTCCTAGCAAGCTACAACATATTGCAAAACATGTGGGCGACCGCAGGAAAAGTGCAGGGTGAATGCATGTGAATGCTTACAACATCTAAACTATATATAAACATGTCTTCTGAATTTTGGGTCATATTTGCACCGTTTAAGCAGCAACAAACCTACAGTAATTCAAACAATCACAAAATGGGTTTGTTTGAACATAGTGTACCATAGTGTGCTTCCAAAATTGATGTTGAATCATGTTGGCGCCAAATCATATGTTCGCCCACCTTCACATAACACACCCAGACATGATTATTGTTATTATTATTATTATTATCATCATTATTATTCTTATCATCATTATTACTATTATTAATTATTATCATTATTATTATTATCATTATGATTATTATATATATATATATATATTTGTTTGTCACCCAAGCGCGAATGAGTGGCTATGCGCAGCGATTTTGACTTTAGGCTTTCAGGAATTAGGGTCTTAGGGTGTGTTGTTATTCAAAAGTTAAAAGCGCTAGCCCTACGAAGGGATTTGGGCATGTCAAATATGCGGGATAGGAGGTGGGCAAATGTATGGTTTGCAGCGATCAATTAAGTGTCTATTGTAGTGTGTACCCCCATTATATCCCCATGAAAATTTCCATCATCCCATTATCTCACCAGGATATTTTCTATATTAATCACCATTTCAAGATGATATACTTTAGACAAATATATTTTCAGAATGATATACTTTAGACAGATTATATTTCAGGATATTTTCAAGGTGATATTTTTGCATTGGATATACCACATTGTCAGACAGATCCAGCAAGAGATCATCGTCCGTGCCTCTGTTCCATCTGCATCAGCAAGCCATGCACCTGGTGAGCCATGAAGGTAACCTACCGTTCTACCCTTATCCCATCCTATGAAGAAGCATTAATAATCATAAACCACTAAGTTAAGATCCATGCATAACAATAATCACATGTAATATTGAGTATAGAATCATTGCCAATCTTAGATACCCTGCAAAAAATGACAAATTCTTAGCTGGTTAGTAGTAGATAATCCCATACCAAAAGACTAAAGGATTAGTTTCTAGCCATCCGAGATTGACCTAGATCCTATGAAGTCCCAGATTTGATTCATCTTCACATGGGTGTCACGCCTCAAAATTGATTGGACAATGACAGAACTCACGACGAAAAATCCTAAATTCTTACTAAATGTCGCTTGAATATGTCTAAGGCTGGCCCAATAGTGGGGTCTGGGTCATGATTTTCAGGCGTTAAAAGACTGCACGCCAGTTTCTAGCCACCTAGCCAATCTCAAGGAACCAAGGAATATCCAAGCGATGCAGTAAATGAGGTACATGGTGACATGATCATCTTAAAATCGTTTTAGACAAAAAACTATATGTTTCAAACCAGCAGTTCCACGTGGCAATCCACCAAACAACTGGGGTGATCATTGGATGGCAATCCTCACCCCTGTGGGTGGCCTTTCTGATGCTATCATGGCTTGGGAAACTCTTAGTAGCTCGTTGGATCCCCATGTAGTAGGGAAGATATGATATGGGATTACAATAGATTGGAATATACTGCAATATAATATAATATAATATAATATAATATAATATAATATAATATATATAATATAATATTTACAGTATGGTATATTGGAATATGACCCCCCCATTGAATACTGCCCATAGCCATAGCTCCTTAGCTCCCTCCCAATGGCCAGATAGTACACAAACTTGCCCAGATCTTTTTGTGAAACTTGGTTAAGCCACCCGATGTTGTTCGTACAACAACACGTTTTTTGGTGAACCATTGATTACTTGCATCACCCATACAGTTGGGTCATAACCACATTGACCTGGTAAAAATGCCGGCACTATTCAACTTTTTTTTTCAAGCATTGACCTGGTATTTCTTCCTGGCACTTCATTCGTAACTCGAGCAGCTTATTCGACTGATGTGCGACCGCCTCCTATTTGATTGCTATTCCACCGTCTCTAAGTTTTTGTTCGTGGAGCATTTGACTGGTATACCTAAATCACATATACTTGGAGATATACTTTCAGATATAATTCCACATACAAAGCATATTTATTCCACCTAACTGCTGTCTAGCCCACACGTCCAGCATTTCTCTTCCATGCGCCGGTCAAAATTGGGAACTGGTTTACCCTCCGGTGTCATCAAACGTAGCTGGGACATGCCGAGGCTAAAAAGTCAGGTTTCAGAATGGGAGAATCAACGAACTAAATACGGCGGAATGTCGAAAAAGCCATGTTTGACCGCCAGAGGGTACTACTCAATGGCATTTGTTTGGCTATGTCACTGGTTATTTCAAAATAGGTACCTTGGGAGAACCACCAACTGCTAACCAGAATAGATAATCAATGAACTCAAAAAGTCAATGTACCAAAATCTTTGTTCCACAATGGGACAACGATTTAGGACAACGTTTTGACCAGAAAACCTTGTAATCCAACGTAGCCATGGAACATGGCACTTCTCTATAGATGATTCACCTATTGACAATGATGATTTTCCACAACTATGTTGTCTGGTTGGTGGTTTCAACCCCCCTGAAAAATATTCGTCAGTTGGGACCATTATCCCCAACTGAATGGAAAAAAACAAAATGCTCCAAACCACCAATCAGTACCCCCAACTGCCGTCATTTCTCATCCCTGCGCCTCAACCCAGGTGCTGCCCGCGCGCGAGCCACGCAGCAGGGACGTCAGCTGGAACAGGTCTCCTCTCGCGACGTAGGATGCAGCAAGGTGTTGGGGCGCAACAAGGTGGGTACCCAGTCTGCCAGTTATGTTTGTTGGTCCAGAAACCCACTTAACATCACTTACCCTCTGGTTATTTAACATAGCCATGGTATTGATGGCCCATTTATAGATGGTTTACCTATTAAAAATGGTGATTTTCCATGGCAAACTGTTAAATACCCAGATGGTAAGTCACTGGACATATTCACCATGAACCCTAGAATTCAGCATCCGCAATGATTGGGAGGGGTGAAGACCTATGATGTGGCACTATGAATGGGATGATTTTGTGAATGTCCAGATACAAAAAAAACTCAAAAAACATATGTTTCTTTGAAGAACAACAATGTGTATAATTGTCGGATTTATGGCGGATAAGTGAATATCAGAATATCATCTGAAGTTGAATGGGTTTATAAAGCCTTTTTTTTGGGCGTACAAGCAAAGGCCACATTTGTAGTACGGTATGAAGTTTAGTTTCTATTCATTCTAGGTATCTGTCAATTTTCCAAATCCATTTGGGTATGGGTCAAATTTGTGAATTTCCATCATTGTATGTCTCAGGATTCAAAATAACAAATCAAACGTGGGGCCATCTGTACCAGATGCTTTGGTTCTGCGAAGGTTGAATTTCAGCCACAAAATTAAGACTTGTACCCTCTGGTAAACTAACGTAACTATGGAAAATCACCATTTTTCATGGGTAAATCCACTATAAATGGCAATTTTCAATAGCAAACTGTTAGTTTACCAGTGGGTAGATGTTGATTAAGCAACAGGATGTGCCGGTCCCTTGCGCAGCATGCGAAGACTCACACCTCTCAGACCACGATGAAATCAAGCTTTGATTCACACATCCCCAAGCATGCAAACTAAAAAACAAATCCTTTTCAAATCCCAATATTTCAACATACCCTCCTTAATCAAACATGGCTAGCGGGAAAATCTCCAAACCAAACGGAGGTAAAATCATCGAACCATATAAATGGTGGATTGCCATGTTTGATTACCGGAGGGTATTCCTGATTCTGATTCGATATCCACTTTTTAAGTGAGGTTCTGCCCAATGAGCCATGGGTTTCATTACCCATCAAATGCAACATTTTGAAGGTGCAATCACATTGGTTCCGACTTGGAAGTGCATTTCCAGGTAGAAGTGGCGATAGAACCATCATTGTTGCTGTTAAAAGCCTTCAATTTTGTAAGATATTATGGCCAAGATTTCACAAGTCAAGCCTATTTCAAGTCTATTTCAAACACTTAGCATGACCGTCGAAACTGAGTCATTCTAAATGTCTAAGATTATCGTTTTGGAAACCTGGGGTCATTCTAAGTTTCACTTGTGGAATATAAGTATTGGTTTTCCAAGGTTTTCACTGGTAAATGTCGTCGTTGTTCCCTCCTTGAGTCCGCCAACGGATGGAGCTTTCCACCAGCTGCTGCCATGCAGCCACGACATGCATGGCATCGATAAAAAGTGAGATCTGTCATGGGATTTATCATGGGAATGACTTTATGGTCTATAATTTCTATAATTAATGAGATTTAGCTATTTATATGCTATTTATGTATATATATATATATATTATATGTATAATAGGTACAATGCTTTGCTGGCTCATCGCAGTTAGTAGGTGGGCTACAACGCAGTTTTCGTTCAGGGGCCCACGTGGGGTCATTCCATGTCATTCCAGTGGGGTGAACTAAGCCACCAGCCAAGTGGTAGACAAAAGATGCTGAAATTGACAGGTTTGTACCACCCATGTCTGGTAAAACTATAGGACTGGTCTACTATTGGGTTTATGCAGTTTACCACATTAGTTCTGGTCGTGTTGGCTTGGCAAAGTACAAGCTTTGTACAGGCATAAATGATTGGTCACTCGGGTCTGTGGCCCCACATTCTCAATGGGAATTTCAGGATCCTAAAATGGAGGTACCTACCATATATAAGGCCTAGTTTTTAGGCCTATGTAAGGGAATATCCCCAGAAAATATGGCCTTATATGGTACAGTACCTCCAATTTAGGTTCCTGAAATGGCCATTGACATTCTGTCAGCAGCTTGAGTGCCCTTTGCTTCAGTTCTGAATTGCTCAGGTCCCCGGTGTCAAATGGTGTCAAGGTGCCCTCCACCCCAGTCTGTGGCTTCGGTCATACCTAAAATCAGCTAATTGGTGACATTTGGAGGTTTCCTAAAATGACGGTACCCCAATAGCTGGATGGTTTATACTGGAAAATCCATCTACAAATGGATGATTTAGGGGTACACCTATTTTAGGAAACCACCATTTGAATTCTATGATTATTCCAAAATATTCAGACAATATTGGAATTGGAAAGAAAAACAACTTGCCGTAAGTTGCCCAAATTCCCCTTCCGGTGTCATCAAACATGGGAAATGGAAAATCCACTAGTGGAGGTTTTTGCCTGGGGAAGTCATCTGAAAATAGGCCATTTTCCATGGCAACGTTTGATTACGGGAGGGTAGAGGGAATGGATTATAACTTTAGAACGTGCTCTTTTTCCTTTGAAGGTTTTTAAAACCTGACAAATTCCTGGAGCACAAGAAGCACTGAACCATTGACTGGTAGAGGGTTACTTAGGATCAGTTCAGAATTAGTTCATCATTCCTTTTAATCCGGCTATATACAGAAATTCAACTCAACAACTATACTATAAGAATTCTTTATGAACAAGCAATCAGCGATCATTTGGGTATGGATCAATACCTATTAATACCATTTTTAGGGGAATGAACATCCATAAATCCCAGCTATTTTGATGTGAACTACAGGGGTACTATTGGTTTTGACACACTGCCATTTATGGTTCATATCCATTAATTGTTGGCTAAAGTTCTATGTTGAATGATTAGTGCCCGATGGGTCGATGGACTCACGACTAAATCCATGGCAAAACGGCCTCTGCTGCAGGCGCGGCAGTTTCCTGGGGGATGGTAGAACCGGTTGATTTGTCGTAAACCATTCCTGGAATGAGTCAGTTTGGACCATTCATAGAATTAAAATTACTTTACTTCGAGTTATCCCCACCATGACATCTTTACGTTTTGTTACTGGAAAATCTTCTGGCATTCTGTCTGACATATCTTCTGGCAGTTTATCTGGCATATCTTCTGGCATTGAATCTGGCATATTTTCTGGCATTCTACCTGGCATATCTTCTGGCATATGTTCTGGCATATCTTCTGGCACTTTATCTGGCATATCTTCTGGCATATCTTCTGACATTCTATCTGGCATTCTATCTGGCAAATCTTC
>Ga0126342_10020624_pt1 | contig 11067 bp, 8 predicted proteins | sample Cyp1metagenome_FD_92528 | JGI IMG/M metagenome (GOLD analysis project Ga0126342, IMG submission 92528) | Coral microbial communities from Lord Howe Island, Old Settlement Bay, Australia - Cyphastrea 1 metagenome | ecosystem: Host-associated > Invertebrates > Cnidaria > Coral ...
ATCCTCGTTGGGACGAACAATGCCGCGACACGATGATGACAGTCCCTCCGCAACTCACCTCTTCCCTTCCTTCTTTCTCCTACCCCGCTAGCTTTCGTCATCCACCCCCGGCCTCAAGTGAATGATATTAGTACCATAGTCCTTCACCCTGACGTAACTAACCAGTATCCATGAATTTGATATAGATCTTTAATATTTATCCTATCATATCAATTACTAATGACGCTAGGAATGCAATAATAGTAGGTACTAGTAATTGCTACTGATACTAGTATTGGTGATGAAATGACATATATCCAAAATAATTGCCAAAGATCCTAGATCATATCAGACGTATCTTTAACTAATAGTCTTAATAATTAACATTATTAGTATTACTATCACTAGTTGAATTTTCCGGCTATGTTACACGTAATCTTACTTAGATCCTAAATGATGGTACTATTTTGGGAAACATCCTTACAGTATCACCAAAATATGACAGCTATCATGGTGCTCTAGGTTGATAGCCTAGATGTGGATAGCTAAATGTCAATATCCTCGCAATTTATTTAATGTGGGTAAAACAATTTCATAAACCATCCCCCAGTCATAACCATTTTTATAGGTGGTATGCTTACCATTCCCAGTCATGGGCGGTTTATGGCATTGTTTGACCCACATTATTCTCAATTGGCCAGTCAAATGTGATTTGGATTGCGATTGCTGGGATGCCAGACGTTGACCCATGACTGGCACTTTTCCCACACAACTTCCTGGCCAAACTGGATTCACGGGGACATACAGTCTTAGACAAGGTGATATCACATGGTATACCCTCTAACATAGATGTGGACATGGTATTCACCATAGCTGCCATAGCTGATTGCCTATAACACAACTTGAGATATGGTGAATTCTATGGTGAATTCCACATCTTTCTTCGTTTCAAACGGAGCCAGCCTTGCTTGGATCATCGGTGGTGGGTTCATCGGTTGAGCCCCGGCGAAACGACAACGAGGCACATGGGGAACATCGAGAAAGCCTTTGACGATGGGATGGATCTCCAGATCTCGTTGCATGGCGGCAGAAAAGGCGGAGAAAACTGGCACAAGATCTGGGTCAATGGGGAATTTCCATAGTTTACCATAGTACAGGATCATAGTACCATAGTTACCATAGTTTTCTTGGGTGGTAAACTAACATTCATAGTTTTCTTGGAATTTCAGGATCCTAAAATGGAGGTACTGTACCATATAAGGCCATATTTTGTGGGGATATTCCCTTAGATAGGCCTTATATAGGCCTTATATATCTTATATATGATGGGAGATCTTCAGGATCCGATTCAATGGAGGTACGTAAACGTACCATATTTTTAAGGCCATATGAATTGTGGGGATATTCCCTGAAATTTCGGCCTAAGAAATAGGCCTGACAATATGGTAGGTACCTCCGGTTTAGGTTCCTGAAATGGCCATTGATATAGGGCAAATGTCAAGATGGGGAAACTCGTGTTTTTTTTTTTTTTTTCGGGACCATTTTGTTCATGAAACCATTCGGAGGTTTCCTGTTAAAATGGGGCTACCCCCAAAATCATCCAAGTCATTACACCTTTCCAGTATTGAAACCTACAGTGACCTTGGGGATCCTTCATTTAAATGGGTCCAATTCCCTGAAGTTTTGCCAAGCGACTTCCCAAGTCACTTGAAAGACAACCCTTCAGAGCATACCAGATATGCACCATACTTAGACTTTTCTATCCTTCATATACTGGTTGGTGGTTTGGAACATTTTTTATTTTCCCATAATATATGGGATAATCATCCCAACTGACCAATATTTTTCAAGATGGTCAAAACCACCAACCAGGAATCATAGGACTTCTGGGTTTCTTCGAAAACAGGGCAGCGCCAATTCATTTCAGCCCCCTGAGATTTTCCATCTTGATGGCCCGAAATTTGGGTTATATGCAGTATACCGATACCTCCATTGAGAACGCCATATTGGGAAAACCATTTATAATCATCACTTGGATATCTTGGATAATCCTCGGGTCAGTAAGATGGACATCTTGTGTGGCCCTCCGTTTTTTGGAACGGTCCCCCTGGAGTCAAAAAAACCCAAGGGAATGCCTTCAAACTTCAAAGGTTGAAGCACAACTGTGTCTGAAAATGGGGTATACGGTAGGTCTCAGAAACAACATGAAACAACTATTGAAATTAGGAGAATCATGATCAACCACTGCCCAACCAAACCCCAGAAATGATGATTCATACAGCAGAATAATTTGTTTGATTGACCTGCAGACTCCCAGCATTGCTACTGCCAATCAACACCTATCACTTGTCATGGCCTTGTCTGAAAATGAGCTACCCCCAAAAGCCAACAGATTTCATCATCCATGCTCCCCTATTTTCACCATTTCAACGGACATGAACACAGCTGATACCCGATTTTTGCTGACAAGACCAGCGACCCAACATGAGCCAGCCCCCGAAAACGGCCATGAAGCCGTTTTCGGGTTTTCGTTTCCAATATTTTTTCTCTATTTTTTCCATGATGAGCTCGGTTTGAGGTCGTATTGGTCTTCAGGAACCAATCCAAAGTTGCGCTTGAAAGATGGGATAAACCCGTCGGAAACTGAGCGGTCTCGGTGACCCGAATCCCAGCTTGTCATCCGAAATGTCCAAAGGGGTTGTGACCATTTTGATCGGCTGTGGTCGTTGGACACTCTTTTCTTTCCTAGGATCTTTTCCCCAAACATGTACATATGTATATATAATTATACATATATATATACAAATATATATATATACATACACATATGTATCTGTGCTGTTCCATTGGGATGAATGTCTCCAATGCATGCGAATACTGACAGAGACAATTTGTTTTTTTTTTTAATGGGTCCACAGCGCTGATCCAAAAATGTTTTTTTTGTCACTTCTTGGGCCGTCGGAGGTTGCTATTTGTGCTGTCAGGATACTCAGACTATTAGCCAGATGATTAGCCATTATTACCCTCTGGTAAACATACAAAAAAGCTATTGAACATGGCCATTTCTAGTTGATTTGCCCATAAAAAATGTGATTTTCCATAGTTATGTAAACGTTTACCAGAGGGTATCCATTGTTCGCCAATATTAACCATTAAAATCAGACACCTTTCAATTGCATGTTGATCTGATCTTCCGTCATTTTTCCAGGGCCTCAACCGACCGGACCTTCCGCGGAAAGGGCTCCGTTCAGCAGGCGTTGAAGTGGGGCTCCAAGGTAAGTTGGTTTACAACTAGAATATGAAAATATAGGGCAATATAGGGGTCCGCAAAAAGATAGAAATGTGTTTCCAGAATGTTGTACATGATGTTTCCTCCATTTTTTTCAGGCTTCAACGTTTCTATCTATTTGCGGGTTCATACAAGTGGGGTTTATGGTGGATATAGCTATAGTTGGAAGGGGTTACAAACCAACTTATATCTGGGATGCACCACATTGTAGCCGGCAGTGGGGTGAGGTCAACCCCTGTGAGTTACGTGTCAACCCTGGTTGATCAATTAGCTCGGCAACCCACAAAGTGATATCCGGTCTATCTATCCCAGAAGAAACCGTTCAGGAGTGTACCATAGATTATGGCCAGTAAGGGACGCACCAAAATCACCTTATTTCATTTCTGTGATTTTATCGTTTTTTTAAAATCAACCACATGTATACATTGTCATACCAGTATTGGAGGTTTGTTGGTTCATTCGTCTCTTGTCAGTTTTTGACACTGGCCTCAGAAAGTTCTTATTCACTGGCGCAAAGCCAAATGAGTTGGCTCAAAATTTGCTGCTATTGGGGCAGCCCCTCTGGTAATTTGTTACATAGCTATTGAAAATGGTGATTTATAGTGGATTTTCCCATTGATAGCATGGTGGATCTTTCCATAGCTATGTAAACGTTTACCAGGCCGGGTACTCAAATGGAAACATCGTTCGTTGTGATTTCCATCCAACACTGGCGAAAAAAGTGATGTCGACTCATCGCCGGGATTAGAATCCCTCGAAATTTGATGTTCATCTTCCAGTCAGGCCTATTTTTCAGGCGTAAAAGAATATCCCCACAACTTATATGGCCTTAAAAATATGGTACGTAAACACGTACCACAAATTGAATCGGATCCTGAAGATTGAACAGATTGAACAGTGGGGTCGTTTGGGATGCCATTCTACCTGTGGATGGTTGCAAAATCCTGCACCACCTTGGATGGTTGCAACCCTATAAATAGTGTGACTAACCACCTATCAACTGGTGATTTGGATTTCGCAACCATCCACCCTATGGTTAGGTCCACCGAAAACAGCTGTGTCTTTTCCGCAGTTGGAATGCCATCCCAAAAGTCCAGACATTCGGAAACTGGAGTGTGAGAAAAACTCTGGAATTGGAATGATCTGAAGTGACTTTCACAGTCTTTCAAGGAGGTGGCAGCAGTTTTTGAGTGTAGCAACCACCAAAGAGGTTATTTTAGCTTCAATTTACCACTATATAGGAAGATATTTGGCAACTTTTCGATCCCAATACAGATATCCAGAAGGAGATATTCCAATGTTTTCTCTCATTTTTTCCTGTTTTTTTGGATGCCGCCTTGTCAACGTGTCAACTTGTCAACGTGTCAGCTGGGAAGGAGCCAGATTTCGTGAAGTGCCTCGAGGGTCTTGTCAAATTCCAGGTGTCTGCTGAAAGTTTTTTGGAGTCGTTACGGCACGGACGATTCCTGCTGCATTTCAGGGATTTAACCGAATTTTTCACCGAATTCAAGATGGAGAATTGAAGGATCAAACAGAGGGATATTTAACAATCAAATAAGGATCTAACGAACAAGACATGAATATTTCGCACGTGGATTTGGTGCGGACACAATGGGAGCATTGGGATTTGATCAACCCAACGCGGACAAAAAACACTAGAATGGTGGTGTAATCGTCGAATATCACCAACAATATGGGGTATTTGTTCGCCCATAAAACTTACCATTTTGGGTTTTCTTGCGATATTTATGGGAATATATCGATGGGATAGGTAATATCTCATCCACAAATTGATATTTGGTTGTAGCCAAAATGTGGGTATACCAAGAAAATATTGCAGCTTTACAGGGAAGATAATGATAACCAGGTTGATTTTAAGGGTACGCCATTCTGAGACAAAATCAATACTGTATTCCTGCTAAAGTTAAGAGAACCTGCTCCCAGTTCTAATTGGGTTCGAAAGGTTATCATATTTCTTTCGCAATTTAAGCATTTGAAACCCAGTGATTAGTTGCAAGCCTGTCCGAGGTGGTTATGGTTTTGGGTTCAAACACTTGCAACAATCATTTTCACAACAAGAGTAGAATGTGAAGGAAGTGATAGAAATGGGATAGACAGCTCATCTATGGTGATTTAAAGTCTGCGAATGGCATTTCCTTTCGCAAAAAATAGGAGGATGCTTTGAGAATTGCCGGATCTCAGGGCGCTCAATCAACGAGAGCCATAGTTCGCCCTGGCTTTGGTATGGCCATGTTGGGAGTATATATATATATACAGTATATATAAATAATCACGTAAGTATATAGTGATATGTGTGTATATATATTATCCAATTCAACGAGTCATAAACATCTAAAGCACATTTAATGCGGGTTCCCAATTTCAAGACGGCCAACAATCACTCCGCTCACCGTGTTGCTGGGGTATGCTGGATTTGTGGACCTTTGGCTCAACAGTTTTGTCCGCTGAGCCCATTTAGAGCTGATTCCCGATGCCGGGGAACCCAAACTGTCTGCCAGTAATAATGGGATATATGGAATCTCAATGGATCTATAGTTTTGTGGAGAATGGATTAGGGATGACATGCTGTTGAGTTTTTTTTGGATGCGCAATGGAATTTTTGATGGGTGAAGATTATATATATATATGGGTGAAGCTAATATATATATATATATATAATTAATCGACACACTGATACTTTGGTGTGTTTGAAGATGGGTTACCCTCTGGTAAACTAACGTAGCTATTGAAAATTGCCATTTATAGTGGATTTTCCCATTAAAAATGGTGATTTTCCATAGCTATGTTAGTTTACCAGAGGGTATGTTAACGATTTTGTTGCAGAAAATGATGAAGCGAACAGAACGGGATTTTGGGGTCTCCATCATTTTCAGGTCGGCTTTCCCCCGAAATGGCTGCTAGTGAAGCCACAAAAACTGGTTGGTGGTGACTGGAACATGAATGGATTATGACTTTCCATCGGGAATTTCATCATCCCAACTGACTCATATTTTTCAGAGGGGTAGGTGGCTCAACCACCAACCAGATAGACCAAGACTTAGGGGTTTGATCATTTGAGCTTTAGCCCTTAAAACTGCCTGTTTCGGGGTGCGATACTTCGACACAAGGTGAATTCATTCCACACCCCAAGAACCCGTTGGAGGCTTCCGCACCACGACATCTGGCAGGGTCTGGGGTGCCTTTTTGGACGAAACCGAAATGGGTCGTTTGTGCAGTACACTACCCTCTGGTAACATACAAAAAACCATGGAAAATCACCATGTTTAATGGGAAAATCCACTATAAATGGTCATTTTCAATAGCTATGTTAAATTACCAGAGGGTATCTTGAATCATCCATTTTGTTGAGATGGGTTGATCATTTTGACCCATATCCACATGAAACTAGCTGAAACTCGTCAGTTTTTTGGTCAAAAGATCCCCGGACAGTTTTTTGGTCAAAAGATTTCGGCCCAACAAAAACTGGCTCTACGAGACTCGGGGCCGTTTGATGTTGAGGTCGCAGACATTGAGGAAGGGTGCATGGAAACCAGATGCTGTAACACGGCAATATGACCCGCGTGGGTAATGGGTCTGTTGGAAAATGGAGTGGATACCCTCCATGGCAAATTTTTCTAACATGAAGATCAACTATGGGATTTTTGGGGTACCGGGTAGACTAGGGTAGCCTATCTTCAAACAAGCCCCAATCGATTGAGTTGCCATGCACTTAGTTTTTTTGTCGAAAGATGGGTAAACACTGCGTATCACATGAAAAGTTGCCAAAGAAAACGTCGGCGTTTTTTTCAGGTGGCCCAACTTTGAACCATCTGTGTCCAACGTCACTGGAATGAACTTTTGAGGTGATCTATTTACGGTATCCACCAAATAGGCTGGTTTGAGCCCAATCATGACCATAGTGCCCAACTGATTGGAGTTGTGGGGCGATGTGGTATTCGAATCTGCTCGCATGTGAGCAACAAACATGTGGCTGATAAATGATGGATACATGATGATACATGCAGTCAATTCCCCTTTTTTGAGATGCCCCCAACACGAAATTCCGTAACGAATAGATCCAATATACTAAAGGAGAGGTTTCGTTTAGGGGGTAGAGACTATTTGGGGGATTCATCTGGTTTTTTCGGAAGTGAAAATGAGACCTGCGACCGCTTAAGTTTTCCGCTTGTATTCCTAGCCGCCGCTTGGCTCAGCACGCTCAGCACGCCCACACGATTCGACGATGGCGGGCAGCGAAAGCAGCAGCGGCACCGGCAGCAGCACGAAGAAGCCGTGGTTGTCGAAACAAGCATCCAGGAGGGATGCTCGCGAAGCTCTATACGGTCTATCAACAAGTTGAGGTATTGTGGGGTTTGCCTGAATATGGGGAATAGCCTCCAAAGTGGTCCTTTTTGTAGGGAAACTGATGATAAATCACTGGTAAATTATAGTTAAAATGGATATATTTATCGAAATAAAATGATATATATATATATATATTGCTATTCACATTCGGGTAAACTGTAGTTAAGTTACAATCAAGAGATGATAAGAGGGTAACGAGATAGAACAAACATTAACAAACAATATGATATTTGGCAGTACCTCACAAAGTGGTAGAAAAAACACCAAAATGATGGATTGGGGTGAATTTACCACCCTTTGGGAAACGTGTTTTAAAATCAAAATTCGATCTTTTTGGGGGTTGTTATACATACTGTACCTAGCTAGGAGATGGAACATTCATGATTTTGAAAACTGTGGTAAATCCAATGAATTTGATGCCTTGTCAGGGCCGAAGCTTTTAGTACCCCCAAGCATTGTAGGAGGAAATGTTCATTTCGACTGCGCAGGCTCTTGTGAGATGTCCATGTGCGTTTCCGACTGCGCAGGCTCGCACAAAGTCTGCACCGCGGCGCGGTTCTCAAGCTCTTGGCCTGGGGCATTTTCATTATAAGTTCTCTCATAAGCGGGCTCTTGTAGAGATCCTGCTAAATTCCTCTCTAAGAGGTCCTTGCATGATCCTGTGCCGGTCCTCAACAGAAGATCTTGTGGAGATCCTGGTGAGATCCTGTTTAAGAGGTCCTTGGATGAAGATCTTGCAGGTGCCATGTCTTTTTCCTGCTGCTGCAGTTGCGATCATGCCTAACCTCATTTGCTACTGTTTCATAGCTGCTGTTGCTTGTATCTGGTACATTGACTTCCTACCCCCCACACTGTTTGGGGTCTCTTGCCGGTGTAATTTTTGAATGGCAATTCTTGGGTATCCCCCCATTATCCACATTCGCCCTATTGAAAGATGAATATGGAGATGATAAACTGGTGAAAGATCCATCTGATCTCACGGTGGTCGACCAAGGTGAAATCAATGATGGTAAGCAATAGCAGCGGCCCCAAATTTGGCAAGATTTTCGCGGACAGCCATGTGCATATATGCATGTTGTAAGCTATCTACACACATACATACATACATGCATGCATGCATGCATGCATGCATGCATACATACATACATACATAGATACATACATACATACATACATACATACATATCTATATCACAGATCTATATTTTTTGTACTTGCATTTGCCTACATATGCCAACAAATAGCTTCCTAATACGCACGCATACAGAACACATCCACATGAAATGTACGTGTATACACACATTTAGACACATAAACATATATACATATATACATACATACATATATACATATATACATATGTACATATATACATATATACATGTATACATATATACATATATAATCATACATACACACACACATATACATTTATACATACTTAGAAAATTATGCATACCCTTAGTATCTATGCCTATGCAAAAATAAATGTATATGCAAAAATGCCTTTATATAAATCCAACATTTACACATAACTGCATGCACATGATTGTTTATGCATAGGTACATGTATATGCAAAACGGCATTTATATGCATAAGTTCTTGCATATGCATGGATTTATGTATATGCATATTTACATTTACATGCACTAATGTGTGTGTGTATGATTTTACATGCATAAAAACATGTATATGCATAACTGCATTTGTATGATATGCAAAAGTATTTGTATATATGCATAGATTCATGCATATGCACGAATACATGTGTGTAGATGCACACATACATCCATACATCCATACATCCATAGATGCATGTGTTTAAGTATTTGTATTCATATGTGCATGTTTCTTTCCGCAGGTATATTTTACTTACATATGTATATGTGAATGTCCATGTATATGTAAACGTACTGTATATGTACATGTATATGTATATACATGTATCTGTACACGTATATGTGAATAGAAAAGGGGTATGTGAAGGTATTTGGATATGTATATTTATGTGTATGTGTATGTGTATAGGTCACTTAGATACCGATATGTTTATCTACTGATATATGTATGTATATAGCAGTATATATGAATATGTCATATGCCTATGTATTCGTATATGTAAGGATCTGTGTCGATGTATGCGCATATGAAAAATGCATATGTGTATGTGTACGTATATGCATCTGTATTATTGTCTCAAGCGCTATTGTATAATTGTATTATTGTATTACTTCATTATTGTATTATTGTATGATTTGTATGGATGTATTATTGCATTTTGTAGTATATACCACTTATTTTGTACTCTGTATGGTGCATCATGCACTATGCATCATGCACTATGCATCATGCACTATGCATCATGCACTATGCATCTTGCATTCTGTGTCTGTATTTGTGCATGTAACTGTACACACACACATATATATATATATTTGTATGTAGATGACTATGAATATGCACATGCATTCACATACACCAATACTGGAATCATTGGGCCATGTTGGTGATTTCCAGTGGTTTGTGCCAGGAGCTACGGAGATTCGGACCATGGCAAGACGTGCCTTGATACATTCGAAAGCAGGGTGTTGCAGCGATGAAGAAGCAGTTGCAGTTACGCAATGGCTGATCGTTTGCTGGGGATAAGGCTATTTTGGTAGGGTTTCTTCACTTAATCCTCCCACTCTCTAACAAATTTCCACACCAGAGTTGGCGCTGAAATGGCAAGACCTTGAGGCATAATGTGCAAGGAATTGTCGATGTTTGAGGCTAGTCATCCATATCTCAGCAATCTCCAATCTCCCATTCACCACAGCTCAAAGGTGCCTGGTGCAAAATCATAGCTGAAGCATCCATTTCTGGACTCCAAAGCATGGCTATTTTTGGTTGCCATTTTGTTGACCATAGGTGGCATAGGGTACCTCAAAATGGAATCAACGTCAACACAGCTACCTAGCGTCCGCTGCGTTCCGATGGAGCTGGCAGCGAAAATGTCAGCGCTCGAGTCATTTGATGGGGTTTTAATAGAATTTTACTATCAGCTAAAGAGTTTTGAGTTTCAAAAAGTATGGGGATATGTACATGATAAATGATTGGTTATGAAGTAGGGGCTTATTCATCTACCTGGTCTAGTGGGGAGAACTACGACACAACTGTTTGGGAATATTTAGAACCCTGTACGCTGGGATGGGATGGTATTTCTTATGGCTCCTGGAAAGAACGGGTGATGAAGATCGGGATGCATGTTTTTTGGACCTGGGCACCCTTTTTTTGGACCTGTACATGTTTTTTGGACCTAACCAGAATTTTTTTTGGACCTAGGGTCACAAAAAATGTGGGGGACTTGCCTGTGTGTTTTCCGGACCCTGTGGGAATATTTTTTGTGGACCTGCATGTATTTGTTCTGGACCCACGGATTTTTTTTTCGACAGCC
>Ga0126342_10020625_pt1 | contig 11066 bp, 17 predicted proteins | sample Cyp1metagenome_FD_92528 | JGI IMG/M metagenome (GOLD analysis project Ga0126342, IMG submission 92528) | Coral microbial communities from Lord Howe Island, Old Settlement Bay, Australia - Cyphastrea 1 metagenome | ecosystem: Host-associated > Invertebrates > Cnidaria > Coral ...
AAGTGGAAAAGTGGAAAAGTGGAAAAAGTGGAAAAGTGGAAAAGTGGAAAAGTGGAAAGGTGGAAAAGTGGAAAAGTGGAAAATTGGAAAAGTGGAAAAGTGGAAAGGTGGAAAAGTGGAAAAGTGGAAAAGTGGAAAAGTGGAAAGGTGGAAAGGTGGAAAAGTGGAAAAGTGGAAAAGTGGAAAAGTGGAAAAGTGGAAGTGGAAAAGTGGAAAAGTGGAAAGGTGGAAAGGTGGAAAGGTGGAAAAGTGGAAAAGTGGAAAAGTGGAAAAGTGGAAAAGTGGAAAAGTGGAAAAGTGGAAAGGTGGAAAAGTGGAAAAGTGGAAAAGTGGAAAAGTGGAAAAGTGGAAAAATGGAAAAGTGGAAAAGTGGAAAAGTGGAAAAGTGGAAAAGTGGAAAAGTGGAAAGGTGGAAAAGTGGAAAGGTGGAAAAGTGGAAAAGTGGAAAAGTGGAAAGGTGGAAAAGTGGAAAAGTGGAAAGGTGGAAGGGATTCGTCGGATTTCGATCCCTTTCAGCTGCATTTGGCCAAGGCATCACTGACCGCAGCCCTGGGCCCCAAACCTACAGGCATATCACATGGGGCTGGGTAGCATCCCAAGAGGTTGCGCTGTTCAACGACCAACAAAACGGCTGATGGTGACTTCCCCAAGATGATTTCTGATATAAAATCCCAAGAACCTTGGGGTAGCAGTCATCAATCAAAGCATGATGAATTTGCCCGACACCTCTCAATCATCCACCAATCCACCACTTTAGTTTGATCTTCGCTTTGAGATGCTGAGATGTCGTCCCTTCAACTGATGGCCCATTAACTGATTCTTGGGTTGCTGACATCTCATCATCCATCAACTGCTTAAGGGGCAATTGGCATTGTGTTTGCTGTGAAAAACATTGTTTCTTGATGTTTCCTGTAGATTTCCCCTTCAAATCGTTCATGGCTTCCATATGCCTACATTCCTACCTCTCATGAATGTTACAAAGTAATCAATGTTCTCTTTAACTCCAATTCAATCAATACATAGTTTCCTCATCAAAAAAGATCCATGGATTTCATGCAGTTTCCCGGATCGGCGGATCTTTTGGCTCAGCTTCGAGGGAGAATGGCTCCACTTCCGGGGCTCCGGCCACGGCGCGTGCGGCGCGTGCACCTGGCGCTGCCCGCCGTTGCGCTGGGCGTCGTTGCGCTGGGCGTCGTTGCGGGGCCCACCTTCCTGGCACCGAAGAATGGCGGTCACGGCACTCACGGCACTCACGGGGTGCCTTGTCGAAGGGAAGCAGAAAATGCCAATGCCACAGCATGCCACAGCTCTTCGATGTTTCTAATGATTCTAATGTTTCTGTTAAAACAAACGAAAACTGAAGATGATCCAAGGCATGGCTCGCACCGTGGCTGGCCATGACCTCCCCGGTCTTTGCCGAGTCCGACGCGGCTTCGGTGGGTTCCGTGGGTTCCGTGGGTTCCGTGGGCTCGACGCAGTCCATCGAGGACATGCTGATGGACCTGCTGAACAAAGCCACCGGTGGTGCCGTGGACGTCCCGACGGATGGCTCTACGCCTTCCCTTCTTTTCCTGGGCCTAGGAGATTTGGCTCGAAAGTTTCCGAAAGAGTTGAGGAGATGATGTTTAATTATGTTTAATTTCTAGATTTTGCAGGAATGTCTTTTTGGGTTTGGAGGATCTGAGTTTGCTCTTGGCTTTGGAAAACCATAGGTGTTTCTTAATGTTTATTTCATCATATACAGATTATACAGTCTTTGGGGAGGTTTATGCATCCACATCCAGGGAGCTTTTCTTAGCCAAGATTCCAAGATCAACTCCTCAGGAGCTTTCCTGCTTTACGGCGTCTTCGCAGTCCTGAAATTCGTCCTGGCCGCGGTGGGCGGCTTGTTTGTGGTGCGCGAAATCGATCAGCAGTTCGGCAAGGAAGGCCGCAAGACCTCCAAACTGGTGGAGAAGGTGAAGAAAAACATCGCTGGTGCTGATTTTCATTTTTTTTTTCCTGCACATTTTTGAATTTCTGATCGTTTGTGTGTTGGTTTGCATAACATCTGCTTTCCCCAAACCATTGAAAAAACGTGTCCATTTCCACCAGTTGGATCTCTGTAGGCCTTGAAGGGCTTCGCCGGTGAACCCGCCGACCTCTTGGAGGAGCGACGGCTGAAGGTCGTGCGCCTCAACGACGAAGTCACGGCCTTCCAGGCAACGGAGACATCAAGCTTTTAGAATCACACTAAACTAGTGATACTAGTGATACTAGTGATACTAGTGATACTAGTGATGTAAAAATTGTATATTGTTTTATCGTATCAACATGTATCAACATCCTCATATAAAATCTTTAGTTAAGACTTAAGACCTTCCAATCAAGTTACAATAACTTGTAATGTAATATTATCTTCAATCCAATCAGTTTTTGCTAATCATGATGCAATGGCATGCAATGGCATGCAATGGCATGCAATGGCATGCAATGGCATCATAACCACGAAAGATCACAATTTTCGACGAAATGTCGAGTTGCCGGCCACGCCGAGCGGTTTCACAGGCCTCGCTGGCGGAGCAGTTCAGTGGCCCCTCAGCGGGTGCTGCGCTGCGTGACAGCGCGCGTCGGAAGCGCTTCGTGGTGCTCTGGCAGCGGATCTTGGACGACGTGGCCATGACCGACGTGGAGAGGTGCCGAAAATGGCTGGTGAGGCATCCACTGAATGGGGAAAGTATAGTTACTATGGAGAAAGATGAGGGTAGGAACCATTTTGGTGACAACTAAGCAGCAAACCTTGTGATTTACTCAGCTTTTTCTTTTCCCCTGTGGAAAGGCAGAAAGTGGAGGATGCGGTGCAGAAGTATTTGAAGGAGGATTCTGGATGGTTGTGGTAGTGGCAGTGGTGTTGGCTGGTAATGTATGGTGGGAGAAGGCTTTATTGGTGCAGGGTGGATGTTGGGAAGAGGGGGAAAGGTCAATATGGTGGATGTGGTGATGGATGGATGGAGTTGCTGACTTTTTGGGATTTGAACACAATATGTCAATATGCATACTTTTTTAAATCTTTTCTTTTGGGTGTATTCTGCCAATTCGAACGGGCGAAGTTGAGGTTGCAGCAGCCGCAGATGATCGCTTCAAAACATGATTTTGTTGAATCCCCTGGCACCGTCTTCCCAGCACATCCCAGCACCACAGGAGCGCGAGCGGCAGGAGGATTTTCGCACTGCCCGATCTGAGTGGCTCAGTTCGTTGTTCGAGAACTCGTTTTTCGGGACGATGTCCAACCGCTACCGAGTCACGGGGTCGTTGGACAAGAAGATCCGTCTGCAGGAGGAGTTGATTAGCAACATTCGCAAAGCGCTGCCGGATCAGAAGAAGTTTTCCAACGTCAAAAAAGTTCTGGGAGAAGTGGATCTCTCCTGGTTGACCGATAAAGATCAAGATGATCATCAGAAAATTGAGGCGCCAAAGACAGTTTACGTGTTGAGCTTCGATGGAGATCCCACGGCTGCGGGCGTTAGTTTACTGCAGCAGGCTGGCTGGCTGGTGGGACGGGGAAAGAACCTTGTGACCAGAAGAAATAACGAAATAGACTAACTAAGACCAACTAAGACTAACTAAAACTAGTTGTGTTAGGGAATTGAATGATCTGCATCTGGATTTGCAACTGTTCATTCAGTAGATCCCAATTTTTTCCAGCAATTGTTCAACACATGTTTCAACGCATGTTTCCAAACCATTTCAAAACACATTTTCAAACCATTTTTCTCCGTTCTCCACCGGTGATTCCGAAACGTTGGGACATGTTGGGACTCAGGAAGTGACCGCCATCCTGGAGTCCAACGTCAAGCCTGAAGAGGTCATCCTGAAGCTGAAGAGCCCAGGAGGCTCCGCCAACCTGAAATCTTGGGATCATATAGAATTGCTCGTCAAAAGTATAGAATATATATAATATTATACATATGTTAATCTAGTTTAGACATGTATAGACATGCACAGAAATGTATAGAAAAGATTTAGATTTACTAATTATGGTTCAAAAGACCTGGGGTTGTCCCCAAAGAATGGAGGGTTTATTGGCCTTGGCGATTTCGATGGGAAAGAAAGGGGGAGAAACTTTACAATTTCAATGGGCTGCTTATTTTGACATGTTGATTGTTTCTTTTGGAGCTGACATGGGATCTAAAATCGCTTTGTTTCTTTACTTGAAACCTGCAGTCAGAACAAATTAAAACCAACTGGCCGGACCCTTTGATACCGCTAATATTTGGCTGGTGCCAATCATCTCAGACTTGTCTGGCAATTCAGCAAAATCACCAACTGCAGTTCTTGTTAATTCTGTGAAGTAAGCCTGTGAACCATTGGGCGCACTTTAAGGAACATGTATCCAAGCTTCAATTCAGCAGTGCTGGCCATGTGAAACATGTTGGATGTTGCAGGACATTCTAAGGGCCATGTAAAACTCCAGTTCGAACCATGTCTTTCTCGTCTTTCTCGTCTTTCTCCATGTCAAGACATGGCCATTTCTTGGCATCTCACCGTTCTTTCCCCGTTCCTTACACCGTTCTCACCGTTCCTTACCGTTCCTTCCCCAGGCACGGTGACGGGCTACGGCCTGGCGGCGGCTCAGCTGCTGCGCTTCCGGCAGCAGGGCGTCCGGCTGGTGGTTTGCGTGGACGAGTTGGCGGCCTCGGGGGGGTACATGATGGCCTGCTGTGCCCACAAAATCCTGATCTCCCCATTTGCGGCCGTGGGATCCATTGGTGTGTCCCATGTCAACTTTTGAGAGTTTGTCGGATTTTGTCGGATTTTGGGAAGTAGTTGGCTACAGGTTGGCTACAGGTTGGCTATAGAATGCTATAGAATGCAACATAAAATTGTAGTTGGACGTGTTTGCATGTGTTTGCTGAGTTTTTGAGCTTGGAGAAATCGGAGATGTGCTCTGGGTCAATCTGTTTCCAAGTCGCCGTGAATTCATGGACTTTTCGGAGCTTTGCCCGTCCTTGCGTCCTTGCCCTAGGATCAGTGGCGTCCCCAACGCCGTGGAGCGCCTGGACCGGGAGGGGCTGAAGGTGATCCAGACCACGGCGGGCAAATGGAAACGAACCATCGATCCTTTCCAGGCGCCAACCCCTGAAGCCTTAGCCAAAGCCGAGGAGGACCCCCGTCGCTGGTGGCAGATGGTTGATGGATAGTTGATGGATAGTTGATGTTGAATGATGTTGATGGATGATTCCAGGATGTTCACACTGATGAAACATGATGAAACGATGCAGGGAAGGACCAAGTGATGGGACCAAGTGATGAATCTTCTCCAATCCATTGATCACATGTCACATTTCCACATTGGGGATATGGGTCCAAATTGTCAACCTGAAGGATGGTCAAGGATGGTCAAGTTTAGTCGATTTAATCATATTTAATCATATTTAATCATATTTAATCATATTTAATCATATTTAATCCTAGAATATCTATGAATATCTAAAATGGACGAAATTTGGGTCGCCGAGTCGCCATTTGTGCCACCTGCAGGACGTGAACCGGATCTACCGGCAGTTCTCCGGCTTCGTGAAGCAAAACCGTCCCAATATCGACATCGAGGCAGCCATGGATGCCATGGCAGGGTTTGATGGGTTTTGTGTATGCCACAGCATGATAGATCCAATGAAATCCAGGGGCTCGAAATCATGCTGTGGCACAAATGACACGGGAATTATGGAATTTTTGCATGCGCTGAAGATGACTTTCTCTGTTTCATCGATTCGCTGGTGCAATCAATGAACCTCAAGGCCAAATGTAACGATAATACATGAAGTCCAGACCAAATCTATGACACCGAACCCCTGACCTGAAAAGTATATAAACATGTATAACTATTGCTATATAACATCATATAACATCATATAACTTATCATATAACTTATCATATAACTTATCATATAACTTATCATATAACTTATCATGTAACTATATAACTAGTGATAAAATGATTTATTGCTGTGTCGACGAATGGATGGGATTCATCAGTTTGCCATGAATGGGGGTATCTGCAGTATCCACCTCTGTGCAGGATGTGGCCACCGGTGAGGTGTGGTTTGGTGCCGATGCGTTGGAGAAGGGCTTGGTGGATGAGCTTCAAACAAGTTCCGAGTACATCATGCAGCAGATCCGAAATGGTCATGAAGTGCTGGAAGTTTCCTACAAACAAACAGCTGGAGGTTTGGGTGGTTTGGGCCTGGGTGCTATGGCAAACCAGTTGGGTGAAGCTCTAAAAGCCAGAGACTCTATGGCCAACTTCCCCAGTTGGCCCAGTTGGGGCGGCCAGCCCCTGGAGACTGCCACCACCCTGTCGGCGTTGTCGGCCCTACAGAACCTGAGTGAAGCGCAGAGTGAAGCATGGCCCAAGGGTCTGCCAGAGCCCAAGATGGAGTCTGCCAGGGCTAAGTGGGATGTGGAAGCGCGCTTTGACCGAAATCTGCCGGAAATCTGAGGCAACCAGAGCCAGTAGACTCTACCGGTTGAACAGAAAGGGCCACAAAGAGGTTTCATGGCCATCGACGGAGTTGACGGAGTTGCTGGCATCCATGGTGGATCTCCCATCTTGCCATTTGCGAATCCCTTGCCATGTCCAGATTTTCAGCTTGAAAAATCTCCCAGTTTTCGGCCCGGGCCCTTCGGTTTGGGCCTCGGAAAACCCTGGCAGCGCGATTGCAACAATGTGAACGCCTGGCTGCAAGGGGGAAAGGTTTATCATCCCCAAAGCGTAGATTCTGTTGGGGAGATCCACTCAGGGGAGCTCTTTGCACATCAGTCATTTCATGACATTCTTGTGCAAAAACTACCCAGTATCTGTGGTTAAAAAAGGCCTACCTCATGATGATCCCATTTGACTGAGACTTTTTGGAAGTGGCCAGGCCAAGCATTGCCTTCTCCTCCTCTTTTCGGAGCTGAACGCCCGATTGGCTGAGGGTTGTCGAATGATGAAGATCTCCTGAAAATCTGGAGGATTCAAGTCTAAACACAGCAAGTTATGGGTGTTTCAGAGGACATTTCAGAAAGGTCTCTACCGAAAAGCTGTGACAGTTTGCTTCATTTCATCCTGAAAAGCAGGAAAATCGCCCCGTATCTCGTTGCTGGCAGAGTGGTTTGAACCACTTGAGCCGCACTGTTTCAGCTGATGAATGCAATCTGGCCGTTTGACGAGCGGCGCAAGAGATTCGCTGCTGCACGCGTGATGTGCCAACATCAGGGGTTGCCACATTGGCCACATTGATTCCCGCCTCAAAATAAAGATGTGGTTTTGATCCAGCATCCACATACATCTAAATGATCTAAATGGTCCAAAAATGAATGTCATACCGAGTCAATACCATGATATCTAAAATATCAGGTCAAATTGATGAAAGTGACACAAAGTGCGTGCGCTTCCATGTTTTGAGATGGTTTGGGTCCTGCACTGCCTGCACCCTGCTGTTTATGGCTCCCAGCGGGGATCTGCGGAGGCACAGTCCCAGGACAGACGGGTTATGGGAACCTGGGGCACTAATGGGACACACAAATTGAGTCATTGCATTTTCGTGCCAAGACCCTCCGATGGTCAGGGGCTGCATTTTTTTGACAGAAGAAAAGAGAAATCCAAAGCTTTTGGCACTTCAAGAAGTTTTTTTCGTTTGTGGCGGTTTACGATTCTAATGCGCGTACTCAAGATATTGAAGAGTATGTATGAACGTTTATTTTTGTTTGATCGCATCTTGATCCAGCACAGGATGAACGAAACACAAACTAGAACAGCTGATCGAATCGCTACACTGCTGCACGAATCGAATGCCCAAATTTGACCGTGAAATTCCAGAGGAACGACTCAGATTCCGAAAGCGACGCACGACAGCAACAATCTTTGAAGAACTTGAAACAAATCTAAAGCAGCAACATCTACAGTTTCTCCTCATTTTGTCTCAACAAGAACAACCTGTCCCATTTTTGCCGACTATCAACATTACCATCTGGGTTTGTTGGTTATAAATCCCATCAATATCCCTTTAATCTTTAATTCTATCCCCATATCAAGATATATCAAGTAGGTATCCCATGAAGCGGGATTCCTCATGGTTGATTTCCCCATGATGTTAAACAGACCCGTCAGTTTCCACCGTCCCAGGACGTGGCGATGGGTGGCAAGGCGAAACCCACCAAGCACACAGCCAAAGAGTTGGCGCAGAAGGAGAGGGCTGAGAGGGTTAGGATGTCAGCCTTTGAGGCTCAAATGGATGAGTGAACCTGATTTCATATCATGGGTCGTATGAGTTGATTTCCCGAATGGTTTGATACCTGGGCATGGCCGGATTTCTTTGTTATTCCTAGTTTTGTAGCTGTACCCATTTTGCTGAGAATTGCATGATGAAAATTTGGAATCCGATGGATGCTCGTCCAACCTTGAGGGGCATTCATGAGCTGGTCCACAGCAGTCTCAACATGTTTGAACAGAAAAACAACCCAGCAGGAACCACGCAGTTGAGAGTTGAAGCTGGTCCGAAGAAGTCAATGGGATCCATGATGGATCTCTGGATCTCTATTCCCAGGGTTCCCAGGGTATTCTCTCGTTGATTCTTCCAGGAGAAGGATGCCACCGTGAATCGTGGAGGCGGTTCGCAAGGGCAGAAGGTGCGCAGCTCATCGCAGCGCGGCAGCTCCGTGGGAACAGTGGTGGAGAATGGTGGAGAGATGTAATTTTGTAAAAAATTGTTAATTTTGATATATTTTGATGTATTTTGATGTATTTTGATTATTTTGATTATCTGATACGAATGACATTCAGAAACGTAGCACATGAAAACCTGGGAGTGATGTATGGCTGATGTATGATTAGCAGCATCAACGGATGATCCAAACTGTACGCAGAAATATCATGAAACATATCATCCAGTATAATGCAGTATGTCTCTTTGAGGTGATGTGTATCATTTACACAGGATATGATTTGACATGGATTCCATGGATGCTTGCTATTGCTTATTATTGCTTGTTGCTTTCAGTTGATGCAGGACCGAGCGGGTGGTTCTGTCGGGCATTCCAAGTACAAGTGCCATATCTGCATGCAGGCGGCTCCGGACCCGCCACTTGGCGCCATTTTGGGACCGTGAGTTGGTCGAGATCAACACGGTGGCCTTTGAGAGGAAGATAAACCGATACAACGGGCTTAACTGGTTGAACCGGTTTAACCGGTTGAATCGGTTTAACGGGTTTAACGGGTTTGTGTTTTCCTATGTTTTCCTTCTTTTCTGTGTGGTAGGATATATCCAATAGATTCCAACAGAATCTATGGGAGACCCAAACACAGGAAGCATTGAATTCTTTCTGGCCTGTGCCCAGGGGTGACTCGTTCAGCACCGTGACACCGTTACGGAAGTAAGGAAGTCGATGCAGATGCATTTCGAATCGAAGCATCCCAAGGAGGACTGATTCCGACAGCCCCCTGATCAGTGATCACTGAGATCACTGAAATCACTGAGATCACTGAGATCCCTGAGATCACTGATCAGTGATGGGAATTGATGGGAATTGTAAAGCTGCGAGACATTCTGGGCATTCCAAAGAGTCCTGGTGAATCCTGGGGCCCCTTGAAGGATCCCCCAAAAAACACTAGGCCCCCAAGTCGCAGAGTTGGGGTTAGTAACTCCTAAGTGGCCCTATAGGAGTCTCAAGAACTTCCAACATGTTTAATAATTTAAGATATGTTTAAGATATGTTTAAGATATTCCCTCTTCATTGGGCATTTTCGATTTTTTTCGAATTTTCTGCAGGAGTTTAGCATCGAGAAATGCACCGACCTGCATGCCACCGCGGGCGGCGTGACAACTCAGGGTGTTGCCGTCAGAGGTGGGACCAGCTGTGCTGGGCACGACGAGCTGTGTGTCGTTTAAAATGTGTATCGATCGTATATCAGCAGATCATGTGTTACTGCACTTACTGCACTTCCTATATGAGACAGCCGAATTGCAGGTGGCATCAAGAAGCATCACAACTGAGTGGCTTCGGACGCTTCACAAATTTCACAAGTAAAAGAAAGCGCCATTTTCTGAATCATTCTGAATCATTCTGAATCATTCTGAATCATTCTGAATCCGTGTGCTGAAATCTTTGAAAAGTGCTGGTTGTTTTTATGGCCGTGGGCATGATTCGACATATGGAACCAAGCGGTGGCATCGTCAGTTTCACAGCCCACGTAAGCCCTGTGCAAAAGGCCCCGTGTACCCGTCGTGGGGACATCAGATACATCTCCGCTTTTTTGGTGAAGAATTTGCTCATGCTTAGATGCTTTTTTTATTTCAACTGCTCGGATGACCTCATTTTGAAGACCTGATTTTCTTGTGACTTGTCAGTGACTTGTGCACAGGCTCCCGTGTTACCCAAGATTTCCGGTTGTACAGTGAAGCTTGCCATCTTATGCCAAACGCACAAGACAGGCAGACAGAGCGTTTTGCTAGGTAGGACAGGAACGAGAAAAGGTCACACGAAGATGCGATAAGATGCGCGATGCGGACGATGCGGACGATGCACTGAGTGCAGCATGCACTTTCCATTGAGCACTGCTTGGTTTGACTCATGAGATGCTGGCCGGAAGCTGTTTTGTTTCACACGTGCCAAAATGCTTATCGCATCATTTTAACAGTCCCACGAAATCATAGTTTCACATCTAAAATAACGTGATTGTTCCAGAGTTGCACAACATGCACAACAGCCAAATAAAACCTTTCACATCTTTCACCACTCCACAGAAAAGTCCCAGCGGCAAAGGGTTGACTCCCTGCCTTTATGGCGGCACTATGGGAAGCTTAGATGCTTGCGACCAGGAGTGGCGGTCCCCATGTCCGGTGATTCCAAGAACAAAAGTCCACTCATTTCTGGACACCTACCAAGAGAGTCACATCTCCAACATAGACAATTTAACCGATTTCAGAAGAATGGATGCGGGTGAAACAATCCCAAAATGGATGCCCGAAACAATCCCAAAATGGATGCCCAAATATGACTTCACTTATGCACCTGGTAGTAGCACATGGCTCACCAGGATAGGGTCC
>Ga0126342_10020626_pt1 | contig 11066 bp, 8 predicted proteins | sample Cyp1metagenome_FD_92528 | JGI IMG/M metagenome (GOLD analysis project Ga0126342, IMG submission 92528) | Coral microbial communities from Lord Howe Island, Old Settlement Bay, Australia - Cyphastrea 1 metagenome | ecosystem: Host-associated > Invertebrates > Cnidaria > Coral ...
CACATGTCCATCGTCTTTTGAGGATGGCAGCTTTTTGTCCTCACGGCGCAGTGGTGGCAGTTTGCTGGCATTATTTGTTGCGTGAGGCCCCAGAGACGTTCTGCAAGTACATGACAGAAAATGGGATGAAGCACATCACACCTGGCAGACGAGCTGGCCAAGATTTCCCAGTAAGTGATATGTGGATCCCAAGATTCTGGTCCGGCTCCTTTTCCCCTGCACGTCCCGGCAACAGTTGCTCTCAGCAAGGGGCAGAATTGATGATCAAGACGATCAAATGAGGAAAAGAAAGGAAAAAACAAAGGGAAAAAAAAGGGAAAAAAAAGGAAAAAACGAGGAAACAAATAGGAAAAGAAAGGAAAAAAAAGGAAACAAAAGAAAGGAAAAAAAAGGAAAAAAAAGAGGAAAAAACAGGAAAAAAAAAGAGGAAAAAAAAGGGAAAAAAAGAAAAAAACATAATACGTGGGTAAAACTCTTACGCAGCTAGTTTTTATTTCGTGGCAAAAATAAAATACGTGGCTAGAGAATCCTGGAAAATTTACGTGGCTAAGAAAGGCTGCCTTCATGGGCTTCATCACCGCCTAATCATGTTTTGCCGCATTTTTTGCCTGGAAATGAGACTCCTTATGCGCTGAGAACGATTTGTGGGGGTTTCAGAAGCGAGGTTTCGTTGAGCATGGCATTGCCCCAGGCAATGCATCCGCACGGCGATGGAGATTCGACAAAAGCGGAGGTTCCATGGCTTTGTTTCGGTGCTGAAAAATATGCCTGAGGTGTTCCAACATATCCAAATACTATAGATATTCTGGTGTTCAAAGATGTTGAAACATGTTGAAACATCGAAAAATGGCATGCTGTAGATTCCATTTCAGAGATGACGGCCGTGTCAGGAAGGAGGAGGAAGCTCTGCTGAGTCGCAGCATTCGAGTGGCCCCGGAGGCGGCACCTGGGTCCCCACCATGCGTTTTGAGCGCCGGGAGTGTGTCAGATGTGTCAGGTGTTGCCACCGGACTGCAAAGTCTTCAAGTGGAATCGCGAGAGATGGAGTGATCCAAGGTGCAGCTGGAGTTCCAGCCAGCATGTCACGCATTGCACGTTGCGATCTATGTACTTTTGCATAGAGTCAATCGCAACGGGCTTGCCCAAAACGGAATTTATCGGAATTTATCCAATCTTACGAAGAAACGAGTTCTAAGGGAAACATCACGTATGATTTTCACATTTGTGTTTGTCCGAAAATTCTGAGAACACCCATCAAAGAAACATAAATCCCATGGTTTCAAAAATCATAAAGTCATCACGAAGATGGAGGGAACCTTTGCAAGAAAACCATGGTATTGATTGGTAAAGCTTATGATTTCCTGTAGATTAACTGACTATCCCAATGATTTCACCAAATAGCAGCCGATCGAGGAGGAAAGTTCAACATGAGCTCACCAGGCACCGTTATGGATTGGTTACGCTTTGGGGATTCCTGACCTAGCTGTTTTATTTTGGGGGGGATTATGATTGCTTATGATAAGCCGTTACCTTGGGATACCTATTGACCAAACAGTTTCATGACAGTTTTAACAAAATGCTAGACGGGTATTTTTTTACGGGCTGCGACATTGACCGCTGTCCAATTGACCAAGTGCCTCTGATTTCAGGCAACCTTTTGGACGAGAACTGTGGCTACCTATGGGTTTGAGACTTTGGGGGTAAACCACCAAAATCATCCGAAATCCTTGGACTGTCGGTGGGCTGTGTCAGACTGTGTGCCAGGCCTACTCCCTGGGAAAAAATGGAGTTACGAAGCTTCATTGAAAAGAAATGTGAGAAAAAACAGCTCAACAAGGAAGACGTCCAGGCCCTGGCCAAGGACATGGGGACATGTGACCAATGGGTGGGGATGCAGCGGACCCCAATGGGGAGACTGGCGGATGTCTCAAGGAGCTGTCAGAGAAAGGCCTCGAAGAATTTGGACGCTTCTTGAAGAGCCACGAAATCTTTGAAGGGAATCCCTGGGAGGCCAAAGTCGCTGTCAAATCGCTATGAAGGTTTTTCAGATCTGTTTCAGAATTTTGAAGACTTGGGCTGACGACTGGGGTACTAAGTCTCCAAGCAGCAATCCTCAATGTTTCGTCTTTTGATTAGCTGGTAAGCTTTTGCGATGTTGGTGGCATTCTGGGACCATTGCCATAGGTGGCTTTTGAATCTGGAAACGAGGTCGTGATCGCATGTGAATTTATTGCATTTACTTCTGTCTCCTTTTGGTTCTGACACCATCAAATCTAGAATCTGAATGAATCATTATTCATTATTATGCTACCCGAGTGTTTTGCTGCATTGGTTGTTTTCGATTGATCTCTTGACCCCTGGCCAGGAAACTTCTCAGGATACCTCAGCACTTGGAATGAGCCTCAGGCTGCACAATGAGAAGAGTGGCCAGGCAGGAAAGGTGAAGCCGACTTGAGGACCATTGCAGGATTTCCATTGCAGGAGGATTGCAGGATATTGCAGTTGGTTCCCCAATCCCAGAAGTACCTGAGACAACTGCCGCATCGTCCCATTTTGCCATATTTTGCCTCCCCAAGCTTTCCTCAGAGGTTTGGTGAAAACTTATCATCCGTGAATTTTGGGGGATGCACACACAGAAATCCTCATCAATCCCGGCGGTGTGAAAAGCCCGGGGCTTCTTCGCGGCTTCGCGTGCGGGTTTTGCGCAGGCAGAGGTCCAAGTGCATCCCCTGGAGAGCTTGCGTCAGGACCCAGAGGCCTTTTGATTTGTCCAAACCTTTCATCAAACTTAACTTTGGGTTCTATCCAGACATATCCAGACATATCCAGACTGATTGGGGCTATTTTTGTGCTGGTGAGTAGTTATATCAGTTGTATCACATCCTTTTTGTCACTCCGCAACTCCAAGGAAGGTTTTGGTGGCTTCAACAGCCCCCGGGTCTCACTCTAAAGGTTTCAGCACCGCTCGGCAGAGCATGATGGAGACAACCAATTCGGGATGTGATAGCGACACCACAGAACCATCCACCCGGGATCACAGGTATCACACAACCACTTCAAGTAGGGCCAAGTAGGGCCAAGTAGGGGCTGCTGCCTACACCACTGCGATCTTGGTGATCTTGGCAGGCAACGATGCCGGCGGCCGCTGTGAGTAATTTGCTCTTGCAACTCGATTGAGATGGGGACATCTTTTTATTTATTTTCACTGATCTGGCAGCATCCAAGTGCAGAAGCACGCAGAACACTAATAGAAACGCAGGTGAAGCGAGTGTATCAGAGAATTTCCCTTTCAGAAATGATGGCAAGTGCAGAGGATGTAGAGGTCTTCTGAGTTCACATCTCCTACATCTCCTGGGAATGGGACTTCCCTGCGGCCTTGCAGCGCCACCATCCTTGCAGCGCCATGAGGCAGCTGGAATGGCCTCGATATGACGACGACTTCCTGGAGAAGCCAGCCTGACTCAGCTGTGGAGAGTTGCACCACCTGGGATGGTAGAAAGATGTAGAAAGCCTATAAATCATGGGATAAACATGGGATAAACCACCAACTGGTGCAGGATTTCGCAACCATCCACAGCATGGTTAGGATAAACAAGGCAGACATGGCAAGACATGGCAAGACATAGGCAGACTATGGCAGCCCCTGAAATGACTTTGCTTCAAGGCTGTTCGAGGCTGCCATGTTGATCATGTTGGATGATTTTCACCCACGAACCCAGGGGATGGGTCATTAACATGTCATAACTTAACCTCCACATTATGACACCACTTTTGAGGGGAGACCGTTTGGCAACATCAAAGACTCAATTTGGCATTTCTAAAAACTCAGAATATCTCATAATCTTGGCATGTTCTGAGCCGAATAGGCGTATTGCGGAGCTGTACGACGACCTACGTCGTGCAGACTTCCAGGGAGACAAAGAAGCCGTGGCAGGGGCTTCAGCGGATGTGCCAAGCAGATCCCATGGGTGGTCCACCGCTGGTCCCATGGGTTTTTCAAGGTGAAGACACAGTACGGTACTCTACTAGATTTTACCCTCTGGTTATTTAACATAGCCATGGTACAGATGGCCCATTTATAGATGGTTTATCTATAAAAAATGGTGATTTTCCATGGCTATGTTAAATAACCAGATGGTAGATGATTTGAGTATAGTATTATAGTACATTGAACATAGGCAGTGTATCATGAGCTTGCCACCAAGATTCTCAAAACTAGCGGAAAAATCCAAGCCAACCTTCAAGACATATTCTTGCAAAGCCGGGAGAATCATAAGCGGAAGGCTTTTCAATCCTTTCAGTATCGAAGACGGACATGGAGGTTTCCTACAATGGGGGCATCCCCAAAACCAGAGGTTTCAATACAAAAATGGGTTGAATTTTGGATGATTTGGAGATCCTCCACAGGAAAAAAAAGCCCCATGAATATTTGGTTGCCATTCATGGCGATGTCGATACTTAAGCCCAGGTCAAGTATCGAACCCAGGCATTGAGGTTGGAAGGTGGGGGCCTGTCCGCAGACATAGCAGGTCCTTGTTTCTCATTTTTCATGGAGCAACGTCACCACTTCTTTGACATGGAAAAAAGCAAAGCATCATGAAGACAGCAGACAGCACTCTCGCAGAAACGAGCCAATATCGGGCAGGTGCGAAGAGCCTCAAAGAGCACGTAGAGTTGAATCGGAAGGCGCCACTCATCCCATGCCAAGCATATGGTTCGTATATCTGAGCACACACACTGGAAATACCCCAAAAACTGAGACAAGACATGGTGGTCAACAGGTGAAAGCATCGTTTTTCGGTATGTCAAAAAAGGTGTTGCATCACGTTACATCGATAGCTTTCAGGGACTGCAGCACTTCCGTCGAATGGTCGAAATATCTCGACAGGAGACAGGCAAGGTCACCGAGAAAGGACGCTTTGATGTTTTTCCTCAGTGGCACCTGGCATGTTAACACAGCGGCTTCGTGTGTTTTTCACGACAGGTTCGCACACTTGGAGGTTTCCGAAAAAAGGGCCCCACATCATCCAGTCACTAGACCATTTTTACTATTGAATATAGTATTGAAACCCATGGTGACCCGGGAGTAATCCATTGTCTGATCCCCCCACTTTTTTTTTAAATCTCTGCCTGGAACGTTCCGTTCGGAGAGTGTGTTTGTTTGATTTCATTTGGATCGCGCAAAAAATCTGCCAGATCTGCCAGGACAGTCATACGATCCAAGCGCCAGATAGATGAAAGTACAGGGCGCATTGTTTTGAAGGCTGATGGGGATGGGTCAAGTCCTTTTTTTTCCGCATATTTTGGGGGAATCAATGGCAATTTATAGTGGATTTACCCATTAAAAATGGTGATTTTCCATAGCTATGTTAGTTTACCAGAGGGTATTCACATCCATTAACCAGCTATGATTTAGGGTACCATGGTAGGGTTAGCATCAGTATCATCCAGTATCATCCAGTTAGGTCTCGCCTGCTATGCTTCGCGATGGCAGGTGGGTATGGATCTCCGCAGCACCAGTATGGGAACCATTCGACGGGGTGTCGCGTAGAGTCTGCGTTTCACTGGCAGAAATCTCATGGGATCTCTGTACCGTTTCACGTAGCTCGTGTTTCACCTGGAGAAAATGCCGCAGAGTCCACTACTAGCTGGTGGTATGCTGAGTTGGACCACAGGCATGAATTGGAGTCCTCCCAAGAATTGGAGGCTTAATGCTAGTTATGGTTTATATCATGAGTTTAATAGTTCTTTTCTTTAATGAGTTAAATGTTTAATATGGATTAATGCCCTGGATTCTATTCTCAGTCTGAGCTCGAGGTATTTCTTGTCAGCTTTCTCCGCCCAGCTATGCCTCAGAGCAGTTTTGTGCTACTCAACTCCTCCAAATTTGAGATGCAAACCTCCGTGAATTGGGCCAAGTCCGTCATGTATTCATAATACCACTGCATGCCCTTCCAAGTTCGCCAATCTCGTGCTGCTCCTTCAGTTCTGGAACTGAACACATGATGAGCCTAGCAGACATAGCAGAGAAATCGTTATGCCATTTTTTTCAAACAAAGAGACTTTGTATGGCTTAGGATCACTGAAGACCAGCTAGACTCGAAATGTTGAGCAGACGCAGAGATATCACAAAGGGATACATCGACCAAAAACCAGTAGAATCAGTAGAATTTAGTGTGCTGGTACGGTCAGATGATGTCAAATGATGTCAGATGATGTCAGACAAGGTCACATATCTCAGATGACTGGTAGATCTGGTAGCACCTTGGTTTCGAGTGTCGATGGGTAAGAAAGGTGTGTTACAAACTGATCAGTCACCGCTTCCGAGTGCCGACTTGGCGCCATGAGTGTTTTCTACTGGACCATTGCTGGATATATCCTGGTGGGCGGCGGTGGTGTTGGTGTGTCCGGCTTGCATTGAAATCATCTACTGGATCTTTGAATCTGCAGAAAACTGCCGGACATACATTAGTACAGAGTTCCATCACACCATGCATCAACCGTTCATTTTGCCACAAGCGTTTGGAGAAAACTGCTGGGTTCAACGACTGATAACTACTGATTAGCTACGGTAGCACTTTCCTGATCTGCCAGGTGTGTTTCTCTGGGGCAAGGAACATGGCGATTCCATCTTTGACCGGTTATACCGGATCTTCTGCATGCATCTTCCAAGGCTGCTGAAGAAGGTGGGATAGAAAGGCAGATTTTTCTGTGTCTGGAAATGTTTTTTTTCCCTGCTACCCTCTGGTAAACCTACAAAAAAAGTATGGAAAACCACCATTTTTAATGGATAAATCAACTATTTCTATGGCCATTTTCCAGTTCGCAAACTGTGAATGTCATTACCAGAGGGTATACTCCGCATAAAAATGTTCGAAATTTAGGGATTCTCCTAACTTTTTCAGACACACCCAGATTCGTTTGCGATGGGACATGGTGGGGCTTGGGACTGCATCACGAAGTCGATTGGTGGTCGAACACATTGCATCACGAAGCGTCCATGTGGAGTCAAATATGATGTTAAAATTTGTAATTATAATATATTTAACATATACATATAATATACATAGTATAATGTATACATACTCTACAGTATGGATTTCTGAAAAAGTATACGTATTGTCAATATTGTATCGTATTATATCATGTGGTATGAAATCACATTACATCACACTAAAAATCACAGACAGTAGCAGTAATACAGCAGTGATAAAACAGGAAAGTCGTTTTTTATTTCACCTAGCTTGGCAACTTTGTGAGCATTTCAACCATTCTAACCATTAAAAAAAGCATCTTCCTGCCTCAACAAACAGATCGAAAAATGAATTGGATCATGGGGCGGCTGGGGCCGCTGAAAACCGGTTCCCAGGGCCTTGAGAAATGCTTTGGAAAGCGAGCGCCCGCATGTTTAGATGCAGCCTGGGTCTATGTCTGCTACACCAGTCCCTTGGTTGAGTTTTTTGGAAAAAAAATGGAAACACCTGGGAGGTTCTGGGCAGATTGTTGTCAAGATATTTCAGGAAACTTCGGACAGAGACCAAGACAAGGTTCATTGGCGGATTTCTAATAGTGACCAGAATCCACGGATGTTCTGTGCCGTACCAATTATAATAGTGCGGCGAATGCGCTGCACCTATTTTTGCGCACAACAGAAAAAAGGCCGTCGCAGCTTGTGACAGAGATCTCCAGGATGCCCGGGAGATTTTGTGGCTTTAAAATCTTTAAACGGACACAGACAGTTCTTCCAGTGGACCTCATTTCTATCCCATGGGTCCCATCTCAACTGACGCAAACTCCATGCGCATGCCGACACCTTCTCTTCAGGCAATCCGTTAGTACAGCTCTTCTACGTCGGGGGAGCTCAGTGGTGTCGGAGTTATTTTTTCTATTTATTTTGCAGTGGGTCAGATTCAAGCAAGGAGAATATGATAGAATATGTATATCTCTATATACATAGTATATATAATAATATATATATATAATATAATATAATATAATAAAATTCTTGAAATTCATCTCTCCTAGGATTTTTTTGCCCAAACCTTGGATCTATTTGGCCCCCATGCTTTGCACAACTTTGATGTCATGTGTTGCAGTTGACCATATAATATAATATAACATAATATAATATAATATAATAATATATATATATATGTATTAATTATATATTATACATAAATATATGACACCATCAATCAATGACATCAAAGGTATCCAGGTATCGTGCCATCCCCCTGGATGAATTTTTCAAGGGCAGCCAGCCGCTACCAAGTTGCTGGTGGTGGTGGGCGGCTATGCGACCTTTGTGGCATACAGCCATCCGCATTTGCCGAACAGGCGCAGATGTGCAAAATTGTGCAAAATTGTGCAAACTTGTGCAAATGGTTTTGTCTGAGTTTTCAAGCTACTCTCAAGTCCAATGGATTATGATGGTGATTTGTTTTTGATTATGATATGATATCCAATAACAAATTAAAGTTTATTCCATTAAATTTGTTATGACTGAAATGGCTACAGAAATGACATCCCCCAGGGAAAGATGATGAACACAGCCAAAAAAATGAGCCAAGGGTACTTACTTAATCCGCTGACGTTTGACTAAGGTTCATTGGCAACATCCACAAGTACATCGGCTTTATCATCTTTTCCCTCTGCTTAGCCGTTTGGTGGAGAGCATGCACAGTCGGGACGCCTAGAGTGCGTAGAGGCTTTTTCCGAGTGTCAAGTTGGGCGACGGGCTGCGCGTTGACCAGGGATCTGGCGACTGAACCTCCAAAAATTTCTGGAAGAACCTAGATTCCAGGTGCTTTGATCAAGAAACGCACTAAAAACAAGCTATCCAGGAGCGCACAGGCCATTTTTTTTGGGATCACCTTGGCCACTGACACAGAGCCCATCCCCGTGCTCCGGATTTGTCCGGATCATGTTCGCCTCAGACGGATCCTGGCACCATCACGGATCGGAATGTGGAGAAGATCTGCGACCAGTGGCAGGCGGGAGTTTTGGCCAAATTTGCTGGACAAAATCAAAAAAAAAGGATGGACAAAGGTGTGAAAAGCGAAAAGAAAAACGACATGATTCGAAGACAAAACTCTGGTTGGTGGTTTGGAACATGGCTTTCATTTTTCCATATAGTGAAACCACCAACCAGATCCTTTTCGTCTAGCCGTGAAGCTCTTTGAGTTGCGATTTCCTTGCGAACTTCACACTGCGCAGTGGGACGAGCAGATCTTTCACATGGCACACTGTCGATCCTGCGACCTCGTTAAACCCGCGCGCTCGAAGCATTGCTCCTTATGCCAGCGCTGTGTGGCGAGGCTCGGCTGTGAGTCGAATTGCAGGAACCATGGAAAATTTGAAGAAATACATCAATTTTTTCATAGAATCAGAAAGAGGGGCGCCAATTTTCAAGGATTTATCACATTTATCACTATTTTTTCTCCCAAGTAATCAACAGAGCTTCTTAACCTAGGGTTGATATTAAAGTACAGGAAGTACCTGTACAGCAGTTCTTCTTGACTTGGCCTGGTACATCGATACTGACCCTGCGAGTGAGCCTGGGAAAATGAGTCGCAACAGCTCTGCAGGTTCGATCATCATTGCATTTGGACGCTTTGCCGCATTTCCGCGAGACCTGCAGGTTGAGACCTTGCAGTGGATGCCTTGAGGGTCGTAATTTCCGAAAGACCGTTACAGGTCAGGGACAAATCGCATCAAAAATGGTTCCAGTTTGTGCCACGGTGTCACAAATCGCGCACGTTTGTGCATCAGCATCCCGAAGGGGGTCACCTTCTCACCTGAGGATCAACAACTGTGTGGGCGTGGGAAACCATCGCTACTTTCTAGGGCAGCTAGGCTGGCAAAAAGGGCCAAGGTTGGAGATGAAATGAGGGATGAAGATGAAGTATTGCAGCTAGTGCCAACTTTTATCAACTTTTAAAAGGCTGGATCTTGCACTGGCATCTCTGTTCATGGAATAGCGGAGCAGCTTGAAGCATTTGACCCTTGAGTAAACTTGAAAGTTGAGCTCAGGGTGAACTTTGGTGCCTCCGCAAACCAATTTTTCTTTACGAAACCTGATTTTTCAGATATTTTTCAGCCTGGTGCATTGATGCGTTTTCTATTTCTGACTTGAGGTTTCTTGGCATACACTTGGTCATTTGCTTCTATGGCTTTGGTCTGACTGCAACCATCCTCTACGAAATCATTGTGCGACCCTCAGGAGGATGAGACTGAACCTCCACAGACAACAAACTCCTGAAAGGCTGGAAGAAGCAGAGGTCAAACTTATAATATATAATATATATATATATAATCATCAAACCAAGTTCCAATAGTTCCGTTTTTTGTTTTTCTAAACAGATATTTTGGAACCTGATTTTGGTTTTCATCCAGTGAACAAAACCTGCTGGTTCTAGACAAACCGATTCGAAACGCACTGGTCACTGCCGAGGTCAGTAAAGACCTTCTCTCTGCAGTTTTCGTGAAACCCGACACGCGGGACACCGAATTGGGCGAAGGGGTGACCGAATTGGCCGATGATTACCCTCTGGTAAACTAACATAGCTATGGAAAATCGCCATTTGTAATGGCAAAATCCACTATAAATCACCATTTTCAATGGGTAAATCCACTATTTCTATGGCCATGTTCAATAGCCATGTTAAATTACCAGAGTGTAAATATGCATCAGACTTAAATGTTGGCTCCAAGTTTTGATGGCTCAGATACCCCGAATGAATCCACTGCTGCAATTTCACTGTCGCAGAAACTGGGCTGGGAGGGTGATGGTTTCAGCCTGGAAGGAGCGCTTTACGGCGACCAAGTTGATGGTTGGTCAGTACTTGCTGGCGACAGAGGTTGGATCTTGATCTTGCCCATTCTGTTGGCAAATGATGGTGATATAAATGCGATATATATATAATATATGTCAAAGGGAACGTAGACATTCTATATGTCCAACATGTAACAGATACGCACTGACTGCCAATTATTGGCTCAAGACCCTGCGTGAGCAAAAAGAACTGTGCGCTGCCCGCCATGATTTGACGTGCCCGGGAATTATC
>Ga0126342_10020627_pt1 | contig 11066 bp, 7 predicted proteins | sample Cyp1metagenome_FD_92528 | JGI IMG/M metagenome (GOLD analysis project Ga0126342, IMG submission 92528) | Coral microbial communities from Lord Howe Island, Old Settlement Bay, Australia - Cyphastrea 1 metagenome | ecosystem: Host-associated > Invertebrates > Cnidaria > Coral ...
TACAGGACCCTGGGCGCAACCCCCGGCACCCCCAGATATCAAAGTTGACTTACTTCCGCACTCTGCAAAGCTACACCAGGAAAGGCAGCAAGACTAGCTTTTGCGAGTGGCAACGTTGATTCCTGGGGAGCGGGGCCATTTTTGCGCGTGCAGATCCACATACATCACGCGGAAGCAGCGTTAAATTAGCAATTCGTATTGGCTTGGCCGCAAAACTACTAAGCATGTGCTCAAAAGCTACTAAGCACGGTGTCACATTTCGCATTGGCTTGGCCGCAAAGCTACTAAGAATGCGTTCAAAAGCTACTAAGGACGATTTGGCAATTCGTATTGGCTCGGCCGCAAAACTACTAAGAAAATGCTTCAAAGAATAAAAGAAACAGTATCTTCTTCTCTTCTTGAATTTTGAGAGACATTCTTAGTAGTTTTGCGTCCATGCCATTGTGATTTGAAACTCACGCCTTCGTAGTTTTTCATGAACTCCTTAGTAGTTTTGCGTCCAAGCCATTGTGATTTGCAACTCACGCCTTAGTAGTTTTTCATGAACTCCTTAATAGTTTTCCGTCCAAGCCAATGTGATTCGCAACTGGTGCTTTACTAGTTTTTCGCGATATGCTTAGTAGTTTCACGTCCAAGCCATTGCGATTTGTACGTCATACCTTAGTAGGCCTTTTATTAAGGCTTTGGGGGCGCTTCTTCTCAAAGCCTAGGTGGGCCCAAGGCCCCAAAACCGGAGCCTCAAATAAGTGGTAAAGCATGCGCCTCGGGCATGTACCCTCGGAGTATATATATATATATATATTCATTTGTTATATATACATTTAGATATAGTTTGCCTTCTTAAGTATGATTATTGTGAGTAGTTGTAGTTAGAGCGTATGCTACCGCAGGTAATTATATAGCAGTTGTCTATACTATATATCCATGACTTTCCTCAGTCACGGCGAGCTTTGAGGACCTCTCAGCTAGAGGCGAACGTTGCAGTTTTCAATGCTGCCATTGATGCCTGTGGTGAGGCGAACGGAGCCATTTGGGGGAGCCGAAAGTTTGGGTCCCAAAGAATTGAGCACTGCTCAAAAGTCTGGTTGGTTGATGATTAGTTCGGGGATTATACTACCCAATATATTGGGAATTATATGGCGTTCACTGCTTCAGTAGAATTATAATAATCCAATAGGAAAAGTCCTATCAACCAACTAGTATAATGCTACCCGCTACCCGCTACCCAATCTTTTGGGCATTATAATAATCCAATAGGAAAAACCCTATCAACCAACCAGTATAATGCTACCCAATCTATTGGGAATTGTGATAGTCCAACAGGGGAATCCCCATTAACCGACCCCACAACATTGGGAACGCGATATAGACCTATCATCAAGAAACATCTTGATAGAACCAAAAAAAAATATGTGCAAACCAAAAAGGCGTGCTGATTTACGAAACAAGAATGGAGGTCCGGCAAAAGTTTGGGAAGAAATCCAGGGATCAGGTACGTGCAAAGAAAAGGATGGCAACTTCCGATGCTGCGGTTCTTCAAACCTAGCAGCTGATGACCCAATCAAAGCCACAATGTTAAAAATGGATCATTTGTCTAATACAAGGTGGGCTCCAATTTAGCATAGCTAAGTTGGTTCAAACAACTAGTAACTAGGTGAATTCTAGGATTGAATGTAGATATAATTAATACTCTCTATACATATATATATATATCGAGTCTATATAGTATTCACGAAGTTTATAAACCAACTCATAGCAAGGGGGCGTGTCATTATTTGTTGCAGATGTCGGTCTTTATGTCTTTTTTGCGTCCATTGACTTCCACCATCCACGGCCAATGGATCATCTTAGATCCTGTAAGCAATCTGTAGATACTATCTGGTTATGACTAACATAACCATGGTATAGATGGCCCATTTATTGTTTACCTATTAAACATGGGTGGATTTTCCATGGCTATGTTAAATAACAAGGTGGTATTGTTTCTTTTGAAACCCATACCTGTTCTATTCTGAATCCTTTCAAGCGGTGGAACCAAACATAAATCAAAAAGATTCAAAGATAATTAATGACATATACCCATAGCATACATTAACATACTATAAACCCCTTAAACATCAGTAAACATTAACAATTATACTTAAGCGCATTCCGATAAAACCAAGCTGTGCAGTGCCAGGGATTCCAGTGGCGCTTGGTGTGTGCTTTGCTACAGGAGGGACAAGGGGAAAGGGCTCCTAGGAGATCGATTGGTCACTTTTGGAACGAAACATGAAAGGTGCTGCCCCCCTCAGTTATAAATGGGTTATAATACCATTAACTAGTTCGATATATCACTTATAAACCATAGTGAAATTGGACTTATTTGCACCAACTTAGCTAACTATGGGGTAACCCTGTGGGATGGTGGTATACAAAATTATAGAACCATGGGTGATTTAACTATGTTCAACCATTAAATGGAGAATCAAGTATCACACATTGGGATTTGGAGAAAATGGTGATACAATAGGGACAGCATGGGAATAGTTCACCAACAATCTCCATTTGGTTGTGAAAATGGGGCATACTCGGCAATTTTAATGGCGAAGATAATGAAAAACAATCAAAATTGGGCTACTTTATTGACAAACCAATATCTTATACATATTCCATTCATCATTGCTTTCGACTTGTCATCGTTTTTGTTGACGAATTCTTATGATAGTTTCCATTGGCTTTGCATTTTCATTGAACACTTGGGTTGATCTCAATCTTATGTGGTATATAAAGTCCCAATTGAATCCAATTGAACAATTGTAAATTGAGATCATTGAGATCATCATATTGTTCTTATGGCTACATTTTCATTGAACAATATTTAGATATTCTGAATTATTAGAACAATATCAATATTATTATCAATATTCAGATTCTAAAATTCATAATATTCAAATCTCAATTTCTTGGTTTTCGCTTGAGATATTCTGAATGCCGTTGCTCGACACATGTGAAGTTTGGGTAAAAATCACCGCTGGGATTCTGATCGACAGTCATGGGGATTTTTCACCCACCAGTCTCGGGGGATACCCAAAATGGTTCTCAGTTACTTGGCTGGAAAATTTTGGAACTAAAATTTGGAACTAAATTTTGGAACTAGATTTTCCCATAAAATTTTGGAACAGTTCCGAATGCCCCATAAAATTTTGGCCAATAAACGAAAAACCAAGAACGAAATGGCCCATAAAATGGAACACCAGCGGGATTTTTTTTTGGAACTAGATGTTCCCTGCGAACGAAAAACCAGCTATTTATCGATGATATTTCCCATCAAACCATTTATAATGAACCTGGTTGGTGGAACATTTTTTTCCATATACAGGCAATGGTAACCCCAACTGACTTTCACTCCATCATTTTTCAGAGGGGTAGGGCTCAACCACCAACCAGAAATATTTTATATCATTTTATAGATGATTTTCATGTTTTTTCCCTTCCTATATACCTTCATTTTCCATTGGGATTTCCAGCCATGATGACGGGTAGGTATACCCCCCAGACCTCGGAAATCATCCAATGGCTAATGGCTGAACATGCCCAGTCATAAATGAAGGATTATTATATATATATATATATATATATCTACTATAATTACTATAATTACTATATGCTATATATATATGTATTATCATTAATTGTTTTCAGTAGCAGTAGTATTACTTTTTTTGTACGGCCAGGCGCTGTGTGTTGCCCGGAAGGTTCAAATGGCGTTTAAACATGTGTAAACATTATCCTTCAACATGCTCAAACACCTGCGCAGGGCCAGTGTTTTGAGATTGCCCAGACGACGAACCCTAAAACCTAAAACCCTAAACCATCCAAAACCCTAAAACCCTAAAACCCCAAACCCTAAAACCCTAAACCCTAAAACCTATAGGCTCTGAAAACTTTGCATCCTAAACTGGAAAACACTGCGTATACGCAGTATTTTCTGCAATCTCTCCTATCATAATTATCATATATTCGACAGCACGACATTCTCAATGTTAATGTCTGGGCAACACACGGCGTCTGTGGGTATTAGTATTACCATATTATCATTACTATTATTATTGTTACTATTACTATTGTTTCTATTATTATTACTGTTATCAATTGTTATTACTATTACTACTTACTACTATTATTATTAATTATTATCATTGAATGATCTGAATCGGCATTGCTAATTATTATTAATTATTATCCAGTCACTACCCGATTGTCCATGGAATATGTCTTCTAAAACCTGCACAGAACAGATAGATGCTATAAAGGTAGTGTTATCGCGCAGCCCACTGCTAAGAGGAGATGTGCGATTCACATCTTCAGATGGATGTGTGGCTGCCCAAATAACTTCGAGGGGGAGACATGGAGAAGACATTTGGCCTGGAATTTGAGTCATAATGGGTTTGTCTGAAATAGGGTACCCCATTTCATGCACTGTTTATCATATATAAATATGTACATATATATACATATATATTCCTGGTAGCCGTTTTTGGAGTATACCGGTATACCTCGTTTCCAGACACACCCAGATGTTATATATTGTTGGCCCTATACCATCAATGTCCCATTTACGTTCGCATGAACATATGCATGTAAAATGGTCTATTTGATACGCACATATATATATATGATATATATATATGATATATATATATATGATATATATATACACATACTGGTTGGTAGTTTGGAACATTTTTTATTTTCCCGAATAGTTGGGATGATGATCCAATCTGACTAATATTTTTCAGGGGGGGTTGAAACCACCAACCAGTATATATACGTATATGTATATATATATATATATGTATATATATATATATATGTATATATATATATAGAACCATAGTAAACCACACAGCAGTATCTTGCACTGTCCACGAGCAGAGGATCTTCCAAAGCTGTGGCAGTCAGCATAGATAATCCCAACAACTTGAGAGTTTAGCTACCAGGGGTTCGATCACATGAGCTGTGAGGACACAAACAATACATAGTTCAAGCTGTTTACGATAGGTTTCGGACACTACTCAGCTATAGGCTATGGACTATGCAGCTTTGTGTGGGGTGTGGGCTAAGGAGAACACCTCACAAATGCCTCTCAGAGGGCAGGAACATACAGTTTCCACTTTGTTAGCTAAGTACTATTGCAGGTAAGTTGGTAAGCATGTCGGTGGGTTAACTTTTTGTTTCATGTCTATGGTAGCTAATGACATCTATAGTCTATAGTTATATATATACATATTACACCAAACTATAGATATAATAGACAAATAAATTGTCAACATTATATATATACACATATATATCACTATATCACTGTATCACTATGGCTGTTGGTTATTATATACCACTATATCACTATAGTATAGTTATACCATGTTATACCATAACTGGGGAGGGCACAAAAAATGCCGGTTGTGCTTGATACAGCACGTAAATCATCGTAAATCCATTGGATTTGAGGCTTCCAGACCTGCCATCAAAGGTCGTATTTTTTGTGGTTGATTTCTATGTTGATAAGCCATATACTTATGGGCAATATCCATATCTTTTATCAACTATTTTTTTCCTTGATAGTTCCATGTCATCATCATTTCTAGTTCCATTTCATAGTCATTTCTAGTTCCATTTCATCATCATTTCCTGTATGTAAAAAATATCTTCGACTCCTACGATTCCTGATGCCAAACTAGCTTGCTTTGGAACTGATGATTCGAATCCCAGGTAGTGAACATGGACCAATTAGATGTGGACAACTAAGGGACTGAATCCTTGGCGATGTGGCGATGTGTGAAAAAAATGTTTCTACCGATATGTTCCGTATGGTTGTATGTAGATGCTCGCGAGATCATCTACATATAGTCATATATGATTTGATATGTCGTATATGCACAGTTGAATATGTACGATCATTAGTGTGATTACATGTGTGTTTCCATGCCTAACATTTTTACAGCTACATCTTCTCGATACTACACCTACTAAGGTGGCTGGCACGATAGCTGGTTGCTGGCTGGTCGATTTCACTTGGTGAACTGTTGGGTGTATGGGGCAAGACCGGCCCGCAAGGTTAGAATGGAGTTCGAATATGATCCAAAACGACATGCTCAAAAACCTGCGCAGGGCCAGTGTTTTGGTATTCACCAGACGACGAACCCTAAACCCTAAAAACCCAAGAAAACCTGAAAACTCTGAATCCAAAAGCAGAAAACACTGCGTATACGCAGTATTTTCTGCAATTTCTCTTCTCATGTTCGACGACAGAGAATCCTCAATGTTGCAGTCCGGGCAAACCACGGGGTCTGTTCGTATAGCAAGCACCAAAAAAATAGGGAAACAAACTCCTATAGTATAGCAGTGATAAATTAGAGTTTTGCATTTTTGGTCGATTACGATAATAATGGGGTTTGTAAACCAACATCACATGGGGGCAGAAGTCAAGGTCATTAGCGTCAGCGCTGCCATGTCTGCCATGGAACAGGCCCATCGGGTCACAGAGGAATTGATGGAAACCCGAACTTTTTGCTGGGATGTCTGGTTGGTGGTTTGGAACCATGGAATTTTATGATTTTCCATATATTGGGATTAATGGATTATAGTGGTTTAATAGATTTGAATGGATTTTAATGGTTTTTTCCAGAAACAGTTGGGAATTTCATCATCCTAATTGACTTTCACTCCATCATTTTTCAGAGGGGTAGGGCTCAACCACCAACCAGATGTTTGTGGGGCAAATCAGCAAACTATCTGCTTCGTTTTTTTTTTTCGGAGGCTAGAGCTGGTGGCTGCCAGAAATCCTAAGTAGCATAAGTAGCACGAATGTCCGTGGTGTGAGATATTCGGTGAATCCACTTGTAACTGGGGTGAACTTACCTACAATGTGAGGCCCCCGTTCGATAGCTAAGTTGGTGCACATAACTCCAATAACTATGGTTTATGGTACTTATAACGAACTTAGTTACTGGGGCGAATCTAAACAAACGTTCACATCACTGGGGGGGCCCACGTTGTACTGAAGCAATCTTAAGTAGGATGAAGCGTCAAGTAAATAGTGGTAATTTTAGCTTTCGATCTTTTGCGGTGGAAAAAAATGCGGGGAATCATGCTGACCAACAGTCTGCTGCACGACCTAAATGGTGGTCCAACTAACCAAAACAATCGGAGATTTTTTTCAATTTCACAGCCAATAAATTTACCAATCATTGGGAATCAAAAAAAGGAATAGAGTCAATAGAGCTACTGGAGAATCTTTCTGATGTTTTTTTGGAGAGCTCGGGATGATACAGATCCATCAGCTGGGTCCACGAAAAAATCATTGCACCGACCATGCCAAGCCAATTTTTTGTTCTGGGAATCCCAAGCTGGATGATGCAGAAAAACACATCGCCTGATTTATTTTGAATATTTATCCTCTGGTTATGACTAACATAGCCATGGTATAGATGGCCTATAGAAATAAATGGTTTACCTGGGTTTACCTATTAAAGATGGGTGGATTTTCCATGGCGAACTGTGAATGTCATAACCAGATGGATCCGATGTCGCTTGACACGACACCTTCGACGTTCAGAAACCTGCGAGCCTTTGTAGCTCATCCCTTTAGCAGCTTGGTTGACTCTATGCCAATGAAACACTATTATTGTACAGGTTTACACGAAAATGTAGGCCTATCAGTCAAAATCAATGGAATGCGCAGACGTTTCCAGCTTCTTATGAGAAATGTGGCCAGGTGTTCATGAACTAATTTGCCACAGCCCAGGCTACTTCGACGCTGCAACATATGTGGTGATATCCCCATATATCCCCAAAAATCTAAGAGTTCATCAAGTTATGAATCCACCTGGTCTTCAAAAAAAAAACGGCCGGATAAAAAACACCCGGCCGGATTCATCAGGGGCTGCAGTGGCAGAGAGCCTTAGGACTTCTGCATGACTTGTTGAAGTCCCAGATGTCCTGCTTCCCAGGGATTCCCTACCGGGGGGGATCGGCGAGTAAGGTACCAGGTGGTGCCCCTATTTGTCCTGAAAACGAGTACGGTGAAGAAACAGTGGAAGATCATGGGATAATTTCTGGATATGGATATCAATGGAATAGAACCAAGAGACCAACTTCAGATAACTAAGTTAGTTAGCTGATTTGGTGAAATACTCAGTGGCCTAATTGTATCTAATTGTTGGGTTTAAGGTAGATATATCCAACTAGTTAAATGGGTAAGACTAAACCAGCAAACATTTCACTGCCCTGCACCACCTCGTATGATTTGCAAGGCAGCCCAGTTGTTTCTTAAGTGGTTTGGAACCCCATCCAGGCATTGCTTAAATATCCAAATATAATTTGGTTGGTGGTTTGGAACATTTTTTATTTTCCCAATAGTTGGGATGATGATCCAATCTGACTTTCATATTTTTCAGAGGGGTTGAAACCACCAACCAGGAATCAAATATATGAATGCCAGTTATATTTGAACTATCCAAATATATCCACCAAACTCATGCCAGTTTTTTTTGTGAACTAAAAAATATCACCTGACTCAAAAGAGGCGTAGGGCCTCTGTTGGACTTGCTGACTCAACAGAAATCTGTCGACATGAGGGACATCGCCCATCCCCGGGACGATGGTGCCTGTTTCATGGGGTTTCGCTTAGATGATTCAGTCAGCAATGAATCATTTCTTTTGTTTTGGACGATCATATATAAATCACTAATATATAGTCCATGATTCATTGTTTGGATTGTTATGATATATATATAATATAATATATATATAATATATTTAATATATATATATATATATTTAATATATATATATAATATATATAATATATATAATATATATAATATATATATATAATGTAATATATAATATAATATATATAATATTGTTATGATATATGTTATATGTATTATATATATAATCACTGATATACAACCCCATGAATTCGGATGATTCTTATCTCAAAAATCCAGCAGTCAGTTGAAAGCCCGTGCGGCGACTTGGCCAAATCAGGCACCCATATGGAATGCATGGAAACCATGGAACTGGGAATATGGGATACTTACCCTCTGGTAAACTAACTAACATAACTATGGGAAATCACAATGTTTAATGGGAAAACTCACTCTTTCGACTGGGCCATGTTCAATAGCTATGTTAAATTACCAGAGGGTATCTAAAATGAATAGAAACTAGAGTCTAGAGATACTGTAACTAAAGATCATCAAATCCAATAAATTTGGGCGAGTTTGATACCGAGTTCACATGGACCCAATACAGTCAAGCAAGGTTGAATAATATCTTGATTATAGACGTACATGGCTATTTTATGAATGAAATCACCGATTGATATCCAGGTCCAGATGTTTCTCTCATTCATTTATTTATTTATTTATGGATTTATTTATTTATTTATTTATTCATGTATTTATATATATATATATCACGGCTTACCCTTTGGTAATCAAATCAGGCATTGGACAATCACCACATCTATCAGTGAAAATTCTAGTCGTCCTTTTTGGCATTGGAGAATCCTCCAAGTTATCCCTGTATTTGTAGATGATCTCCAAGTTATTATCCAAAGCCAAATTTCAGAGAGGATTGTCTAATAAGATTGGATATCACTAAAATATTGGTCATATCAAAGCCAAAAAAAAGTTTCTCCTATCACCATTGGTTATCCAACAAAAATTGGTCGTGTTTGGGGGAAACCAATGGTGTGACTGCGAGTGCCGTCGCTGAGGCAAGGAGATGCTTTGTGCCTGAATGCAGCTATCAACGCGTGTAAAAAGGCCAGTCCTGGAGTTTCCGTGGCTAAAGCCATGTTGCTTGATGATAGGGAATGCCTGTTTACCAGCATAGGGGATTATCATGGATTATCATCATCCATGGAATCCTTGTCGATGAACCAGTCGAATAGTCGAATGATTCAAAATTGAACATCCCTATTAGTTGTCAAGTTGCTTGGCTATATCCCCAGTATATCGCCGTTATATCATATTATATCCCCATTCTGGCATCCCCTAAACTATTCCCAGTTCCCAAAACATCAGAGACCAATTTGTTGATTTATGTTTGCCATTCAGGGCGAAGCAACCAGGACAAAAGTTGAGAATTGAGCAACAGAAACCAACAAGGATGGCAAATACAACCAGCAGTGACGGTGAATAAGATAATTCAAAAGAAAACGCGCATATGTATACATATAAATATATATACATATCTGGTGTGGAAAGGCCTTTGATATCCAGAATGGAACCCCTACGACGGTAGAAGTAAGATGACGACTTCATTTTTTTTCAGTTGCCAACTTGCCAACTATACATTGCGACCAAGGAACCTGTGGATGCATTCTCTCCAATGTGCGTTCGCAGATTCAGCTTCTTGAAGACATGAGTTTGTCTGAATAGGGGAAACCCAACCCCCCCGCTTTAGCATCATGTTCCGCGTCAAATTGAGCGTTTAAGGGGGTCGTCCCATTTTTTGACAAACCCCAATGGCGAAGGTTAGAATACTGCGGACATCTATTTTATATATGTTAAACTACACCCCCAAAGAATAGGAAACATATGGGCTGTGTGATGTAACATCACTGGAAATGGGTATGCCCAACCGCAGCTATAGAGGTCATGTTTATTCATCTTTAGTGTTATTGACAATGTTTTTGGGGTACGTGCACAACATTTTTTATCTATTATCATATTTATCATTAATCTCCTTCAAGAGATTTCAAAAGTTCCCCCCACTACTGGATCTATGTCGGGGAACCTCTTATATCCTTGGGGAATACTGACAATGAATTGTAACTATAAAAATGTACATAAATTATACCCTCTGGTTATTTAACATAACTATAGTAGCTATACACATGATGATTTACCTATTGAAAATGCAGATGTTCCAGATCTTTTCGTATGTTTACCCTAGGGTAAATCGTAACTTTATGGGATTTCGAGGGTTGAACATGGACCAAGGGACCAAGTCAACCATCACCAGGAAAGTCAATGGCGGCAGGCGCTGTACCTGATGCAACATATGGA
>Ga0126342_10020628_pt1 | contig 11065 bp, 12 predicted proteins | sample Cyp1metagenome_FD_92528 | JGI IMG/M metagenome (GOLD analysis project Ga0126342, IMG submission 92528) | Coral microbial communities from Lord Howe Island, Old Settlement Bay, Australia - Cyphastrea 1 metagenome | ecosystem: Host-associated > Invertebrates > Cnidaria > Coral ...
TGCTACCTCCTACTACCTCCTACTACCTCCTACTACCTCCTACTACCTCCTACTACCTCCTACTACCTCCTGCTACCTCCTACTACCCCCGACTACCTACTACTACCTCCTACTACCTCCTGCTACCTCCTACTACCCCCGACTACCTACTACTACCTACTACTACCTACTACTCTACTACTACCTACTACTACCTACTACTACCTCCTACTACCTCCTACTACCTCCTACTACCTCCTACTACGTCCTACTACCTCCTACTACCTCCTACTACCTACTACTACCTCCGAGACTTCCTCATTTTTTGGAACTTAGCAACGTCAAAAACGAAGCAATTCTGCGAGACTTCCTCAATTTTTGATGACAAAGTCAAAAACGAAAGAATTCTGCGAGACTTCCTTCAAGAATGGAAATTTGAATGCAAGAGCTGACGGCCTCGTACCAATGTGTTTTGCGATTTTTCCACTCCATCTGTCTAAAGTACTGCGCCCACCACGAAAAGGTGATGCCAAGTCATACAAAGTACTGCACCTGTCACGCAAAATCATCTTCGCAAACCTGAAGATCTGATGCTCCAAAATGCAATGCAGCCCCTCTCAGGAAATCAGCGGCCTGACCTCCTAACATCTCTGATGAACATGTCTCTTGTATTGCGCCTGCCAGGCGAAATGCATCTGGAAAGATCCTCTGCAAATGCCCCACGCCTGCCATCGTTTTTGGAAATGCCAAAACCCGCACGTTTTGCTCACTATTGGCAAGGTGCAGAATCCTTTGCACATGCCACGCGAAACGACATCTGAGCGTTCAAAAAGAGGTCTGGGCATGTTGTGTTTTGTACATTTTGACTTGGACATGTGCTTCGCGCCACAACGGCGTGCACTTTTTTCGACATCTCAACTTCCAAAAATGCTCCGAACCTGGTATGTCTTGCCCATTTTGACTTGGAAATGTGCTTCGCGCCACAACGGCGTGCACTTTTTCGACATCACAACTTCTAAAAGCGCTCCGGAGCTGAGGTGTTGTGTGCATTTTGACTTGGAAATGTGCTTCGCGCCACAACGACGTGCAATTTTTCATCTCTCATTTGGCCAGCTGGCTCCGCTTTAGCGAGCCTACTTTTCGACCCTCCGGGGCCACAAATCATTGGAAAAACGCAGTGTTTCGCGACATTCCTACCTTTTCGCGCACCTGGATCTTCTTTCTTCGGAGACTTTCTCTTTTTGATCTTCTTTCTTCTTCTCTGCTCTTCTCTGACTCTTCCCATCTCTGCTTTTCATCTGTCCATAATGTCGGAAGTTTGACTTCTAAACTTCCTTCGATGACGGCCTTTTTGAAACATTTGCTCAACTCGTGTGCGCTCTTCATGGTCTGGCTTATGTCCACACAACAAATGTTCGAAATTAGGTCATCGTGAGTGAGCCAACCGCTAACCTCTTGACAGTAAAGCGACCTACCCTGCCGTAAGAAACAAACATTTCCTCGGTGATCCGCCATAAGGTTTCCGAATACACGAACGGGCCGCCATATCGGAAGTCAAACAAAATGGCCATATCCGTGTGACATCAACACAAGACAAATTCATGATGCGCTGAACAAAAAAGCGTAGATAGATTCACACAGACAGGTTCACAGAACCTCATGCTGCTTAGCGGAAACCCTTCCTGCATCAGGGGAGAGAGTTGGCGGCAGGAGTCCCTATGGCAAAATGATCAGTCGCCTACATGTTTGTCTCCAGCTAGGTCTCTTTGGAATCCATCAAGGTCCTCAATGACTTCAAGCCTGGCATCCAAAATTGAATTTCGTGTGCTTCGACGCTTTCAAGTTGGCAAGAGACGTGGCTGAATGCAAGTGTGAAGAGCAGCTCTGACTGTCCCACGTTCTTCTTGTGCTTCTACACGTATATGCAAGTCCTGAGACCTGCGGTTGGTATGCGTACGGCGTGTGAGCAAACGCTTCGATAAGATCCGACGAGTGGAATTTGAGTGCTTCATCATTTTTGGGCTTCCGGCTCACCGTGCCATCGCCTTTGGCCCCAAGACATATAGCTGGCATAAGGGCCCGTTCAGGTCAAAGCTGTGGCTTTGAAACAAACGTGCCCTTTCTTGACTAGGTGACCAGCTGCAGCTTGAACATTGCATCCGCAAACTGCGACCTTGAGAAGCTGTTGCTCTAAGGATAGGCCGTGCAGAAAAGATTTCAAAGCGGGCTCTAAAAGCAAGAAACTGCTGCGAACTCATCTTTCGCGCTTTGCACAGCACCTTTACCTGGTTGCCCATGACAGCAACCCAACTCAGTGTTAGCCCCGAGCAATCTGAGGCAAAAACTCAAGCGTAGCGACCGCATTGGTCTCAACCTACAAGAACACATTCTGTCAAGTGGAAAGGCAGCACATAACCGGCCACTGCAACCATGTCAGTTACCTGGAATAGACAATGGCAATGTTGGCGTGCCTGTGGAGGTGAATGCGATGGCATTGGTGCAGCTTCCTCGCCCACTGTGCCAGAAAAGAATTTGGCTTTTCTGCCCGGTGAGATGGGTAGTTATCGTCTTGGTGAGATGGGTACTTATCGTCTTGGCTTGCCATTGTCACAGCCCCTTCCCTTGTCCGCATCCTCAATTTGAGACAGCCGAGCCTCAATCGCACACTGTGAACTTGACCCTTGCATGTACTTCAAGCATTGGACCGTCCAGTCAGTGAGCCATGGCCATTGCTTTCCTGCCATCGCATCTCAGGCTGGGACATGAAGATTTAGCAAACTTTGATTCACGTCATCAGCTGCTGCCTTTGAAGACTGCATGCCCTTGTATCTGTGCCAAACGGTACATAGTCGGCTGTAGAAAATGCCAGGGGACAAGAGAGAGAGAGAGAGAGAGAGAGAGAGAGGTGAATAGTCGACGCCAAAATTGGCGGGGTGTCCCCATCATATCTGCGCGGAGGTGCGTGCATCGTGCATGCGCACCTCTGACTCTTGGCACCGTCAAAGACAACAGCAGAATTTGCAAACGCCGCGTCCCAAACGCGTGAAACAATAGAAACAGTAGGTAATAACTAATAACGACAACAGCAGCAGCAGCAGCAACGACAACAGCAACAGCAACAGCAACAGCAACAGCAACAGCACCACCACCAGCACCACCAGCACCAGCACCAGCACCAGCAGCACCAGCACCAGCAGCAACAGCAACCGCAACAGCAACAACAACAACCACAGCAACAACCACAGCAACAACCACAGCAACAACAACAACAACAACAACAACAACCACAGCAACAACCAAAGCAACAACAACAACAACCACAACAACAACCACAACCACAACGACAACGACAACGACAACAACAACAACAACCACAACCACAACCACAACAACAACAGCAAACAACAGCAGCAACAACAACAACATCATCAACACCTACAACAAACAACAAACAACAAACAACAACCAACAACCAACAACCAACAACGACGACGACGACAACGACAACGACAACGACAACAACGACAACAACGACAACAACTACAACATCAACAACAACGCCAACGCCAACACCAACACGAACACCAACACCAACACCACCACCAACAGCAACAGCAACAACAACAACATCATCAACACCTACAACAAACAACAACCAACAATTAACAACCAACAATTAACAACCAATAACCAACAACAACAAACCAACAACAACAACAACAGCAACAACAACAACAACAACAACACCAACACCAACACCAACACCACCAACAACAACAACAGCAGCAACAACAACAACAACAACAGCAACAACAACAACCACAACTACAACCACAACCAACAACAACAGCAACAGCAACAACAACAACAACAACAAAACAACTGCTATTTCAGTTGAAATAGCATGCCCAGGCAACCTCCATAGCAACAGGACGCAAACTTTTGCAGGTTGGCCTGTCTGGTCTGTTTTGAAACAGCTGTGCAGGCTAAAGGCGTATTTTCACCTCTGATCTCAGACTGGCATCTATGGTTTTTGTACTTCTTCTATTGAGAAGGTTTAAAGTACCATCTCATGCGCCCACTCTCGTGCTCCTTTGACTTTGTCGCGCTCCTCTGCACACTTGAAGCACTTTTTGCAAGGGGTGGTGAGGCATGAAGGTTTCGTGGTTAGTTCTACCTTCACGTTTCTGTTGGCAAAGTTCCATCCACAAACTGTGGACCAATTCCCCAAGGGGATTCCACAAACAACCTGCCCCAGGATGTGTCTGGTCCAGCATTTTCTCGACTTCGACACATCATCCACGATCGGTTTGATCCCCATAGACTGTTTCGTGGGAGAAGCTTATTGCTGGCTTCTGGGGCTGCTTTCGCTTTTGGCTTGAGGGCCTTTCTTTTGCACACTTCATTTGCAGGTTCCTCCGGTCTGTGCTGCATTCATGGCGATTTCAGTCATGGCCTCTTCCACGTACCTAAACACTGCAGATGATTTCCACCTGCCCTGGATGGAAGATATGGCAATCCCCCTTCTTGCATAGGCCGTGGCGCCTGATCTCCTTGCTGAATGTCCTGTCAAGTCCTGTCATGTCTTTGTCCAAGTGGTTTGCCCACGGCATCAACATGTGGAGCTTTGACACGACGTGGCCTGAGCTGCTCGGAAACAATGGGTCAGATGGTGGTCCGAATGGCCAACCACCCACCGCTTTGATCTCTCTCACACTGTATTTGACCGCAACACGTACATGAGGGTCCTCCATCTACCCAGCCCCTCCTGATCTGTTTTGGACTTTCGATGCGGAGCTTGACCAGTTTCTCGTCCTCTTTCACCCGCGCGTCTCCTATGATTAATTGCGCCCCCTGTACAGCTCGCAGCATCCATACGACTGCCCATGCGCACGACCATGCCACTCTTTTGGGTTCCTTCGGCATGTCGTTGCTTTCTGTCCACTTATTGTCACTTATGTCTCCAATCTTCACTTCCTTTGCGCGTACTTCTGGACCTTTGTCACGTTGCGTGGCTCTCTTGCAGGACGCCATCTGCTTGTCAAGTTGGAGGCTCCATTCAAAGCCCGCCTGCACATGCATCGCCTTAGCTTCAGCTAGGTACTGGCCCCCTGCTCTCATGCCTGCCGCATCCAACAGGGCTGGCCAAGGAAGTGACGGTCTCTGGGCTCAGTGGGAACGGTTCCGCTTCCATGTTGTTCAGTACCTCTAACACCTTCTTCCTCTTGGTGTTTTAGGTCGCCAGTGTAGATGGTGCATAGAATTTCTTGATGAAGTCCTTTCTGGCAATCGATACCCAAGCTCGGTCTTTTGCCTTCTCGCCTATCTGCTGGAGGGTCACCTTTGTCTCGCTCTCTTTCATCTCCTTGGGCTTGCGGCAGCCATCATTGCCCCCAAAACGGGGTTGCGCCCGCTTCTCGTCATTCTCTGGCTTGCGGCTCTTGTGGATATAGGTCCCCTCGGCCTTACGCTTGGTCCCCAGAGATGAGCTGGGGATCTCCTCCAAAGGCTCGGCTTCTCTCGCTTTTGGTGCCCTTATCTCTGTCAAACTGAGATAGCGTTGGGACGTTTGCTCTGTACTCATGGGCGTCTAGGGCGTCCCAGGATCTCGGATTCCACTAAGGCTTCTTTGCCTGGTTGAATGCCTGGGGCTCCTTTCTCTCATTGTCTTCGCTGCTGCTGTTTCCAACCAACGCCAACATGCTTTTGCTCGCTTCAGACAACTGCCGCCAACTTGGACTCCTTTTTGGCAAAGCCGCGGCACACATGCTTGAAAGAGCATACCCGACATGAAGACGGCTAACAGAAAAATCCATGCCCCCGGGTTATGGTGTGGTTGGGACCCGGCGTGGACCTGGATGTCAGGCCCAGGGGAAACAATTAGTTCCTTCTCCATGATTCGGGCCTGAAAATGGTTGCGGGACGTGGCATGATCATGTGGGTATGATGTGCCACTGTGCTGGCCCATCTTGTGAATCACCACTTCTCCGACCCCTTTGGGCGATGCATCCCAGACTGCATTCGTGCTCCGCCAAGGGCTCGTGTCTGATCAGCAGGTCTGGGCCTTCAAACGCCGCCTTCAGCCTTGGCCCTGGACTCTTCCAGTGACTCCTCCTCCAAGGTGTTTGTGAGGACGGCATAGATTGCGGTAACTGTCCAGCGCACGCTGGACTATCCCGGCTATCTAGGATAGTTAGCCCACGAAAGATCTGGGTGGCCTCTATCTCGTCCACCATCTTCTTCGGGGTGCCCAAGACGACTTTGTGGGGCGGCAGGTCAAATGGTTGTTCCTATCCACGTTATGCGCTGACCACGCTCCCCTTTGTGCATCGCTACTTGAACTCCAAATGCGGCTAGGACATGCAGCACCTTGGACAGCTGAAAGTTCCGGAGCTCCTTTGTGCCCCTCGATGTAAACCTGCACTTGGCCAGCAGCTGGGTGGAACAATGACTGTAGTAGCCGGCCGATCGCTGCACTGAGACGCCCCATTACCAGTGGTGCGGCTTTGAAGCCAAACAACATTGCTACCCAAATTATTGCTGTGCCGGTGTGCAGTCCTGGGCTGATGCAATTCTTCAGCTCGGATGGGATGCACGCGAAAATGGGCAAACGCATCTTACAAATCGATCAGGCAAAATTCCATCTGATCGCCTTCGTAGCTCCATTTAAGTTCATGTTCACGTGCTCGCATGACTCGAAGGCTCGTCACGATGTCTTGGGCCCGGGGTAGAACAATTCTTTCCTTCACCTTTGCCCTCTGGTTTCCTTGCGACCTGCGCAAGTCGATTACAATTCGTCCCTTTGTTGAGCCATCTGGCTTTTGTTTGAGTATGACTGCAAGCTTAGATGCTGTCTCTTGTGGGAACCTTTGATGGACAGCCTCCAGGGGCATCGCTCTGCAGAAACCCTTCTCGGCATATCGTTCAACTTGTTTCCGCATGGTCCAACTGTGACTCGACGGGTTCATAGTTTCTCATGCCTGCCAAGTCCACCATGTCCATCTGTGTCTCGAGGGGTTCTTCTGCATCAACTTCTGGAAATATTCTATATAAAGGGTTGCGGGTCAGCCTCCATACACAGAGGGTGCTCTCCCACTTTTCTCACCTGGTGTAATTTTGCCACTGCGACCGCTGAATTTTTATGCTTCCGATCGCAATTCATTCTGCTCCTCTCTTCTCTGTCTCTTAGACGGTCTCGCCGGTGATGGGGGCATTGATTCCCTCTCTTTCTCATTGGCCTCGACTGCCTTGGTGTCACCTGCGGCAGGCTTTGGCTCCTTGGACAGTGGGTTGACAATTTGTTGGAGCGGTCTCTACATAGATTCTCTTTCGCCTGCACCCTTCGTTTTCCAACCACTTGACCTGGAGCTAGTTTATCTTGTTCGTTTTCTGCTTGAGTTGGAACCTCGGCCACTCCAAGTCGAGGATTCAAATTCTCTTCCAAGTCTCAACTATCTTCTTGGCGACGATGGCTGTGATTTCAGGCGGGTTGGCACCTGCAGCTTCAGTGTTTTGCTTTCCAACCACCGGCACATGTTGTACCCACGGTTGGCACTTGCGCACCCTTGCAAGTGAGCCCAACGACTCCAGCTTCCCCTGTCCATCTCGCCGGCTTGTACTTCTGCTTGAGTTTAGTCTGGTAGGCACAAGTGTTGAATTCAGCTGAGGACGAGTTCGTGTCGGCGATGACAGCCTGCAACTCCGGTAAGTCCCACGCCGATCGACCGTGTTCTGCTCCTGCTGGGTTCTCCAACGTAGAGGCTTCGGGAACTGCTCGCCTCTGAAAGGATTCCACTTGTTTTTGATGGAGTCAACCAGACCTCACCGCCATGAGAATTCCTCCGTCCTTCGTCTGCTTCTTTCTGCTTGATGGGCAATCCATAGATGTGTGCGGCGCTTCTGACAGGATGGGCTCCGCCAGGCCAGTCTCGCCATCTCACCCTGCTGAAGCTGCTGCAGGGAAAGCCACCGTGGTATCCGTCCCAGTCACCCTCCACGACGGTTTTCTCGATCTCGTCATAGACCACATGGCTGGCCAGGTTGAGTTCTGAGTCCTTCTTCCTGTCCAGTGACTCTATATATGGACGCTCAACCTGTCTGATGGAAGATCCCAACTGGTCTCTTTCCCGTGAGAGCATATGCAGGAACCTATATAAAGGGTCTGTTGGAACGGAACTCATCAAACGATTTGCTTTCCAAAGCTCTCTTGACTCTGGCCGGCACCCGCGGCCCGTCTTCTTCTCCCAGCTCGGCTTTGGCAGGGTGCCTCGAATTTTCAGCAGGAGGAACTGTGACCCGTGACGTCGCTTCCACCGCTTCTGCATGGCTGTCTTCAGGGGGAGGCTCCGTTCATCTTTCACGGCCTTCCTCCTCCATCTGACTCTCCCCCTGAGAAGTCTGGGGATGGCTCGCCAGTGGGTTCAGCTCTCCCGATTCCCTCCGCCATGCACGGAAGAGGGAAAACTGCTGCAGCCAAAGCAGCTGCGGGTTTACCTTGTTCCTTGGCAAGCCAAACATGCATGAGGCATGTGATGCACTGCAACTGTCTGGATGGATTGCATAATGTTTCCAAACATGAAACTTTCCTTCAGCAGGACCTGTTTGAAATCTATTTGCCTTGCATGTCACTCGTAAAACGACATGCAGCAGAAACAGAAAAACACCGGAAAACACACTTCGCATCACATGCAATGTTGACTGATTGGAACTCTGTGCATTTTCCCTTACCAGCAGCGGCTAGGTAAATCAGCCCCCAACATCGGGGCCATTGAGTTGTCATTTTCTGCCTCCACTTGCTTTGCATGCGTCTCCAATGACGCGAGACTGCATATGTTTAACATTGTTTAACATTATGCAGGCTGCAGCGGCGTGCGTCCCTGGCCCAGGAAAATCTTTCTGCAGGTATGAGCCGTCTCCCAATGGAGTGTAGACACGGCATTTTTGTATTTGGCTCATTCTCCTCCCGAGGGGGGTCCATACAGAAAAGTCACACTACGGCGCACGGTTTTCTGTGTAAACCTTCTTGTACAACGCTGCAAGCTGTGATGCGGTGGGCTCCTCTGTCTCATCTGGTTGCGATCCCATAGTTTTAGAACCGTCTATCCACGTCTGTAGCTGGAGGGGGTAAGAGCTCTGAGTCGTCTTGTTGGTCAATCAGACTGTTCATCTTCAAGACCCTTTCTTTGATTCCGCTGAAGGCCTCTGCGCATGTTCAGGTCTACTGTAGCTGTATCACTAGGCCCTGCCAGGGTCGGATTCCAACCAAGGATCTACATCCGCAAAATCCGCTTCTCTCAGATTTGCCTGGGCTGCCGTCACACGTCGTGCCAGCCGCCACACTAGACCCACTTGAGTTGCTTGCATTGGGTAGAATTGGCCCTGTGGAGTTAAAGCATTCCCGCAGCCCTGGACCAAAGCCACCTTGGCGGGCGCTGCCAACAAATGCAGGTCGGATCCGGGACTACCAACCTGAAGTTCAAACGCCCGCCACACCGGCTCAGGGACCCGGAAATGGTCCAGGAGGTCGTCTATGGACCTAAAGCCAATGAGCTCTGACCAGGGCCCAAAAAGTGCGGCCATAGCAAGTCGGTTCACCGAGGGCTGCGATGTCTCGACCGACCACAACGTCTCAGGCTCTGATGTCTCAATGAACCAACATGAAACGGGCCCCTAAAAATTTGAAGCCAGCTTGAGCCAAAATCGGCCGGTGCTCAAGCTCCCACCCACCAAACCCTTAGCCAACTTCACTGCATGTGTTAGTCAGCAGTGCATGCTTCTCAGAACAACAACAAGAACACCAACAAGAACACCGACACCGACACCGACACCAACACCGACACCAACACCAACACCGACACCACCACCGACAACAACAACAACACCAACACCAACACCAGCACCAACGCAGCCGCAGCAGCAGCCGCAGCAGCAGCCGCAGCAGCAGCAGCAGCAGCAGCAGCAGCAAACGCAGCAGCAGCAGCAGCAGCAAACGCAGCAGCAAACGCAGCAGCAAACGCAGCAGCAAACGCAGCAGCAAACGCAGCAGCAACGGCAACAACGGCAACAACGGCAGCAACCGCAGCAAACCGCAATGACAACGACAACGACAACATAGGACGACGACGATGACAACAGCAGCAACAACAGCAGCAACAACAGCAGCAACAGCAGCAACAGCAGCAACAACAACAACAACGACGACGACGACAACGACGACGACGACAACTACAACAGCTAACCGGCCAGGCCCGCGAACTTTTATGGCATTGCTGAGATCCGTTCTTGCAATTATCACCCGCACATGCGGGTTGTCCCTAAAGTCAGCAGGGTGAGGGGTTGGGGGAGGAGGGCCTGCATTCCGTATGTGAGCAGCATTTCACCTGTATACCCCTGCGACATTCAAGAGGCATGCTATCTCAAGTTGTCTGTGGCCCTGCCGAATTTTCTCACAGATCCGCATGGTTTCTCATTAGTCGGATCAGGACACTATATTCATCAAAAGGGACAATCGAATTCAAATTTAAGCATTGAAGCTCAAAAAGGCTTGCCGCTGGCTCAAGCCTTTGAACGGTGTAGCAAGCAATCCGAATTAGTCCTAATTGATGCCTTTTGGGTCCCATCTCGGGTTCTGGCAGTCCGCTCATCAACCAAGCCTTCCAACCGAAGCAAGCGGCGAGACCAACCTTGCTGCGTCGCTTGGCCAGGATGGATTAGAAACAACGGGGAAGGGGTGGAAACAAAGCGCGACCTGCTCAAGGGAATGCATTGAAATGTCTTGGTGTAACATGTGGTCACAGGCTTCGCTTCTTGGCCGTCTCTGCGCTAAGTTTCAACGGTTGATGCTGTCCTCACTGCAGGAAGACCTTGGACCCGGCACAGCACAACAAAAGAAGCTTCAGTTGCAGGAAACACGCATGCACGCACGCACGCACGCACGCACACACACACCCACACACACAGACACACAGACACACAGACAGACACACAGACAGACACACAGACAGACACACAGACAGACACACAGACAGACACACAGACAGACACACAGACAGACACACAGACAGACACACAGACAGACACACAGACA
>Ga0126342_10020629_pt1 | contig 11065 bp, 13 predicted proteins | sample Cyp1metagenome_FD_92528 | JGI IMG/M metagenome (GOLD analysis project Ga0126342, IMG submission 92528) | Coral microbial communities from Lord Howe Island, Old Settlement Bay, Australia - Cyphastrea 1 metagenome | ecosystem: Host-associated > Invertebrates > Cnidaria > Coral ...
AAAAAAAAAAAAAAAAAAAAAAAAAAAAAAAAAAAAAAAAAAAAAAAAAAAAAAGATAAAATTAAAAAGATAAGATAAGATTAAAAGGATAAGATAAAATAAGATAAAATAAGATAAGATAAGATAAAATAAGATAAGATAAGATAAGATAAAATAAGATAAGATAAAATAAGATAATATAAAATAAAATAAGATAATATAGATAATAAAATAAGATAATATAGATAGATAGATAGATTGATTGATTGATTGATAGAGAGATAGATGTATAGATGTATAGATGTATAGATGTATATGTGTCTATGTGTTTATGTGTGTATGTATATATATATGTAAATATATATGTAAATATATATGTAAATATATATGTAAATATATATGTAAATATATATGTAAATATATATGTAAATATATATGTAAATATATGTATATATATATATACATACATACATACTTACATACATACATACCTACCTACCTACGTATGTATGTATGTATACGTATATTTATATATACATGTATATATATATATGTATTTGTACGCTATATATATATATGTATACAACATATATATCATGTATAATATATATATATAATTATATATGATATATATGTACTGCACTGAAACTGACTGTATACATATACGTATATATAATTACATATGAGATCACTAGCAACTGAGGCCAGCGTTGCCGGTGCGCAGAAAGTGCAAACACGACGGAGGTTTTCTCGCAGAACGCCAAGGCAACGACCATCTGCACACCAGAGTCTTCCAAAAATACAAACTGGCACTGTGATGAGAATGCCTAGAGTCCTAGAGATTCAGTAGAAATCCTTCACAAGCGGCCTCCGGACCACCACAAGGGAGACTCCGTACAAGCATGCCTCAAGAGTCACCGTTTGCTCTCTTTCACAAAGAGACGTAGCAGACTCTGCAACTAGACGCTGCCGCCACTGTCGATGCTGAATGCTCGGAAGAACTGGGCTACCCTGCCCGTTTCAACTTCAAACACTGCAACTGAGCCTACATCGAGTCCTGTCCAGAGTTGCAGGCCAGATTCCTGAGACAGATTGAGACAGGGATGCTTGGACTCTGTAAGTTCACCTATGAAGACGAATCCCGAATCAAGTAAACACGGGATCTTCTGGAAACATCTCAAAACTTGCCCGCGCCTGCGCCACAGTTACCAACGAGCTGGCAGATACAGGATGATCCGAACCTTGCCAGAAGAGTTTTAGCTCAAGAGGAGTTTAAAGAGCGGTGTGAGAGACACAGTTTCGAAAGAACACAGAATCCGATAGTTCTACTAGGTCCTGCACTGGGCAGGTGGAACTCATGCAGCAGCTCCCCATCATCCAAATTCCAGCCTGGTGCAAAGGTTTTAAATGTCAGAAAAACTCAGCAAGACTCAGCAAGACTCAGCAAGACGCTTTAACAAAGTTAGAAATGCCTCAGAATACCTTGACCGGAACCGCAAAATCTGCATAATGCTTTGCGTTGCTCTACTTGCTGAGAGCCTTGCACATACATCGCCCACAAGTTCCTGCAAAGACATAGCCTTGATGGAGGTGTAGCGCCTGAAATCTGGCCATGGCATCGAAGTGCAACTCTTGGGACCACAGAAGATCCACAGAAGCTAATGCCAATGACATCTGCACAAAGTCTCTGCAATGAGTTTCTTACCAGGATGCTTTTTGCCAAGGCGTGCTTCGACTCGCTGGTCAAGTCCTCCTTCAAAGGGCAAACTGGCAAACCAGCTCGATGCGCCGATGCAACAAAAACCAGCCTGGCACACTACAGCAGGACAGCCTAGTCATTGGATGCTAAACCTGGTGATATCAATGCATATCGCATGTACTTTAAAAAACTTTAAAACCTCGTAGAGAATCGATTTCAAACTCGTGGAGTTATCGGAGTTCAGCTGTCCTCAACGTGGAAAGAGCGAAGCGGCTTGGCAGTGCCGCTCTCCAGGCTGAAAATCAGGACCTCACCGTCCTCTAAGAGCTGGCGATGCAGCCACAACCCGTTTTTGTACAGAGGTGAAGAGTGTAGTTGTATGGATGTTTTTGTGGAAAAAGATGATTGACGCAAAGATAAAATGACTGAAGGGACCCTCCTGACATAGCTATGAAAGCATATCAATGTGTCTCTTCAAAGCAGCCTTGTCTAAACTTGTTGTGGGTACCCATGTCAATGTGTCTCCTGACAGCCCACTGCCATTCGACGCGATGAGGAGGACTCAGCCTGGAAATACAACTCGCTGTGCCAACAGTTCATCGCCCTTGGAGACTGCTCTCAACTTAGGCACTGTTGTGTGATGTTGTGTGTGATTCTGCTGGGTTACTTACATACTGCCCAAAAACATATGTATATACATACTATATATATATATACATATATATATATATTAAAATATATTCATACATTTCTACTAAAGCCCGCAGAACACTGTAGAACAAGCCTTTCCAGGACAAAGCAACAGATGCCGACTATGAACTCGATCACATTCGAGCATGAGCCGTGCCTCCACAGAGAAGCTGGTCATGGGCAAATTGCTCCTCTCACACCACAGGTCTGCACTACACAAAACACTATTCCCACTACACCGACTACACCCACTACATCGACTACATCGACTACATGATGCATTTTGCGGACTTTGTGGCTCTGTCTTCCCAGGTCCTCAAGGAAGCGGGGACCAAATCCTGAAGAAATATAGGACGCAAAGAAAAAAACAAATTCATTTACAAGTTCACGATTAAGTGAAATCCCGACATAATTTTGCATGAGACAAAATGCAAAGGAATGAAAACAACGCATTCCACGTCTTTTGTCAGGACTCAGAGCCCTTCATCACAATTCTGGCGCCAATAAGTCTCTTCTCACCAGTGTCTCGAAACGAGATTCATTTCTTAAGACAAAGGCGCAGAACTAAACGAACTTGTCACATTGTGCCATCTCGGCGTAAAAAACATGAAGAGACACAGGCAATCCGGTCTTAGAGCACGGTCATTTGTGCCTTTTCATTGACAAAACGCGCACATCTTGTTTACAGTGCTGAACAAAGTCAAGGATCGCCCATGCCATTCTAGGGATACAGAAACTGTGTTCATTGTGCTGGTGCAAAGAAATCAATGACAGCTTTCTTTGCTTTTCACCAGCCCATTGATTATCATAGCATGCCAGGAGTTCAAGTCTCAGAATTGTTGTGGAGTACATTGCGTCTGTAAAGTACTGGATAATCCGATAATGCAAAGGCTTACTGCAGCTATGCTGACAACTGCTGGTGATACCAGGAAGAAAAAAACAAAGCCTCCAAGCGATGATCCAAAAGGAACGACACAGATCACACATTATGGAATGCTTGGGGCCGTAACTGTGTGTTCTTTGGATGTTGTAGCCAACTTTGCAAATCAATTGTCAGTAATCTTCAGTTACCTGATCATTGCTTGGCTGCAAAGCCTAGGGGCTTACGCCGGCGATGCAACTGATACGTTTTGATAGAATTCAAGGGTCCACAATCCTCAAGATCCGCACGACCTGCCATTCAGAACACGGGAATCTACTCACAACAAAAATAATTGAACATTCAGTTCATTCAGTTCATTCAACATGATTTCAATCAACAGATGGTCTCATGGAGAATCCTGTTGAGATGACAAGACTTGTGACGTCCCTTGGCGCCTTGGCACGGCAAATGGGACATCTTCTTTCCATGTGGGTGACGCCCACAGCACAGATATGGCAAACACAACGATGCCCACAAGGGGTAAAGGCATAGCGACGTGGCTGCATCATACAAACGACGCCTTGGTAAAGGTCAAGACGGTCAAGAGCATCACAATGTTGGCTTATGCCTAGTTTGCAAAGTGTTTGTCTATAATATGTATATATATAATATATATATATAATATTATATACAATATTACATATATATATACATACAAATCAGCACCTGTTCCTGTTCTCTCTTGCACCACTGGATCCAAGATTTAGAATTGACAGGCCAACATATTCTCATAAATCTCCATCACTCCATCGTCCCTCTTCATAGCGTGTGGTGAGTTTGTGCAGTGTGTTTTCAACTTTTCTAGGAACCCTGCAATCGTTGTTGATCTTTGCATCTTTTTCCACTGGAGGGAGCGACATCTCAGCCAACTGCTCCTGTAAGCACTTCACCTTTGGCCGAGTCAAGGTCTACTGAGAGTCTACTGTCTTGGACAGAACACATCGGCAAACTCAGATCCTGCAATGGTTTGAAATCCCATTGGAAGACAACCCGGCCTGCAGTCGGAGTTCATCTTAGTCAACAAAATGAAATCAAGCAATGCTATGCAAACCCCGAGACACCAGTGGCATCTATATAATGGAAGCCTACAAAATCTTTAAAATAGAAGAAAGTGCAAGATTCTGTAACTTCTTGTGCCAAGTTTTCTCACAAATTTGTTTGTGTGAAGTACCAGGAACTGGTACCATGCTGTGCCAGCGTTGAAAAACAGGTCTGTCTCGCCCTCCAAACTTTGGTATTCCCTTCTGCACATCAAGGTACCACAAGTCGTGCAGTTTGATGTCTTGCAGTCCCCGAGATCATCGTTTCCTCGACACCATTCTGGGCAGCAAAGAACTGCCCATGACAGAGATTCTTCACAAAATGTGTACAGCACTTGGGCGGCCGGCTTCCAGCTCACAAGTTTCTCAAAGAAGAGCACAGCCCATATTGCCAGCAGGATTTGCTAATGAACCAAGAATCGAAGACTGCCCTCCACTTCTGCAGAACCTGCAACATCAGTGACATGTCATCATCACCCGGTAAAAATGTCAAGTCAAATCATTACAAAAACAATATTGAACATGTCGGTACAAAATGTTTTTGACGTCTCTTAAGGCATGTCTCGTTTGCAGTTTTTACTCCCAAAAATCAAATTTTCCGGTATCTAAGCTCGATATAGCAGGTTGCAGTCCGAACCTTCACGGCACAATTTTTCGGCCAGCAATGCCTTAAACGGCAAGCAGCTCCTGAATGAGTCATGGGTATAATGATAATATAATGACAATTGATAATGGCAAATGTGAGACGGGGAAGAATTGTCAACAGAATCAACAGCTGCACGATTTCAATGTTGATGGATCTGAATTAGCGCGGATCGTTACCACGGAGACATTTTCCGTTGTTCCAGTTGTTCCACAAAAACTTGGTCTGATCAAATAATACAAACGTCCTGAGTCCATGGAAACATGCCATCGCGGCAGATTCAGGCATTTTGTTTGGCGGATTTCAGGATTTTATGGAAACTGATGAAAAAAATGGAACTCAAAAGAACTCAATCAATCTAATGATTCTAATGCTGCAACATGACTGTTGAATGACGCCGTTTTAGAGAGCCACTTCAATGCTGCGAGCAGCGGAATCCGTAGTTCAAAAGAGAAAATAATAACAGGGAAAACATATTTTTGTATGTAGTTTTTTGGCAACCATTCATATACCCGATATACCCCCTTTGAAAGGTCAAAAGTAGTCAAATCATGTCAAATCAGCAAAGATGTGTGCATTTTTTTCAAGCAAATTGACAAGTGGAAAATGTTGCAAAGCACCTGCAAATCGAGGATTTTGGCGGTGTGGGCATCATACACCTGATAAACAGTGTGCAGGCCAAACCTTTCCGTTTACTACCATGTTGACTTTCATCTTGCATAACCGGTTGCGTGCCTGAATCTTCAATGGTGTCACCACAACTAGCCGGAAACTGCCCGCCTCCCAACACATGGGTTGCGCCGAATTGTCCGTTTGACTCTGTATATAAACAACACTTGCGCACAATTCAACAGAATGGTGTCCATAAATTCCACCTTTCATCCAAAAATCCGTAAACTGATTAAGTAACATGATCTATTGCATGTACATGTTCGATGTATGGAAGTGAAGTTCTCACATCATCGATCATTTTCAAATGGGAGAATTATGTGGAGTTCGCGTTTGCACTGCCTCAACTCCATCAATCAAAACACTTCCCAATGTAGGCCCTCGTCGGCCCTTGGCGCATGTAGGCAAATGTTCATGCATGTTTGGATTGTTTGGACCCAAGCAAATAAGAATCAACTGAGCTCACGACAACGGTTTCTTCTTCGCCAAAACTTGTGGCAAACTGTTTGGATGTACTGTTGGCAAGACCCATGGCTCAAGTTTTTTCGGCATTGAGATGGCCGAATCGAAATTGAACAGTCAACAAATAAAAGAATTGGTTTGTTCAATGTTCATTGTTGCACACTTCCAAAAACGAGCAGCAAAGGTATTAAAGGTATGGTGGGACAGAATTACAAATGTCGTGCAATGAGAAAGGAAATTGGGTCGTGTTGGTATTGAAATTTTACTGCCCCATGAATCGATTTTGCACTGCAACATCCTCGAAATCCTAGCATTTTAGTTTAAGGTTTTTAACGATGGACTGTAAATTGTACAAAAAGATTTCGGCCTGCTCTTGGCCCGTGTCCACACGGATGACATGTTTCAATATTAGATGGTTCGGAGGGTTGTTGATCAATAAAAATAATAGGTGTCTGGGATACCCCCACTGTCCATGATTTTGATTCCAAACTAGTTGCAGGCATCGTTTCAAAGGCACTCTGAAACCATAAATGCGAATGGAATCCAATGCCCTCCAGCAACGATGATTTTTCTTTTTTTTGGAGCGAAAGATCATGAGAAGAAGCACAATCGCACCTGACAATGGGCTAGCCTGGATTCACCAAGACATGTGATTGAAAACATGGGGCCGGTGTTTCAGCCTCATTTTCACATTTTTCACTTTCCGTTTCATGTTGTGTTGGAATCTAAACTGTTTATATACAACACAGTGGAAAACGGACATTTATATGATCCTGATTCCAGATTGTTGAATCTTGTTGCTTTGTTATTTTTGCCCATTCCGTGAGCATTTGATGTTTGGTCGATTTATTTTCAAATATCAGAATGGCATCACATTGTAAGACAACAATTTTGTTCATGAAAATGTGTGTGTGTTTCAACACAATGACAATGAATATGTTGTCCAAACAAACATTTGTTGTTGCGTCATTTTGTCCAAAACGTTGTTTTTAAACGATTGTTTGTGGTTTGTTGCCACAGGGTGAACCAAAGTCAATTTGTTTGGAAAAAATGAAGCCCCAACGAGTCCCACCTGTCAAATGATTGAATGACGCAAACCATTTGCAGAGACCATGACCGGATTATCTATACAAGACCGTGAGGGCCAAGGTTTGATCGTGGTCATGACACAAGAGCTACTAGTGATCAAATGTTTTTTTGTTTTTACATGTTTTTACTGTGTCGGGAGTTCAGATCATTTCCTGACCATAGGCAAATTCGCACGTGCTAAGTGGGCATACATGTGATAATGATTAGAATCAGTTTGCAATAAACGGTGCCAACGGAAGTAAAACCCATCGAACTCTGCAAGCCACCGTCGCCCCCGAAAACTTTTGTGGGTGACGCTTGCGAAACACCAAAAACAACAAAAACAACAAACACAATCAGTGCTCAATCCCCCCAATTCGGGTCACTGGGACCCCGACGTGAAACACGACTCACGCACAAGAAAATATGGCATTAACTGGCCTGATTGACTATGGTCAGGTTAACACAAATCCTGACCGCATCGTCTGCGGACCATGTATGGGTGATTCCATATTTTATCCAAATAATTTCGGGGCAGTGTCGGAAGAAAACAAAAAACATGAACATAATTTGTGCGCAAATTCGTTTCCCGCACATTTGTGCAACAGTGGCAGTTATTTTGCGAGCAATAGCCGCATTTGGAACAATGGGTGGGCGTGGGTAACGTTGCAAACGATGACCATGGTGGTCATCGTGATTTGGTATGCTCGTCATTTCACGGTCCTTTTCATAAAAACAATAATTGTGTTGCTTTGTGTTGGTGCAACTGCAAGCTATCGCGGTCTTTTTGAAACGTGGGGTGAGCTCAGGTGACACTCCGGACGGTGTGGCTAATAAATCTCTTCGGGATCTTGTATGGTGTCTTTGGGTGGTAACGGGCAGGTCTTTTTGACCACCATACAACTCACTGATTTTCAATCACACCAATGACTTGGTTCAGCACTGTCATTACTGTGCGATTTACGTTCTAAAGTTTTACCGTGTTGCCTTGTGCTGGTGCAGTTGCAAGCTATCGCGGTCTTTTTGAAACGTGGGGTGAGTTCAAGTGACACTCCTCCTCATTTTTTTCACCTCAATTCTTGCCTTCTTGATTTCTTTCAGGAATTCAGTTCAACAACAAGTAAAGTGTTGTCTACCAATATTCCGTGCATAAACTGTACCACGATGAGGAATGCCATAATGAGGGATGACATGTCGCTAGTCACCCTCAGCCATAGGGTGCTCAACTTTCATATGAAGTTGCTGGAAACAGTTTTTGGCAAACAGAATTCGTGATCTGTTTTGTTTTGACCGAACGAGTTTGAACTCACAGTCTGAACGGCAGTGTGAAGTTGTGCAGGTGGCGACTTCACTGCTCTAATGGATGTTGTTTTGCCTCCTAATGATGACACATGTCAGTCTATTCAAGTAGCTTCGAGCTACGTCTTACTCACTGTGATGAGAGACTGGCGTCTGAAGGGGACAAACACATCCATTGGGTGTGTGTTGTCTCCCTCTTGTTTGTGGAAGAAGAAATAGAAAGAGAAAGGAAACAGTTTTTGGAACAACAACCTTTAAACACTTGCCTCAAGGTGAAACCTTGTGAAACTGTGAAGAGTCAGTATATGACACCTCACGTCCTTGTTTTGGTTTGTGGTGACCGTGTGTAACTGCTAACCTGCTGCTGGACAGACTGTGGAGTGCAAACGGAAAAACTCTTACCCCAATGTAAACAAAGGATTCATCAAGTTTTAAATATATACTATTATTCTTTAACCGGATGATATTGAACTCCGAGCGATCACAATCCGAGCAAAGCTGCTGCGTTAGGAGTCTAGGGGCGCGAAAGGGGGGAGCCCAAAAACAAACAACGCATCAAGAGACCAAAACAAAACTGAGCAGTGCGACGCCCAATTATGACAAAAACGATCCACAGCCAAGGCAAGCGCAGAAAAAAGGCATCCGGCCAGCAATGTCGCAGCGGAATCGGCACCTCGCCCACGCCATGCTGCGAAAGCCTGCGACAACAACACCCAAACAATTCCAAACAATATGGTGCTTTGGCAAAGATTGGCAACATGCTCTTTTGCTCCAGGCGGGGCTGGAGACCTTCAATCAGCAACCGTTCCCCGGGATCCTGCTGATCCGTTGGACTTGCAAAAGCCGCTGCTGTTTGTTAAAGCTGCACTGGTTTTGGCAAAAAGGTCACTGCAGCAATCTCATTTTCGGGGCCGTAAAAGATGATCCAGGGAGGAGGTAATTCAGGAGCTGAGATGCAACCACCAGGATTAGGAATGCCGCAACCACATTCGCCGACTAGGCTAGAAGCAGGTAAAATGGTGCTGAAGCGATTTCGCCAACCGGTAATGTAAAATGCAGGTGCCCCAGGTCAGGCAGGAATAGGAATTCTAAGCACGACAGCTGGGAACTTAGTTGGTGTCGGGACCTTAGTTGCTGGTCCACAGATGCTGCCGATGACGACTGGGTATGGTCCTGAAAGAAGACATGGAGGCCGAGGAATGATGGTGCTTGTGGCCAAAGTAGTCCACGGAACAATAGCTCAAACGACACAAAGTGTCCAAGGTTTGACAGGTTGCACAGGTAATGGGTTTCAACAACTGCTAGAAGGTGCATGTCAAGGTTTTGGAGGCTGCAGCTTTTTCCCGCTGCAAACATGTTTTTTTCTGCTTCACAAGTTTTTCCTCAAACACGTAAATTAACACCGAACCATAACCTACGATAGGTTTGCATATTTTTTTTCCGTCCAACGCCATATGGCTCTCGCCAGGTCGTTAAGCAAGCCGGAAAGCCAGTTGCATATTTCAAACTCAGCGAATTGACAATGGCAACATCATTCTGCCGACAATGTGCACCAAAAGTAGAACTGAGTAGGATCGATACATCATCCATTGAGCTGTCACCGTGCGAGGACATTCAACCAACACAAACCAAACAAGAACCACAAGGCAAAAGCAAAACAGACTTGGCCGTCTGTAACGTTTTTCTTCAGGAATGGCCGCTGATGTTCAGATGGCACTCCTTTATTTACAAAATAGTGTGGGTATACAATAAGGATGAAGGCTCCAAAATTGACACAAATTAAGTGGCACTCAACAGCAATGGGCTGATCGGAAAGACCTGGTTCATAGAGGCAACATCTGCATCATAGAGCCACTGGAATGGCAGATCTCTTTGGACAGCCAAACAAAGACGTCAGCAATTCGCAAATTTGGTCTCACATGAGACAGAAAAATATATCAAGCCATTCGCAAAGTCAAAGCCTCTCTCAAGGGCGCGGCGCCCCGGCACACCTGTGCACTTAAAAAGTCAGCCGCTTCGGGCAGACACTTGTCACTCCAGTTCCGCAGCACATAGAATTCACATTCAGCGTTAGAGGAATTGCGAGTTGTCGATCTCAGGTTTTGGTTTGTTCTGTTGCTTCTAAGGAGATACTTGGTCCATACAGTACTCAGTGTGTTTTGTCAATTTTTTTATTGCAATACTGTCTCATCTGCGCATTAGGAGCCGCATCCGACAAAAGAAAAGTGTCACCTGGTGAGTTGATGTTTAGCAGCTGCAAATTGTGAATGCACCACTACATACTGGGCTTTCCAACCCCAAAAATGGGCATCAAACAAATCGAACAGTTCAGAGACATCATCCTGCGCATCTTGCGGAGTCGTCTGGAGTGACAAAGTGGAAACTCTTCAACCCTTTTCCTCATTGTAAAACGTTTCAGCAGGTGTACCGACTCCGTCCGACTCCGGCAAGACTCCGCAGCTGAAGACATCAAGGTGTCCCCGCGGCTCAGTTGGTAGGGCGTCGTTCTTGGCGACGCGGACAGACTGCCGGTGGTGGTTCGATTCCCCGCTGGTCCACGGGTAAGCCTCAAGTGGTGACCCGCCGAAAGGCAA
>Ga0126342_10020630_pt1 | contig 11065 bp, 10 predicted proteins | sample Cyp1metagenome_FD_92528 | JGI IMG/M metagenome (GOLD analysis project Ga0126342, IMG submission 92528) | Coral microbial communities from Lord Howe Island, Old Settlement Bay, Australia - Cyphastrea 1 metagenome | ecosystem: Host-associated > Invertebrates > Cnidaria > Coral ...
GCTTTTTGCCAGCAGCTAGAAATGCAAATGACCGTGTCCCACAATCCAAAGTTCCCAGCTGCATTTTGTCACAGTAGCAGAATGCAAATATGTTACTGAAGGAAGCCAATTGGTTTTCCTGTCGGAAAGGACTGAACGCAAAAGAATCCACTTGCATTTTGCGAGCGGCTCTAAATGCAGATGGAATGACCAAATGCAGGAGATAACTGTTATGAATTGCCATCTGCGTTTTGCCAGCAGCTAGAAATGCAGATGGAAGCCGCGAATCCCCCAGATGTTGAACAGGCATTTCGCGTGCGCGCGTTCCGTTCCGTTCCCGTTCCGTTCCCGTTCCGTTCCTCGTTCTGTGTTCGGGCCGGCCTTCCCTGCTCATAGTATGATATAGATATGTCATGATATATCCATAGTTTGTTTCCGTATCATCCACAAAATCTCCGAGGATTTTCGAAAATCATCCACAAATTCCATATATCATTCCACATACCTTATTTCCATGTCCACATTTTTTCCATATCATGGTCAGATGATCTTTTCCATATCATTCCTAAGATTTCATATCATGTTCCATATCATTTTCCATATCATTTCTATGTCCATTGGTGTCGACCCTACCAGGCAGCCGACGACCCCTTTCAGCCGTACTGGTCCCTGCGACTGGGCTCACTTAAAAGTCTAGAACTCCCAGGGTGGTTTAACCATCCAAAATAGGGCGAGAAAGCCATGGATCATGGTGATTTAAGCAATGGATCATGCAGAACTATGGGTAACTTCAATACCAAACTTGGGTTGATGGTAGATTAGTATCGAACAAGGTTGCATGGGGGGTAGCATAAACCAACAAACATCGCTGCGGGGCACCACTTTTACACCAGACTGGGGTTTTCCTGTAGATGTTCCCCTTAAACCAGTTGTGGGAATGTCAAATATATCTGGTTGGTTGTTTCAAACATTTTTTATTTTCCATAATATATGGGATGTCATCCTTCCCATTGACGAACTCATATTTTTCAAGATGGTTATTGCACCACCAACCAGTTATACATAGATTATCATATTAAACAATAATAGATTAATAAAGATTATCGTGTTTCTATAGTTTGCTATATCATGAAAAGAGTACAATTTTTCCAGATTTTTTACGAATAGTTTCAGCTTTCCATTTCAGAATGGTTTGTTGCTATTGGCATCTCACCCATCAAGGCTCAACACTTCTGGCCCTGCGGTGATCAAGGACTGACACAGCCAGAAATACGACGGGGCGTGTCAGCGGAATGCGGAATGTTTTGGAAAAGGGAAATGCTAAATGAGAATTTTGGTGTGGAAAAATATGGGATGATTATTACCGTATTTGGTCGGATTCGGATGGAGTTGAGGAGCTATGGTTGTTTTCTTTTTGCGCCCACTATATAAAACATGGGGAGCCAAGGTGCTATGAATAAAGTTTTTCAACAAAATCATCAGTTGGGATCAGTTAATCAGTTTGCAAAATGACTGCGCAATGCCAGGTGAAGCTGTTGCCAACAGATCATAGCTTCACCATTCTCTTTGAGTCACCAAGAATGACAGATTTCATCCATTCATGCAGCAACTTTCAGCAAGTTCAGGGCCACTGTAGGGCCTTTTTAGGGCCTTTTCATCCCGGATGACCACTGGCAGGACACCATTACGAACTCCTTCACTTTCAAAGCCTTTCCCACAAGCATTTGTCCTTACGCTGCGTCGCGACTGGGCTTCCTGGAAACCGGTTTATCCATGGGTGACCTTACCCCACTTCTATCATTATGCCAATGTACCGGTGAATATACCCCCCCCAAAAAAAAAAAAAAACTATGGAACATCAGCATTTTTCATAGGTAAATCAACGAACTTTCTATGGCCATTTTCCACTTTGCAAAACCGTCATTTCTGCTGAGCCCAGGAAGTGCGTCCCAATGCCAGGGGTGGAATTTTCAGAGATCATGCAGCCCGGCGGATGATGTGGGAGCAACAAAAACGAAAGTGGTTGGAACGAACGGTCAAATGGATGAAATGGGTGAAAAATGGATGAAAAATGGATGAAAATGGATGAAAATGGATGAAAATGGATGAAAATGGCATAACAAGTCATCATTCAAGGGCTGGAAAGATCGTGAGAGATCAATGTCATTTGTTGTAGTTTTCCCATTGGCATCCGTGCCGCCATCAAGATGCTTCCCCAAGGCCTGGATATTGCAGCTGGAACCTCAAATGTCCCCGCTCATGGGCCATGGGTCAACATGTGGTTCCTCAAATTCCCCAAACATGGAGACTCAATATTTGAATCAATAATACATTCTATAAAATACTGATAAGACATGACCATAAATGACCTAAATTCATGAACATGAATCAACAGCCATGGGCATCATGGGCAGATCCACGGTGCGCCACGCGGCGTCCAAGGCCTGGAAGTTTCTGAGCTGGTGGATGGAGTGATGGCTGAAGCCCTTGAAAGCATGAGTGCAGATGCAGCTGGGACCTGGTTGGGATTCGTTTCGCCGAGACATTTCACCGGGAAATGTCAGACGAAGCAACAAAAATGACCTGGATTGGCTTAGTGGATGATTTTTTGCCCTCATTGCGACTCATTTTAACCTATACCATGATATACCATGTAGGGAATTTACCATATTTGGAATGTACTCGATTGTCTTGTCAATTTTATACAAGCAAATCCCAGTGAAAGTGGGATTTAAACGAACAAATGGGGCATGGAATAAGTGACCAGGTAAGCTGTAAAAGTTCATGGTGACTCGACCAATTGTATAAGAATGGACAGACACACACATATATATATATATATCTATCTATATATATATATATATCTATATATATATATATTCAAAAAATTACATGATTTCACCAGTCAACCAACACACATGAAGAACAAATGGAACGTTCCCATTTGTTGGGATGTGCTTCTGGGGTTATTGGAGCCGTGCGAAATCTCAGCGTCAAGGCACACTTGGGGCTCACAGATTTCCACACCCAACTTCGCAGCACCAGAGAAACTGCAGGAAACTTCATGTTTGGCTGGTAAAACAATCCTTAAAACCCGCCCATGATCCAATGGCACCCATGGATATTCATGGTATTTCCTGGAGATATCCATCAGAATCCCACGAGAATCCCAAGGCCTTCCAGACGGAATTCGAAGGCCTGACGAGCTTCGGAACACTCTTTGGCGAAGCCTTGAAGACGGCAGACACCTTCGCGTGCGTGGCTGTCGTCGCCTCATCGATTTTGTTATGTATAGGAAGCCCCAAAAAGATAGAACGGATTCAAGTCATGTCATCTTATACCATCAATTTATCTATATTGAGAGTCGGATTTTATAAGGCAATGAGGTTGCTGAGTTTTGAAACCGTTTTCAAAGGGTTTGAACAGTCAGTCTTACTGATCTGCTTTGCCAATTTCCCTTAGGATCTTACATAGGGCATCTGAATTTCCAGTTGTGAATGCCTGGTTGCAAGGCGCACACATCCCACATGAGGTCACTTGTGTGGTCATCGCGTTGCTTTACATGGTCCTCTTGCGCTTTCTGGTTGGGACCTGCCCCTGGGATGATCTCAGCAGGATCCAAATGGCAAGGTTTATAGTAGATGTGGGATTTTTGGGGATGCTCTATTTTCAGACAGACCCATCTCTTACAAATTGGGATAGATCGACAAGTTGTTTCGTCATGAGAAAATGCTGCGACAAAAAAAGCCCATTCGGATCTCATCTCTACTCTTCAAGTCTTCCAAAATGACGAATCATGGATTTGAAAAACATGTATTCAGGAAGTAGCCTCACCCACATTACCCACAGCTTCGCGCATGGATGGTCCCTGAGGTTGCCTTCGGTGCAACATACTTGGGGGTTCCATAACAAGTTCACCACAATCACTATCACTATGGAAAATCACCATTTTCAATGGGTAAATCCACTATAAATCACCGTTTTCAATAGCTATGTTAAATTACCAGTGGGTATCACTATCCCATTCCCCACATGGAATCTGTTACAAAAGCCGTTCTTTTCAAGGCATCCCAGTTCCGGGTTGGAATCACCCCGCGCCGAGGCGTTTGGCTGGCCCTGTTTGCAGTGCTGCTATGGCTGCGGTTTCGGTCAAGGAGTCAAGGCCACAAGGAAGTGTGCCACCGGTAATCCAATGGCTTTGGCAAGGGGACATCACCCATTTCTAGAGGATGTTCATGGATTTTCCATGATTTTCCCATCACATCCCGAATTTTGGAGATGAGTTGAGTTGTGCTTAAGTTCTGATCATTTTCCAGCGTGGTGGTTCCATACAAAAATCCTTGGATTAACAACAAAAATCTTCAGGTGACTGTTGCATGATAGGGGGTTGAAAACAACCAGGTTTTTTGAAAAAACAAGAGGGATGCACAGCCCACTGTATGGCGATTTGTGGGGGAATGAGCTTCAAACATGTTCAAACCACTACCCTTTGATCCTTTGGCAATCAAACTTTGCAATGGAAAATCCCCCATGTATAACCCATGACGGATCCATGGTGCTGCTATATATGGTAACATGGATCCCATCAATATACCCCATTTATGTTAGCATTAATCTACCAGCACCATGGATCCGTCATGGGTAATAGATGATTTTCCCAGCTAGACACCTCCATTCAGTTCCCGGATTTCCCCGCTTAACCATGGCAGTTTGATGACACAACGGAGCATGTATATACCGTATCCCATTGCAGTCCCCAATATACCCTCTGGTAATTTAACATAGCTATGGCAGTACTTAATTCTTCAACATCATATTCCCATTCTATCCAAACTATTAGACTATATATCATGTAAATCACTAGTCTTGTCCATTGACCCACTATGTACCATCAGATTCACAGGATGTTCTTGATTTTTTGAACCTGTTTTTGAAGCCAAACATCCCCAGCATTCCAAGGCTGGTTCTCTTCCTCTTCGGGGGTGGTTTGTTGATCGCCCGATCCAGTCACTTGGATCCTTTGGATCCGGTTTCGGGGGAGCTTGGTGTGCTGCCAAAGTTATGTCGTGAGATGGTAAAAGCATATCCCATGACAGATCCATGGTGCTGATATATATATATATGCTAACATTAACCTATGGATGGAATGGAATATCCCGTTTTCAGACAGACCCATACAGGTTTTACATAGATGTATAAGGATTTATATGCTAACATTTGGGGTATATTGATGGTAAATGTTACCATGTATAGCATACATGGATCCTACTATGGGTATATGAAAACAGGCCAACTGCTGCCTCATCTTGATTTTTTTCGACCTTGGTAAGGAACATGAACCATACTGCTAGGAAGTATAGCAACTGCGACCGCAAAGGACCGAGCCCATAGATTAGGGCAACGTGGCCCAATACGTCAGCTTTGGGGAAACTGATACCTCCAGGTCCATTGATGCCCCAGTTATGCGCGTTGGTTGAAACAAAAACCCCATTGATCGATTTCCACAAGAAACGTACCCGCGAAATTCCGTGAAGCTATAGCTGTAAACCAACCGTAAGCTAAAACCCTATAGTTAACATATAGTTGATGTTTCTCAATTTGGATAGAGGGGATCACCTTGAAACAGAGCCATTCCAAGTCGCATCAAGTCGGCCGCGTTCAGGTCAATGTCAGGGGGCGGAACTCTTTGACACCGGTTTCCAGATGGCCGTGGCCACTACCACGACCCTCGGATTATGACGATGACGATTGATTCCTAAAGCAGTATATCATGGCTGGGTAAATTATAACGATCTCACATCGCGCAACAATACCCTGAAATGATGGTTTATATATGGGAATCATCCCCAAATGACCTTGTTTCAGGTTTGTGAATTAATACAATTCACCCAGATAATGTGGATGCGACACAGTAGGCTATCAATAGAAACAACATGGATAGATATCGGACGTGTGAGTGGGACAATAAAGGATAGTTACAGGGTAACATGGGATACCCTCTTTTTAAACCAACACAACTATGGAAAATCACCATGTTATAGCTGGGTAAATCCACGAACTTTCTATGGGCCATCTATACCATAGCAAACTGTTAGTTTACCAGAGGTTAATTATTGGGACCCCCGGCGATGAGATGATGTTTTTAATGACTCCAGTCATGGTTGGTTTTTCTGGGATGGTTGGATTTGTTGGCTGCAGCACCTTGCCATTGCCCAAGGATTTATTTACGAGTTTCCCTTGCTACGAAGTTTCGCATAGCCATTGCTTGGGTCTGAACATCACGATACTTTTATTCAAGCCGTTTTGAGTCATCTTGATCCATGAAATCACATGGTTGATTTGGTGGAGGTTCGGCGTCCAATTTTCTGACTTGTGAGTCACCCATGTTTGAATGGTAAGAGTAAGACCTATAGAAATTGAACCTGAGCATTGCTTTGATTCGTGCAATTTTCATCAATGTTCTCTTATCCATGCCAATCCCAGAATTGGTTTTTACCCCATATATGAATCCATGGGTTTCCTGTGGATTTTCGCCGTGCCGATGGCTGATTCAAGGGGGTGAAACCCGGGTGAAACCAGGATTTTTTGACCCCCACAGGATGCCCTCGGAAATTCGCAGGTGACATACCAGCCAATGAACCACAATAAGCCACAGTAGATCTCAAAATATAGAACAATAATCCACAATTGATTACACAAAAATACCAGAAATCATAATTGATTGATTTGCAACAAGATCAGTGAACCACAATAAATATCAGAATCATTGCTTTCATTCCCGCATTTTCCTTCTCCATGGTGATCTTTTTAGGTATTTGGCCAGCAGCGCCACCAACGCTGTGAACCAAGCCGTTGATCCGAACAGCTATGAGGCATGATTTGTAGAGGATTTGCCGATTACAATGGAGGTTGGACATTGCCACCTGACAGTTTCCTGTGCTTCTGGAGTGTATCTCTCTCTCTCTATATATATATATATGTGTGTGTGCTATCCAGTGGTTAGGAAGAAGCCAAGGAGGTAGGGGTATCCACATTGGTATCCACATATGGTATCCACATATCATATTCCTCATTTTTCATGGGGAGCCAGTTGGAGCTAGTAAGAGTTTCCCAACCTAACCATATGATAGGATTGAGTGATGTGAAATGGCATGTAAGGCTTTCAGGGTCCGATGCCAAAGCTGAACAGCTTGCCGGCTCCTGATGGATTGAAGAATTGGTCGGAAGGGTTCCTTCAATCCATGGTTTCTTCAAAATCTCGGTTGTCACCTGAATAAACTACAGTACCTACTTAGTAAGGTCTATTTGTTGATATTTCCACTCAGAACCAAAATTAGTACAAATCTGGCCTCCTCAGTGAAAAATGTCACTGTCAGTGCTTTTGCCCGTTCGTCAACCGTACTCGAGAAAGGTGTTCAAATGGCGTTCAAATTGCGATCAAAACCGTTCGATGGGTGTGTCCACGTAAATTTTGTTCAGAGATGTGCATCCATGTAATAACGGTACCTCAATGGAAATTGACACATAAAAATGTTCGATTTGTACAAATTTTCATCCTCGGTGGAAATTTCAACACATCAACCTTACCAGGTAAGAAATGGTGTTAACCTAGAAGGGCTTAATCTTCACATCCCATGCCCCATCCTGCACATCTCCTGCTTTGGAGGTGCTGAGTGAAGAACTGCTCGGTGATGGTGGCAATGGCAATTATACAGGAGTGGCTGGCGCTTCTGCAATTTTTCATCAGTTGAAGAGATCAAAATGAGATGTTGTGCTCCTTGACACCTGCCTTTGTTTTTGTAGATCAGGTACAACCTCATCAGAATTTTAAACACTTCTTGTGGCTTTTTGAACCTGGTTAGATTAGACAATGTTTTGGAGGTGTCGACCCCTTTTTGAAATGTAGGGGGGTTCAGAGTCAGCATAGTCAGCGTCAACCGGGTCGACCCGGTGGACCCAAAAACTGAATCGCTATTTCACGGCAGGAGCTCAAACTCGCACAGTTGATGGATACTCTTGTATTAAGCCAGTCGCCCAGAATCCCTGCACTGACGGCAACATACGGCAACTGCTTTTCCGAAACGAAGGTGTTGCAGTGGCCATGAGGATCCCTTAGACCCACACGCCATATGGGTCATATGGGTTTGATATGGGTTTGCTCCCTGAAAATAGACCATGAGTACCCCTAAAGGCCCTAAATCTACTGGGTAACCATCATTTTCCCTCGTAGGAGTCACCAGAAAGTGCGTAGTAGACTTGGGAAAGTCAGGCTGAATCAGGCTGAATATAGGCTGAATCCAGGTGGTGCTTGTGGTACTTGGTGCTGTTCGCCCAACTTTTCACTGCCGAGTTGGGGCACCAACGGCACCGATGCCGAGAACTACACGCAGGCGCGGGTGGAGGACCGAGTCCGTCGTGTTTCATGGTAGTCTCTATGGCAGGTGCCATGGTCAGTTGGGTAAATTGTGTGGGGGATGGTCATCACTGCATTTTCCTACACATATATTCTCAAAAATGGATTTGATATGATTATGATATGATTCCATATTTTGTATGGTATGTAAGGTATGTTAGGCTTCCTATTGTGGAAGGGATGGCTGACCAGAATGCACAGCCCATTTTGTTAAAAACGGCAAATGCGGGTCCAAAAACTGTTGACCCGTGTTGCCGTTCATACGCTATGTTTGAGCGGCTATGGACATCCAGTGGCAGGGTTTAGAGCAAGTCACATCAGACTGCAGAGTACCATCTCGACTTCAGCACGGTGCTTCCCTCTGTTGCCACAGGATTTTCGGGGGCTTGGGATATGGTCACGTGACATGTCACAACGTCTTTGTACATCGAATGGACAATCCCTAGATTCCCGAGATTGGATAGATAGTTCACCAGATGGGGCCCGGGGTGAAGGCATTGAAATCACATCACCGTAGACGCTGCTGAGTAAGTCCCCGATCTCTTGGTTCATCCAGTCATAAGTGACCCAAACTCAGCGGCAGCACCATGCATTAATACAAAGCAGGTTTTAGAAGTTTCGATTTTCGGAAGGCGTCCCCAGTTACGTTGGTTTATAAACCCTATTAACCATGTGTATCCTTTTGGTAAACTAACATAGCTATGGAACATGGACGCTGATAGATGATTTACCTATATTAACCATGTGTATCCTTTTTGTAAACTAACATAGCTTGGAACATGGACACTTATAGATGATTTACCCTATTACGATAAACCCAACAGTTATCCAAGTGATGTTCACCAACTTACCGATTCCGAAACGGGGGGCATTATGATGATTCCTGGAGAAAAACGTCAGCTTGCCAGGCCGCTTACCCCAATTCCAACCTGACCGAGAACTACTGTGGCAACCTCACGCTATGGGGCCTGTTGATGCAACGGAAGTGATAGTGCAAGATCACTTGTTTCATTTTTTCGTCTCTCGCGAACCGCGAAAACATATACTCTTCGTGTTGATTTGATCACGGGGAATAGCAACCAACATACCAGAAGGGCATCTACAGCTTAAATCTGTTTGAAGGAATCACTGATGACACAGGGTGATCCGTCATTCATGTTTTGGGGCCCAGCTTGAATTATTTGGCCCTTGGATTCTCATCATTTGCCACATCTCACTGTATGTGTGCGATCCCATACCTGCACAACCCTACCTAAATATGTGATCATATCATATCTACATACACATAGGGAGCAGAGCATTTTTATCAACAACATTACCCCCTGGTAATCAAGTATGGCAATGGAAAATCCTCCATTTATATGATTTTCACATGAAAACCTTCATTTATAGGCGATGTTCAATTGCAATGTTTGATTCATTACCAGAGGCTAGTTCCCCACAAGTTCCCCACAAAACCGGCTGAATGTTTCTGTCTCACCTCCGCCCAGGTCGCAACCCATACCTCACCGGTGCCTCCGCAGATACCAAGGCGCACCACATCTTACCAGATTCCCAGCGTTCGGAACCTGCATGGAAATAATTTTGGAAGATTTTCCATTGCCAAGTTTGATTACCAGAGTGATCCAGGGTGTAATTAAAAAAGGGGAAACTTAATTGGAGCATAATTGGACTGATTGTCAAATTATTTGGCTTACCCAGATCTACATGGAATGTATTTTCCTGTGTACTTACCATTTTCCATTGCTGTATGTTAAAAGACCAGGGTTTTTTTTATTTTGAAAGGAGACAATTGTTCTAAAGTGGTATGTACTATAGGAGAAGGGATTATCACATACCAAAGGTTGGACATCGTCGGACATCGTTACACATAGGTTTTGTCATGTGTTAGTGCTGCTAGATTTGTATGGCACCCCCACACTTCAACTGCATTATTTAGCGATATTAATTGGCTAAAACAATTCTTGCTCAAAGTTGCAGTATGTTATATATATATAATGTAATACTTGAATGGCAGCACCAATTCAACAGCACAGGGGTGAATAAAAACCTTGACAGAACAAGTTTGTTGAGGCTCCGTGTTTCCCACAAGAGCTGCATGCACGTGCATTTGTTTGTATGTGATTATTTTTTTTGCTTTACTTTTAAACATATGTATGAATTTACAATCACATATTATATAATATATATCATTATATATATATATATGTTACACACATATATAATCATATATATAATATACATGAATATTTTTATTTACACATATGTATATATGTTACATATATATATGTTACATATATATAAATATGTTACACATATATATATATATATGTTACATATATATATATACGTGACATATATATATATATATATGTTACGTATATATATATATACACATACATATGCATACTTCCATATATATTCACGTCGCTTCGCGACGGCAACCGCCCGCACCGCATCGTTGGGCAGCCGCTCGTAACTGCCAATGATGTCGGCCATTGAGTCCAAAAACATCCGAAAGTACTGATTGTCGGAAAAAAACACGCGAAAAATTTGATAGCCATGTATAGCGGACCAACGCAGTTCAAAAAATAACGAAAAACATGAAAAAAACGGCGAAATTGCTGTTATTTACAGTGTTTTTGCGCGGTGAGAAGCAGAAACCACTGCAAA
>Ga0126342_10020631_pt1 | contig 11064 bp, 14 predicted proteins | sample Cyp1metagenome_FD_92528 | JGI IMG/M metagenome (GOLD analysis project Ga0126342, IMG submission 92528) | Coral microbial communities from Lord Howe Island, Old Settlement Bay, Australia - Cyphastrea 1 metagenome | ecosystem: Host-associated > Invertebrates > Cnidaria > Coral ...
GCGAAGAAAAACAACCGCTTGTTTGTTTAACAAAACAGAAGGTTGACAAGCACCAAACAATGAGATGTACTCACAGCTAACTCTTGTTTCAAAACAAGAGTTTTCAAAAATTGGAAATAAGGTGTTCATCCCTACGGGAGTGCAAACCTCCAAAATGCAGATAGCACTAGTGCGTGTCAACCTAGTGAACTCGCCATGAACCGAAGTCTGGCCAGGAAAAGGAAGCCTGAACAACACCTGCCTTGCAAGCTCTACTCTTTTCCTCTTGAACGGACGCTCCATGGATTCCTTCCACTGACCTAGTTGTGCAACGGCATTCAAAAGATCTTCTTCGACCAGGTCAGGAAACTCAGCTGTCAGCAGGCCTACACATTCTTCTTCAGTATCAAAAGCGGCACGCAAACGAAGTAGAATCACATAGACCCTCTGCAAATGTGCCCTGATCCCACCTTCAACGGGAGGCCAAAATTCGCCCATGGCATGCTACAGCTGAGCCCTACGTCCAATCATATGTTGGATTGCAACGCGCCCCAACTACTTCAAAAAACTGTCCTTTTCCAAGCCAATGCTCTAAGAAACGTGGAATGTATGAGATCCAAGTTGACATGAGTGAACATCAGGAAATCTGAAAGGCATGGTATTTGTCGACATCACTGCCAATCTGAATGTAAGCATCTTCGTCTGAAACTGCAAAACTGGAAGCAATTGAAACTGCACAAGTGAAAACCTGCCAGTCAGTGAAATCCAAATTGCAAGAACTGACATCACCAAAACTGAAACTTCGACAATCTCATTGTCATCCGCCAAAAGTGCAGCTGCTTGACAACAAAAATTTCTGAATTGTTTCAAGACTAACATCCAAGTTCGTCCAATAGCTCGACAAGAGTGATCCCTCAGGAGGAGAGGCAACAACAAGCAAGAGGGAGAAAGGCAAGGACCACAAACCTCCAACGAACCCCACCACCACCCGACCAACACAGAGTTCCGCATAGACACATTGGGCAAGCCCAATGATGCACTCCCGTAATCGCCCAGGAGGAGTTCAGGCTGGGTTGGAAATTTATATGGTCGAAGGAAGTTGAGAAGTCAAAGTTCCGACAATATGGACACATGAAAAGCAGAGGTGGGAAGAGTCAGAGAAGAGAAGACAAGAAGAAAGAAGATCAAAAAAGAGAAAGTCTGAGAAGAAAGAAGATCCAGGTGCGGGAAAATCGCGAAACACTGTGTTTTTCCAATGATTTGTGGCTCCGGAGGGTCCAAAAGTAGGCTCGCTAAAGCGGTGGGTGCGGAGCCAGCTGGCCAAATGAGAGATGAAAAATTGCACGCCGTTGTGGTGCGAAGCACATTTGGAAGTGAAAAAGCTAAAAACACCTCACGAAAAGTGCACGCCGTTGTGGCGCGAAGCACATTTCCAAGTCAAAATGTACAAAACACACCAGCTCCGGACCACTTTTGGAAGTTGAGATATCGAAAAAGTGCACGCCGTTGCGGCGCGAAGCACATTTGCAAGTGAAAAAGCTAAAAACACCTCACGTTCGGAGCACTTTTTGAAGTTGAGATGTCGAAAAAGTGCACGCCGTTGTGGCGCGAAGCACGTTTGCAAGTGAAAAAGCTAAAAACACCTCACGTTCGGACCACGTTTGGAAGTTGAGATGTCTAAAAAGTGCACGCCGTTGTGGCGCGAAGCACATTTCGAAGTCAAAATGTTAAAACCACCAGGGTTCGGACCACTTTTAGAGGTTCAGATGTCGTTTCGCGTGGCAGGCGCAAGGGATTGTGCACCTTGTCAAAAGTGAGACAAAACGTGAGGGTTTTGCGGCATTTTCAACTACAACCACCACTACGCCACACTACAATCCAATACACTACAACTACAACTACACCTTCACTACATTCCACTACACTACACTCCACTACACTCCACTACACTACACTCAATTACACTCAATTACATTCAATTAAACTACACTACACTACATTCCACTACACTACACTACATTACACTACACTCCACTACACTACACTACACTACATTACACTACACTACATTCCACTACGCTACACTACACTACATTCCACTACACTCCACTACACTACACTACACTACAACTACACTCAATTACATTCAAGTAAACTACATTACACTACACTACATTCCACTACACTACACTACATTACACTACACTCCACTACACTAGACTACACTAGTCACTACACTACATTACACTACACTACATTCCACTACACTACACTACATTACACTACACTACACTCCACTACACTACACTACACTACATTCCACTACACTACGCTACACTTCACTACACTCCACTACACTCCGCCACACTACACTCAATTACACTACACTACACTACATTACACTAGACTACATTCCACTGCACTCCACTACACTACACTCAATTACACTACACTGCGCTACATTACACTACACTACACTTTATCTAGTTTCAAAAGTAATGCTCTATTGGCTGGAAAATCCTGGTACGGATTAGGGTAAGAGTACGGGACGGTGAACTTGGCACATGTGGTACGCTACTGGGTGCGTTGGTACGCTTCATGGTACACTATGCTTGGTGCGTTGGTACGCTTCATGTGAGTACACTTGGGCCAGTAAACTAAAAGCTAAGCATTGAACTATGCATCAACAATGGAGGGACAAGAGGAAACTAATCTTGGCACATAGTGTCACAGAGTCACGTAGTCATCAGCCATGCACCCCTGAGGTCAATGACCCATGTACCGTACCATGTTCTGCACCCATCGTTGTTATGTGATGTACCTACTTAGCAGCTGATTTAGCAAGCGATATCTTTGTCTTGTCAAGTTAAGATAATATAACTTTAACTTAAGATAAGTTAACATAAGCTGCTAGATCGGCTGCTAGATCGGCCGCTAACCGGGTACATGTTGCAAGCGCGACGGGTGCAGAACATGGTACGGTACGTTGATATGATTGGTACAGTACTTGGGTACGACTGGTACGGTACATGGGTGCGATGAGTACAGTTCAAGTGTGACTTTTTATTTTACCGCTATTATATAACACGCTTATATAAAATATATTAAAGCAAAACGCCGTGGAAACTTCTAGATAAAACTTCGCCGCAAAACGTGAAACCATTCTGCAATGAAACTGCTGTCACTCAAACGCTGCATCTCCCCTTTTTTGGCACTTGCTGAATTGTTCGATGTCACATCATAGCCAGTTGATTGGATTTTCCAACAGCCAGATGACATTTATACCTGATGGCCAGATTTCCCACAATTAAACTATCAGGTATGAATAAAAGACGCCAATAGTCCCCCACAAGAAAGCGATTTTATTCAGCTAGTTCCAATGGGGAGTTGCCAAGAAATATAAGCATTTGATGGGTGCAAAGATGCACTACGTGGTGAGTGCCAGAGCTGATCTAATTTGAATCGAATGCGATGTTCAGGCCGGATGCTAGGTGGAAGGTGGTCAAAGTTGGTCATTCGAGAAAGTGCATCGGCCAATTCATTGCGGGATCCAGCAATGTGGCCCAAATCGATGCCCGATATCGAAGCCAACAAACATAGTCGTTCCAGAAAAAGACATTGTGGCAATTGTGTGGAAAATAAGGCATTTGATCCCGCTTCGGCACCGGTGTTGTCAGACAGGCTGTGGATACATACTGGATACCTGCAGGAAGGAAAATGTTGTGCTAATAGGCTGACCACTGCAATTTGTGCAAGGGTCTCAAAGCTGACGATGTCTCTCTGCATGTTGGTATTGACCGGAATGGACACCTGTTGAAAATCTGTAACAGTGAAAGATTCTGAAAACCAGTAGGTGATGTCATTGGATATTGTGACAAATCCTCCAATGCGAGCGATGTCACCATGTGCACTCGCATCTGCAGCAGCTGCATGAGGCCATATGGACTTAGGCCACATGGTCCGGAGAGGAGGCAGATATCGAATCCATTCTTTGTACTGAGACAGCATGCGAACTGAATCTTCACAAAGTTTTCGTTTGGTGGATTCCGGATCCCGTACACGAACTCATAGTCGTTTGTCTGAAAGAAATACATGACGGATATCCTTCAGTTTCTGGATTGGTTTGTGGCGCATCTCCAAAAGTTTACTGCCCGGTGGTATAGCTGTACCTGGAGGGCGAACGGAGAAGATGAGGTCTTCCGTCAATGAATTGCGAAACTCCAATAGTTGGCTGGGATCCAAGCTGTATTGTGTAGCTGGGATGCTGTGGAGGTCTCGAAAAAGGTAATGCAGCCAGATTCGAAGATATGGAAATAATTGTGTGACCCATAGCATTAATCCCAAAATCTTCTGAAGAGTTTTCACCGGTACTGTTCGGTGTCGCTGAAGTTGGACAATCAAGTCCAAGAGCTTTGGCATTCGTCAGGAAAGAATTTTCCCTTGAATCGGGGTTCCATAATGAATCGGGGTTCCAAATCCTGGTCCTAATACTCTTCATGCAACTCATATACTCCATGAGCTGCATAGAGCATGCATTACTCTACTCAGCCCTCCATGCCGGGTGTTTCCCTAGTGCTCCGCTGCCAATGGTTCCTATAGTCGTGATTTGCTTTCTGACACTCAACGTCAGCTGCCATGTGTTTCTATGGCTTTGGCCTGCCTGAAGCCACCCTGCCCGTTCTCCCTATTAGGCTGCCTTGCATTGCTGCTACGGCTATTTAGCATGCCTGTGGTCATTGGATATTCACACAAAAGACATCCAAAACCCATGCGGCTGGTGAAGCACCCATGTGCTGTGTATAACACAGACATTCTAACTTACCCCTCCGCAGCTGCTGCTAAACTCCAAAGCTTTCAACAACAGAAACTTCAAACATGTATGACAGAGTTTCCTTTTGAAGTAATTAGGGTTGAGGGTTGAATTTCGAAGGTTGGTGGGTTTAGGGTTTGGGGGCTAGGGTTTGTTAACTTTTTTCAAGTGAAGGTAATTAGGTATTATTAAGGGTTCAGGGTTTAGGGTTAAGGGTTTAAGTATGTTTAAGTTATTCTTTTTGAGAAGGTAATTTTCTTAGTTTGAGACAGGGCAGCGTTATTATCTCAGTAGTAATAACACACCCACACAAACACGCAAACACAACAGTTCAGATCCGGCTAGCCCATTCATCTGGCAAAGCAGAAAAAACAAATATTGATATAATCGCCGCGCTATCGCTCGGGTTACGTCGTTCGCCAAACATTCAGGACATCAACATGAAATCCGAAAACGTGACAAGCTTTTCATTTTTGCGGTCCTGGTAACCTGGTAAGTTTGAAATTAGTTCTTGTCAGCAGCGTTCCCAGCACTTGATTTTTAATTTTGCGCACAGTATGAGAATGCTGGCGCCGAGCAAGCGTGTACAAGAAAGCGGTGCATGTCAAGGACATAACTGCTGCAATCCGCAAGATAAATTCTTGCAGAAAGCGGTGGATATCCAGGAACCCTTCACTCGGCAACATACACCGACATCGAACTGCAAGGGTCCCAGAAATACAGAAGACTCATGGACATCAAATTTTCTCAAGAGACCCTTTGTCAAATCTTTAGCAAGAGAAAATGTTGTTGAAAGACCACACCAAGGGCCCAGCCCTGTTTGCTTGAAAGCATATGCCCTTTTTTTCCGGCCAACGCATCTAAAGAGTCAGTCTCAAAGATTCCGGCCGTGCACTACAAACTGCACATCAAGGGCGCGGCCCTTCGCTGCAAACTTCACACCAAGCGTGGCCCTGGGTTGCAAGCCTCGCAAAGACAAACTGTGTGAGGCAAACCTACAGTGCAATGTGCGCAGGGAAGCCACGCACAGCTCGAGCAACTGCCTGAAGTCCTCACTGGTACTTGCACTTCTTGATCTGCTGCGGCCAAAGCTTGGCCAATCATTCGGCGATCCTCTTCGGGGAGGCTTTTGAAATAGGTCTTCAGAGCTTCGAAAACCAAAGGCTTGCTGGCGCAGGCCCCCATGAATTTCAACGCTATAATTCCCGGGCTTTGCCGCTGTGAACAATCTCCCTATTAAAACTGACTTGAACCATGGTGCACTACAATGATCCATAACAGTCTGTAACAGTAGAAAAGCAGTTGCAAGGCATGCTGGCTGCTGTCCAACCTGGCTGCTGCCCAACCTAGCTCACATTGTGCGCGCCATTTTTCCCACCGTAAGCAGCACGACAGATCAGCGATCCACAAGCTAAGATCAAGCAACTGACTGAGGAACAACTAATATAGGTGACAGCCTAGTCAACATCCTGGGAATCGGCGGGCTGCTTGGAATCGGCGGGCTCGGGGTCAACGACTTGGTCATCGTCCACCGCATCTTCCTCTTCCCCTTCTGCAGCTTCCTTCTGCTCTGCTTCTGCCTCTGCCGCTTCCTCCTTTTTGGGATCGATTTCCTCTTCCACTGCAGCTTCGATTTCCTGGGGTGTCTCCTTGATCGCTGGCTTCTTCTCCGGAAACTTCTTTGGCAGTTTGGAGCCAATCTTGCTAGAACTCGGAGTGGCCGGCTTGCCCTCATCAGCGGTCTCGTCCTGATTGCCTTTGTTCTCATGGCCGCGCTTCGTGCCTCAGGGATCGGAACTACCAACTTTGAAATTGGAAAGTTGCAAGCACCAAGCTGGAAACGGCAGCCAAAATAATTTTCAATGGTTTTGATTCCGGAGCGCTGCCTCGATCTGCAGCATCGAGCGGCTTCAGCTTGGCCAACAAAGCGGCCTCCAAGTCGAGCGCTATTACTCCCAAATTATGGGTATATACAAACAATGATTGCATCCTGAATTGATTCATACTGAATCCCCAGCCTTCACTTCCTCCACTTGCTGCTTAGTTTCACCTTGCAAGAAGTGCTGCCGGAGAATTTCCTGAGCATGGAAACAGAGTTTGAAAATGAAAAATATTTGCTTCATCAGTGAAATAAGTTGCTTGGGCTGAAGTGGCCAAATCGAATCGAATCAAGGCTGAGGTCTTGGCCGCAATCTTCTTGGTCTCAGCCACGTCATATCGGTGGCCACCCACCTGCAGCCCGATGCCCAAGAAGCACAGCGCCCCCACGCATCTGAGATACATACAAAATTGCCTGCAAGCTCTGTCAGGATCCACAGTCAAACACAACAAATACCAGTCGCTCTTTGGAAACAGTCACAAGCAAGGCACAGCAATCACTTGCTTGGGGCCACTCTTCAAGGTCCATGAGTTGCCGCTCTTGTGGAACTGCGGGTTGCTGATCTTAATGTCACCGCCAGCTTTTGCGGCAGGCCTCTTCATTGGTGTGCTCACAGCCATTTCCTGGCAGAGAGGTGGACACGCAGAACTGGAAACTTAAACCTTGGGCAAACAAGGTTGAACACATGTAACACCAACATCAACCGGGAACGCCTTGGGAACAGCAGGCGGCGGAGTAGCAGGGGGATTCCCTTTCTTGTTGGACTTGGTGGTCTTTGCTGCTCCCTTCGCCTTGGGCGTGGCCTTGGGCGTGGCCTTAGGCGTGGCCTTGGCTGTCCCCTTGGTCCTGGGTGGTGGCTTGTTGGGCTCCTCAGGTGCTGGTTTTTCAGCTGGCTCCTTGCTGGCGCTAGTGCCATTGTCTTCATCATCAGTCAACATTTCGATGGACGGCAGGACGGACATGTTTGCGAAAGCAGGTACTGACTTACTAACGATCCAGGTTTGATTGACCAATCGCTGCTGACATGTGACTAACTGCATGGACAGAATGCACGACATCTTCGAAATTACAGTAAGGTCAGCAGCCTAGCGAACAAAAACCCTGGCTGGCGCATTCACGAGCAAAAAGAAAACAAACAAATGACTTGTCTTGTCGATCACTTGCCACATTTTCCACACACGACGGGTCAATGTGGAACTGCCAGCTTTCACGTTTGAACCCCGGTGGTTCAAGTCTCTGGAAAATCAAAGTTGGGCTGCGCAAGTCTCATACTGCAAAACGGTGGGGCGGTCACCCGGTGACCCAAGACTCTTGCAAGACTGCCATAAAGTCCAGAGACTGAGCTACCACAAGACATGATACTCAATTATGCCAGCAGCCCAACTGATCCAAAACCTAACTGCCTCATAGGTCAAAGTGCAAAGATCTATCCGAAATCTTCACAAGAGCATCACGGCAGCTGGACCCAAGATTCGGGTGGGACTTTCACCATGGCCGTCAGGTACATCTTCGGCTTGACCGGCACAATCTTGTTGCCTTGCAACTGTACCTGCCAGAAGAAGTCTACATAAACAGAGCTGTTACAAAATATAAATGCACAACCAATGATTTCAAAACTCACTGCACGCGAGGTAAAGCTTCGAAGCCACCAAGTTCAATCAGTCCACCCCCCGTTTGAACTAATCCTGCAGCCTCCCACAGCACATCCACAATCTTGGACTCTGGGAGCTGCTCCCACTTCCCGACCCAGGAAGCTCCCATATTGTTGAACTTGATCTCGGAAGTTTGCTGCAACGGGTTGGCACGGAACACGTTGGTCCGGAGGGAGGTCACGGGGTGAATGTTGTAACGGTATGCAACTGGGACCTGCTCCTGCTCCCCTTCAACCTCAAATTGCACCAGCTTCGGAAAAAGAAACTGTTCACAACCAATCAACTTTAAGAAAATTGTCCAGCCCCCAAACTAAAAAGAGGCAAGCGAACAGCATCTTAAGTTGCGGCCAGCAACCGCTGCATGGAGCTTGGGCTCAACCACATGTTCCAAGATGGACACTTCACCCAAGCCGTGATTCACGGCACAAGAGTGGAGGTAGCGGCACAAGGGGGTGGCAACCTTGTCCACGACGATAAGGTCCATGTCGGACACCACCCTCCACGCCACTCCAGATACATCACGCTTGTTGTGCCGCCTCACCACTTTAAATTCGAAGCTGCCAGTATTGAAACCGAATAACTCTCCTGAGTAAGTGCATTCACCATCCGCATTCGGACTTCCAAGCCAGATGCGGTAGTGCTTGTCAATGAGCACCGAGGGGCGGGCTCCTCGTCCGACGACGCAAGCAATCCTGCCACAAACAACATTTGCATGTGACTACAGAATCTGACACAAAAGCTCACAAACAATTAGTATGATGACGGCTGGAGCCCTCAATTTTGAAATTGAAAAACTTTCTAATCACAAGAAGCATGCGCACAACTTCAGCTTTCATCCGTTGAAAGCCACAAATCCCCCAAAAGAAAACTTGCACCCTGCCTGTCTGCGGGAGGAGGGGCTGCTTCGACCAAGAGATCAACCAGGCGGCTCACGTCAAGAGGTTCCTGCCCGCCCTCCACTGAAAAGTCTGGTTGGCCAGTGGCTCGCACTTGAGCTGGCGTGGTCCGGTTTCCTTGGCCACGGGCTGCCTCAGAGGGAGGAAATTCGGCAAGGAAAGCCTGCTTCAGCGCCAGCAGCTCCTTGCCTTCGGCTGACTCTGCATTGAACTTGGAATCCAAACTCCCTGGCCAGACAGGGCCCTGGTCGGTGGAGCTGAGCAATGACAAGCCTTCCACACACCGGTTGGTCTGCGGCTTTGGCCTTGTCTTCGCCGGTGAGGTCGACAAGGCATCCCAATGTTGAAAGACTTTGGCTTCGATTTCGCCCTGCACCTTCTTGTGAATCGCAGGTGCTCCAGGTTTGCTCTCTGGATCCTCTCTGAAAATGCCATAGTAGATGACTTCTGGTAGGCCAGCCTGACGCGGCTCCAATGCCATGTCGACAACTGCCTTGCTGAACTCTGCGTACCTGGCCAGGCTTAAGAACCAACAAATTTGCAAAATGTTCGCTTCTGGAAAAAAGTACAATACGACAGTTGCTCCCAGAAAAAAAACATACATTGACATAAAATACGTGGCAAAGGCCAGCCACGTGTTGGGCAACGCATCGAGCCAAACCACGCAATCATTCTCACAATCGAACGGCATGCCCTTCAGGTACCCTTCGACAATCATACGATGGCAGGCAATGCCCTTCCTTGCTTGTCGGTTCCACAACTCAAGTCGTGACGGCAGAACAGGCAATCAAACTTGAATTCATGGCAACAAAAACGCCAAAAAAATGAGGAAAAGTCACAACAGCACAAGGCAGGGGGACATAGAAGTTACCAACTCAAACCCAGATTCTGCTCCAACCGGGCAGCTGCTCCAGGGCGCTGACCGTTCTCAGGATCATAACCCTCCATGTCGGACACCTTCACAAGTGGCAACCCTTGCAGGATGCCGGATTGGTGTGCTTCAGACTCCTGCCACTTGCAAACCTTTGTCGCAAAAGGACTGACACAGGACTGGGTCAAAGGACGTTTGTCGGTTCCCGGTCGGTTGGCATCCTTGGAAAAAAGCAATGTGACCTTCTGAGTAATGTCGAGGTCGGTCTTGAGGAGGGCATCTTCAAGTCGCCGAGCATGCTTGATCAACGCATGCATCGTCGTTGCCTGGTGGAATGATGGGTTCTGGACGTGGCCGCAATTCTGAGGGCCCAATGCACACACGTTTTGGAGTAGCGACACACAATCCAACAGGTACTGGGTGTTTGCTGGCCAAACGGTCGCATCGATGCTGCACATGACATACCTGATGGGCAAAAAGCCGGACAATAATAATAAACAAATGAATTACAGTAATGAATTACTGTCGCCGGGAGACCCCACCAAATGACATTACTATAATTAAGATTATGATACTTATGAAGATTATTATTATCATTAGCAGTCATTACTATATTATTGATATTTAATATGCATGTGTATACATACATATTTGTATATATATATACATTTAACATATATATATATATACATACATATATATATATATGTCTAACTATCTATCCATACTATCTGCCTATCACTACAAAAATTAAATATTTGTATATAATTATGTATCTATTTTCAAAAATGTATATATATATATACTGTATTAAAGGAATATTATATTTATATATGAATAGATATATATATAATTGGGTTTTTTCGCGAGCATGCGGGTTCGTAGGGAATAAGGTCTGCCGAAATGCATAAGACTGAACCAGGTGGACCAGCAGAACAATAAGAATTTCCAGTTTCAATCTGGCCTTGGAAAGAATA
>Ga0126342_10020632_pt1 | contig 11064 bp, 11 predicted proteins | sample Cyp1metagenome_FD_92528 | JGI IMG/M metagenome (GOLD analysis project Ga0126342, IMG submission 92528) | Coral microbial communities from Lord Howe Island, Old Settlement Bay, Australia - Cyphastrea 1 metagenome | ecosystem: Host-associated > Invertebrates > Cnidaria > Coral ...
GCTGTTGTTGCTGTTGTTGCTTTTGTTGCTGCTGTTGCTGCTGTTGCTGCTGTTGCTGCTGTTGCTGCTGTTGCTGCTGTTGCTGTTGTTGCTGCTGTTGCTGCTGTTGCTGCTGTTGCTGCTGTTGCTGCTGTTGCTGCTGTTGCTGCTGTTGCTGCTGTTGCTGCTGTTGCTGTTGCTGCTGGTGTTGTTGTTGCTGTTGCTGTTGCTGTTGCTGTTGCTGTTGTTGTTGTTGTTGTTGTTGTTGTTGTTGTTTGTAGTGCGTCTCCATTTATGATGTTGCATATATACATTGTTGTGTGCCTGTGTGTTGAATGAGTACATTCCGTTGAATATGTTAATTGGCAACAGCTTCCAATCGAGGAAAACTATATTAATATAAAACATGTTTTTCAAACACCATCACCCGCCATTGATTCTGAGTGTGCCTTAGGTCGTCATTTGAACCTTGGCCTATCGGCCTATCGCCCCCATGTCCTGTTGGCAGGCTAGTGTTTGTACCACTTCTGAAATCTGCAATTCCTCCGAAGGCAGGGTCTCCCAGGTTTTGTTACCAAGGGAGCTGTGCACAGATGGAACATGGCACATCTCAAGGTCTTGATCAGCTGAGTGAGGCCAACCAATGGCCAACCACCATGCCAGCATTGGGTCAAGCACATCAGCATCTATTCAAATCTATTCCTTCCGGAATCCTTTCTTGGGGGTATCTGACATTATGGAGGTGGAGAAATATGCTATATTATGCTATTGAATGTTCTTCATTGGATGCCGTATTCGGTGGGTATGCTTGATCAATGTGCTAAAATTTACTAAACATCGTGGAACTGATTCTGGTTGCTCATCGAAAAATGCCCAATAACAAACCACAAACTAACCGTACCTAGGAGAAACAAAAATATCAAACATCCTGACTAACATAATACTAACAGATCCTACCTAACACAAAACATCGACCCCCAAAAAACAACATAATGAAACATCAGCATGTCATCCCAAACTCCCTTCGCAGTTGCTGCCAATGTGCCCGCGCCCGTGGAAATGCCAGCCCCCGTAAAGGCAAGGACATGGCGAGCCTGGGAAATCATCTCCTCAGCAGATAAATGAGGGAAATTGAGGGAAATTGAGTTTTTTCATACTATTTTCATACTATTTCCCTGATTTTCCTATGGAAAACTCATCTCGAACATCCCTCTTACAGATGCTTACAGTAACTTCGAAACCCATCGAAATCGTGGCAGGATTGTCCAGCCAACCATGATCTTGGGAGCCAACTGAGGATGAGGTCAATCACCGGAGGCCGGTGATTGAACAAAGCCATGGAAGCCATGGCCCATTGAGTTTACCGATGAAAAATTCGGATTTTCACTAGCTATGTTGAAAAAACATGAAAGAACTAAAGGGTGATGTCTATAATGCAAGTATCACCCAAGACCGTGGTGGAATATGCAGTGAAAAAAAGGCCAAACAACTGCTGGTTCACCATCTGGGACCGACTCCGAGGGCTCCAAATCAAGATAATGTCGGACACTTTTTTGCTGCCACACTTTCAAAGGGGGTATTTTTTTATATATCATGGTATATTTATAGAATGTTATAGACTATGCTAGATGATGCTAGATGTATGTAGCCAAAAATTCAAACTCCTTCAACCTGCTGCGTAACTTTCTTGGTCCAGGGGCTGCCAACTGTTGACACTTGGCGTGGAGCTCAGCTTCTGAATCGAAGTACTCGATCAGCCTGTCACTTTCCTGGAGCTGGCCGTGGAACCATGGAACCATGGGACGATGGGACGATGGGATGATTCCGGGACATCCAAGACATCCAAGACATCCAAGTTGCAAGGGGCAACTAATGATACCCTCTGGTGAACTAACATAACTATGGAAAATCACCAATTTTAATGGGAAAACTCACTGTAAATGGCCATTTTCAATAGCTATGTTAGTTTACCAGAGGGTATTCCAAAGACTGCACCGTTTCAGGGATCATTGGAGCTTCATTGGAACATACCACATTGGAACATGACCACCCTCTGGTAATCTGACACGGCAGAAAGGCCCAGTGATAGATGATGTGCCTATTAAAAAATGATGTTTCTCCATACCCATAGGATCCATGGTGCTGCTATATATGGTAACATTTACCATCAATATATAATAATATATATATACCATACATGGATCCTATGGGATATTTATGCTAAATTACCAGGTGAATCAAAAGGCGTTCGAGCATCATAGCTGCTCCAGCACGCCAAACAGTAGAATTCTTTGGTCTGGCGTTCATCCACGCGGCCCTTCGGATCCCTCCGGCCGCACTGGGCACAAGCAGGTGGTTTTCCGTTGGCCTCAGGAAACGTTCGGAAAACGGGCGAAGCTCAGCAGGGTTCTGATTCTTTCATGGCATCAATGGATTGGTTTAAGGGAAACATTTTTTCAGGGAAACTATGGTTTGTCCCCCATAGGGTCCAAAAATGCACCTGTTCAAATCATCCAACTGGGAAAATCCAAAATTCCTGATTTAAGGTCTTGTTTGAAATGAAAACATGTGATTTCATGACTGATGGTTTCCATCATATGTCGCCAGTTCAAGTCCTTTTTGAGGTCGCTGAAAATTATATCACGGTGTGTTCACGCGAGCTTCAACAGTGGCTGCTGGAATCTACCGCCTGGCATTAGTTTAAAAAAATAGAAAATATGTTTTTTCCAGGTTCGGTAGGCAAAGTAAAAAAAATAATAGAACATATTTTTCCAGTTTCGGCAACTGATCAATCTAAATGGGCCATCCGGTCATCCATTTTCCAGTTCGCAAACCGTGAATTTACCACGGGCTACATCCCCATGAATCATAGTGTCTAAAGGTATTCTAAAGGTTAATCGGATAATCCCAACCCTTGATGATTAATCCTCATTTTTGATAAACCATGAAAATCCCATGAATTTTGGTTGGTTGATGATACGGAATCCCATGAATTCGTGGCCGCTGAACTCCGGTGAAATCGCCATCCATTCATCCAATTCTTCGCCAAAGTCAGTGAGTCAAATCCATGGTGAAATAATCCACACTAATTATATTTTATATAATCCATCAAAATGTTCATCCATCAACATCCCAGTAATCCATTAATCCATAATAATCCACATTAATCCATTCGAATTCCCATCCCCAAGACATCCCCATGGGATCCCCAAAGGGGTCCCCAAGACATCGCAGCTGCAATGGCCACGGCGGCAGCCTCCTGGCATCCCAGGCAGCTCCGGAGCCCATGTCGTCCATGGTAACCTGCCACGGATGGGGATCTTTAAGGGCCATTAAGGCAGGGCCTAGGGCTATCCTTAAGTGATCCAAAAATTGACTTTCTATGATTTTTTGTGGATGAAGAAATATAAGACATATTATGGATGGGTATTTTTAAAGTAATGATTGGCCGTGATTAAAACCATCCTTGAAATTCAACCACCAAAGAATGGAAAGTGGAAATAAACCAAACTGAATATTGGGATAGAATGGGATAGTCATGGAAATATCGTGGGATTCTTAACTGACTAATCAATATGATTTCTGGGTTCCACAAATGTGGTAGGCCTGGTAGGCTCCCAGTTATAGCATGTTATAGCAATTTTCACAGGGAAAATGAGGTTCTGAATCATTCAAGCGGTCGATTGGAGCCTGGTAAGTTGGCTTGGGAGCTTTGTGCGCCCTCTGAAGGCGATGTCTAAGAGTCTAATCCACCAAGTTACTGTTGTTTCATGGTCAGTGGATTCAAGCACCTAGAAAAAGAAGGAAAGGTAAGACACGTGCTCCCAATCTCCCACATGAAAAATGGAGAATAGTTGAACCATGTTGAACCATCACGGAGGAATTACCCTCTGGTAATTTAACATAACTATGGAAAATCACAATTTTTAGTGGGAAAATCCACTATAAATGGCCATTTTAGTTTACCAGAGGGTACGGTGGTAAAAAACATGTAAAATTTACGGTGCTTTGACCGAGCAACGGCATCCAAGGCCGCAGCATTGCCCGCACGACATGGCGACGCTGCGAGGCTCAAGCTGGAAGAGCTTAAGAAATCGTAAGCTTTTTAGCTGGGGGGGGACCATACCCGAATGTAAGATACATTTTACATGTTTTCTGGGAAAATTATGAAAATTTAAGCGTACATGTGTTTTACTGTAAGATGTTTCAAGAGCCTTATCAGCAAATGAAGGTTTCCAGATTCCTGTACAAATTGCTTAGTACCATTACTTCTCTCCATCCAAGTATAAGATAGCCTAAGGCCCTCTAAGAACAGCTGACTGTGACTCTCTGCAGGGAGATGGCTTCATTCTTCCCTGGATGTCCTGGATATTCATATCTTCAAAACAGCTGCAGCTGAAAATCCTGACAAACTCAGAAAACCGGGCGAGACTTCCCATGGATTTCCCATCTCTACCAGGATACCATCTCTCCCAAAGCTTCTCACTGCGGAGGGTTTCAGCAGCTAAACCCACCAGGGCAACGACATGTTCCCCACCTTGACCCGTGACCTCGTCGAGAGCAAAGCCCTGGCGAACTTTCAAAGTCGGCCAGGGGGAATCTCCCGTCCAAAATCTCCCGTTCTATCCGGTATTAATGTGGGTAAAACAATGCCATAAACCACCCATGACTGGGTTGATGGTTTATAGCACCCATAAAGATGGTGATGACTGGGGGATGGTTTGTTGTTTTGCCCATATTATATGGCATTATGAATGGTTTTTAGTGGGACCTGGCTGTAGAGCCTCCAATCGAAGGGGCTCGTGCTCATTGAGCCGGAACTGTGACAAGGAGACAATCCACACCTGGGCGTGGCGTGTTATTGGCGTCTTTGGACTCCATCGACTCCAGTTGCGAAAGAATGTCTGGTTATGATTCTGATAGATTCATCTTAGTTGTTGGGCTGTTATGGGCTGTTTTTAGATAAAATTGCTGATTTGAATGTCCCGTTAAATCTGAGTATCTCAATTTGGTGTGAAGCATCTGAGGATGGACTTTAATCCGAGGAAGGACGGTTTTGATCTTGATTCTGTTGTCATGTTTGATTACCGCTGTTTTTTTGCCCAAAATCCTGTGGATGCCAGCAGCCATCGTGGGAGCCCAAGCTTCAACAACGTATAGAAGTTTGACGCCACTTCAAAAATCCACAGTGAATCACAGTGATATCTCGACTTCTGATATCCGGGTTGCCCAACCGTAATGGGATCCAGCCTCAGCAGCCATCCCCAGCCATCCCGAACCCCAACGGGTCACCTTTAAGGAAGGGAACGCTAGCAGTTTGGTGGTGATGAAATGATCCAACAGATGAGGGGAATCACAACGTTTGCTGCTTGGGATGATGACATGAACCCAATATGATAGGAACATTTCAAGATCATGTTCCAAAGCACCAATGATTTTGAAATGTTCAAAAAAAATCTATCCAATATATGATGTTTGTTCTTTTTTTGTTAATGCTTCTTTGGGAAGTTGCGGTAGATATCAAAACATCAGTTGCAGGTGGTCAAATGATACCGCATCCATCCGCATCCCCTGGTCTCCACACGCCGTCAGATTGTCGTCCTGGACGCTTCGGTACTTCTGCAATGAATGCGTGGCTGTGAAATGCCCTGAGTTCAGGAGGAACTTCAGAAAATCTGTTCCGTCAGCAACCATACCCCTGCCCATCCTGGTTCGAATACAAATCGAACACAGACCCTACCCCAGTTGTAGATGATCCAGACATATCCAGACATTAAATATAAGGGATACCGGCGACATATTTACCAAATACATCCAAATACAAGTTCCTGTGAACTTCGATTTTGCCAGCGTCTCTCCTGGCTTTGGACCAGCACTTCCGCCGCTGCAGTGCCACTTCGCGACAGCAAGGAAGGGCCTAGGAGGGATCTGGGTAGGTCCTGGTGACCACAAAAAACCCACCGAAACATTGTCCAATGGATTGGCTTAAGGGAAAATCTAGAGGACATGGATTTTTCGTATCAATCCATTGGCCCAAACAAGTCCGAGGATGGCAATATCTACAGCTGGTGAGCACACGATCATCCACTGATTTTATCCTAGCGAAGTTTTGGCAGATCACATTTGTCTCCTAGTTATAGTTAAGAATTGGCAATAACCACGTGATATAGTTCGGTTTTGGTATGGGATAAACAATTAGTGTAGGAAACCCAATAATCAAATTACCAAAATCACCATAAGCAGGTGCATCATCCCCAAATGGTAGGTTTATTACTGGGTATCCATAAGATGCCATTTGATTTTGCCGGCTTCTTTGAATCTATGGCACCATGCGACATGTGCGGCTGCCACAGCTAAGCTAAGGCGGCCCTTCTGAAAAACAACAGAGTGAACTTCCACGGGAAAGAAAACAGATACAGAAGCCCAATTTGTTTCGCAAGGGTTAATAGTATATTTATAATCTATATATATAATTATGAATATAATCATACATATATATAATCATACATATATATATATAATCATATATATAATCATATATATAATCATATATATATAATCATAAATATATATATATATAATCATATGTATAATCATATATATATAATCATATATATATATATAGTCATATATATATATAATCATATTTAATCATTAAAGTATATAATTGTATGAATATATATATATATATATGATCATATATATATGTATAATATTGTATAATCACATATAATAATATATATATAATCATATATATGGGCTATTAGCCACTTACGATTCCTATAGGATGCACTCATAGTCATAGGCCTAAGAAAACCTCGTGGCCACTTCCTCTAAAAAATGGCCCCTGAGCTTCAGCACTGCGCCACCAGGGATCAGATTCTGGCGTGGTGATGCGATATGTCAGCGGATTGGCATACATTAGACATATTTATAGATTATAGACATTAGATAATTATATATATATATACTATTTCTAAATAAATAAAATAATATGTATTTATATATAATTATTTATTTATATATATATACATATGTGTGTGTGTATGTATATCCCATATACAAGATATTATCCAGACTGAGTGTCTGACTGACTTACAGTAGGTCACTAGCCTGAAACCTTCACCCCTCGGCTGGACCACCAAAAAAGCAAAGTCGGTGGCATCTTCCCTGCCTTGCACGACGTCTGCCTCCACCTACAGCCAATGGTACATCGATCCAGGTTGAGGCTGAAACCTTATAATGTTGGTACAGCAATAGGATCCGCCATCCAATGACTTTTGTTTGCCATTTTCCCATGGTGGTAGAAACCATCCAAATGTGGGCCTATGGAAGTGTATGATGTGCATCAATTTCTTCAATCTTGCGTTTCTGTTCACTCTGGGTGGTGGTGGGTTCAAGATTCGAGTGAATACAACAGACGATCAGTTTGTTCTAAATTTCCGAGATTTCCGGGGGGTTGTGGGAAATATGCACTATGTTCATCAGAAACATTCACTATGGCATATCATGGAAAAGAATGGAAAAGAGTCCAATTTCTAGCAAATACCCGGGCTAGCTATCAATGTGGGAGCAACAATGGTTGCGCACAAGTAAAAACAACATGTAATTACAGTTCATTGTTCTTCCTAGAACAGTTTAGTGCAGACATTCGTGAACATTACATTCTCCATTGCGGCCAAGTATCTTCCAGTCCAAGTGATCAAGTGATCTGATCTACAGAAAATCAACCAAACTTTTAAAGCAAACCACCCCGAAAATGCCAAAAAGTCGATTTCAATCCCACTAAAAGTGGCATATTCTACAGATTTTATCACATTGTCTGCATCTTTTTGTGGGGTTTTCGATATTTAAAAGCCATTTTTGCCCCAGCGCCGCGCCTGTGCAACCAGCTGCACCTTGACGTTGGCACCGAAGGTTTGGCCCGCCACACGTAGCACAGAGCCACGCACGCGACAGGCCACAGCACCTTGCGCCTTGGATTTTTTCAGGAGACGAGGGGAGCCATCCGGTGATCGGTGATGTGGGAAATTGGCTTGCAGTAAATCATGATGGTGATAATGAATAATAATCAATGGGAATTCCAGGATCCTAAAATGGAGGTACTGTACCATATAAGGCCATATTTTATGGGGATATTCACTTACATAGTAATAATAAGAAGAATATCAATACTAATTTAGTAAAAATAGTAATAGTTCAGTATAATGAAATAACAAAAATAATAATGATGATGACAATGATAATACTGACGATAATATCAAGAATAGATTTTATAAAATAGGTTAAATCGATTATATATGTGAAACACTGTTGCAACTATATGTTTGGTTCCGTTAATCAGGATATCAAAAATGTGTAAAGCACTGTTAGAACTGATAGTTATTGATAGTAACTAATAGTTTTGATCGTAACTAACTATATACTATGTATATATATATGCATGTATATATAGGCGCTATATAATTGTGTGTGTCATGGTGACAACAAGTGAGATACTTACTGTGTCGGAAAACACTATGAAACTACAATTTGATATAGTTATATAATTAATTAATCTATTTTTTTTGGTGTTAATCTGATGTATCTGTAAAGCACCATACAACTATATATGTGTTTCCATTGTTTGATTTTTCACAGGGATTTTCAATAGAAATTTCCCCGGGTTTTTGCGGCTGGTCGAACTTGGTTTCCCCCACTGAGGTCTCATAGCAAAAGGGCACCGTGGTCGCTAAAGCCTGCAAAGTTTCAGGCCCTTAGTGGTTCCAAGCATCCAAGACATCAAGTAGTATCGTGCTATGAAATAAACAACAAACATGAAGAGTTTTCTTCTTATTTCTTCATCTACTACATCACCATGAAAAACGGGTTTCTCATGGCTTCTCATCTGGACACAATGCAAATGACGGCTTCCTTCATTGTTTTTAAAGGCACTTCTCACGGGTCCCGCCTGTGTCAGCGCCGTTGGACATGCGTCCTCCGGCTCCAAAGCTTTACAGCTCCAGGTGGGCCTAGCCAGGTGATTTCCATTGGTTTTAGGGAACAAATCTGCAGGAAACCCTTCCCTCTGGTAAACGTTTACATAACTATGGAAAATCTCCCTTTTTAATTGGAAAATCCACTATAAATGGGCAATTTCAATAGCTATGTAAGCGTTTACCAGAGGGTAGCTTTTTACATCAAACCCTGCAAAGTGCAAACCCTGTACCTTTCCCCCAACCCTGAAACCCTATAAAAACCCAAAAAAGAACCGAAAAAACCTGAACCCCCAAACAACCAATCAAGGCCCTAAAACCTGAAACGCTAAAACCTTGAAGCCCTAACCCAACCCCCTAAAACCCGAAATCCATAAATCCTGAAAGCCAAAGTCAAATTCGCATAAACTCGCTGTATATAGCCTATAAATGAAATATTGTCACATTTCTCTCTGTATATTATTTGGGCATGTGACAGTGCGAATGTAGGGTTTGGCGCCTACATGTGTTACGTGTTTTTACTGTTAAAATTGGGGGTTTCCAGATGGGTTTCCAGCAATTTCTTCCATCCAAGTCTGGGATCCCTACTGTTTGTGCTGGCGTGCTGGTCAGGAACACCCCGAGAGGTTCAACTTGTGGCCATCTTGGGCCAGGCCAAAAAAACAAACACCCGAAGTTCATAATCACACACAGAGAGAGATATATACATATATATATATTTTTTTTCAAATTAATTCAATACAGACAGTATCATATACATATATAGTTCTCATGCGTTCTCATAAATAATTGCCTTTGCTTAACCTAGCCTTTCTGCCCTTTCTTCTCAGACATGGCTATGCGAATGGTAGCCGTGTCCCAGGGTTCTGCAGGCTTCTTCTGTGCTTCCGGGCGCTGGAAGCGTTGCCTGCGCAGCGTGGAGAGTTCTGGGAGTTTCAACTTAGATGGGCCCCGGCCCTGGCCACGGCTGCATCACTGCGGGTCGATTCTGGAAATTCTATGGATTTGGGGCTCTTTGCTGGTGACTGTGGCATCAGCTGTTGCAATTACAGTGGCCTTTTTTTCCGCCACCCCTGGGGAGCCCTTTGGAGCCAACCTGAGCTCTCTGTAAAGACGGGAAACTGTGCTGGTTGGCCCCCCAAACCAATGGGTATCAGCAACTCGAATTGAACGTCAAACAGATTCGTCACCAGCCAGATATAGCATAATATGGCATAAGTTTGGCCAGTTATGGCCAGCTACATCACTTGCCCATGAAAAATCCGCCCGACCCAGTGCTGGCTCCCCAGCACCCCCGGTGATCCTCGGGGCTGTCCGGGTCAAAGGATGGGGACATGTCCACTTCCACCGCCTGGTCTCTCCTGCCGTGACAATGGTAACCCCACACGCATTCATAGCGGTTGATGGCGGTTCATAGTGGCATTGACATACCGCGGCGATACAACTTACAAGTCATAACCAACAGATATGGTGATATCATCTCAGCCTCCTGATACTAGACATCCCCTTTAGCTGGGTCCTAAATAAGTGTTCTTGATTTGCTTACTAAACCATGGGGGGAAGGGATTACCACCATTGACCCCTTGAAAAATAGATTTTGTTTTGAGGGTCCTGGACTTGGAAACTAGGCTGTGGCGGCTGTGGGAATGCTTTGGTTGCCTTTCAATCTTGGATGCCCCAATCTGCACCCCGGTCCAACCCCAATGACCACACATACGTTCTGATTTCAGATGCTTTTGCATGATTAGACTTTCAGTTGAACCTCTTGGTCGTTGTTTACTATGGTTGCCTATGTCCAGATGAATTGGACTGTCGCAGTGCCATCTATGCTGTGTGTATGGGTTGCTCTCGGCATTTTCGGCTGGCTTGTGGGGAGGTGTGCTCCTGAATTGACGTTTATAATGATTTTTTGCACTGTAGCTTTGGTGCATTGATTGCAGCAACCTGAAATATGTATGTATATATATATATGTATATGTATATGTATATAGATAGATAGATAGATAGATAGATAGATAGATAGATAGGATAGATAGGATAGATAGGATAGATAGGATAGATAGGATAGATAGGATAGATAGGATAGATAGGATAGATAGGATAGATAGGA
>Ga0126342_10020633_pt1 | contig 11064 bp, 8 predicted proteins | sample Cyp1metagenome_FD_92528 | JGI IMG/M metagenome (GOLD analysis project Ga0126342, IMG submission 92528) | Coral microbial communities from Lord Howe Island, Old Settlement Bay, Australia - Cyphastrea 1 metagenome | ecosystem: Host-associated > Invertebrates > Cnidaria > Coral ...
GGGGTCGTAGGGGTCGTAGGGGTCGTAGGGGTCGTAGGGGTCGTAGGGGTCGTTGTTGTTGTTGTTGTTGTTGTTGTTGTTGTTGTTGTTGTTGTTGCTGCTGCTGCTGCTGCTGTTGTGGTTGTGGTTGTGGTTGTGGTTGTGGTTGTGGTTGTGGTTGTGGTTGTTGTTGTTGTTGTTGTTGTTGCTGTTGCTGTTGCTGTTGCTGTTGCTGTTGCTGCTGTTGCTGTTGCTGTTGCTGTTGCTGTTGCTGTTGCCGCTGCAGCAGCAGTTGTAGTTGTAGTTGTAGTTCTCGTTGTAGTCGTAGTTGGAATGTAGTGTACTGCAATTAGCGTAGTGTAGTGTAATGCAGTTGTAGTGGTAGCGGTAGTTGTAGTTGTAGTTGTCTATCTATCTATCTGTCTATCTGCAAGCTTGAAAACGAAGCTATTCTGCGAGACGTCCTCACTGTTTCAAGTTGACAACATCAAAAAGGAAGCAATTCTGACAGACTTCCTCAATTTTTGAACTTGACAACGTCAAAAACAAAGCTACTCTGCGAGACGTCCTCACTGTGTCAAGTTGACAACATCAAAAAGGAAGCAATTCTGCCAGACTTCCTCAATTTTTGAACTTGACAACGTCAAAAACGAATCTATTCTGCGAGACGTCCTCACTGTGTCAAGTTGACAACATCAAAAAGGAAGCAATTCTGCCAGACTTCCTCAATTTTTGAACTTGGCAACGTCAAAAACGAATCTATTCTGCGAGACGTCCTCACTGTTTTAAGTTGACAACATCAAAAACGAAGCAATTCTGCGAGACTCAAGAATGGAAAGTTGAATGCAGAGCTGACGGCCTCGTACCAATGTGTTTTGCGATTTTTCCACTCCATGTGTCTAAAGCACCGCGCCTGCCACTAAAAAGTGATGCCAAGTCATACAAAGCGCTGCACATGTCACGCAAAATCCTCTTCGCAAACCTGATGCTTTCATGCTCCAAAATGCCACCCTTCTTAGGAAATCAGCGCCCTGACCTCCTAACATCTCTGATGAACATGTCTCTTGCATTGCGCCTGCCACGCGAAATCCAGATCCTCTTCAAATGCCCCACGCCTGCCATCGTTTTTGGAAATGCCACAAAACCCTCACGTTTTGCTCACTCTTGGCAGGGCGCAGAACCCTTTGCACCTACCACACAAAATCACGCTTCAACGTCCAAAAGTGGCGCAAACATGCGGTGTTTTTGGCATTCTGACTTCGAAATGTGCTTCGCGCCACAACGGCGTGCACTTTTTCAACATCCCAACTTCCAAAAGTGGTCCGAGACCGTCAGTTTTAAACACTTTTGGCTTCGAAATGTGCTTCACGCAAAAACGGCGTGCACTTTTTCGACATCTACTTCGAAATGTGCTTCGCGCCACAACGGCGTGCAATTTTTCATCCCTCATCTGGCCAGATGGCTCTGCACCCGCCGCTTTAGCGAGCCTACTTTTCGACCCTCCGGGGCAGCAGATCATTAGAACAACGCAGTGAATCGCGACTTTTCTATCTTTTCGCGTGCCTGCAGCTTCTTTCCTCTGACTCTTTCTCTTCTCTGATCTTTTTTCTTCTCTTTTTTGACTCTTCCCACCTCTGCTTTTCCATCTGTCCATACTGTCGGAAGTTTGACTTCTAAACTTCCTTCGATGATGTAGACCCTCTAGATTATCCAGAACACGCAGCACTGCATGATATTGCATGCATCATCGTTTGCATGACGCCAGACACATCCACAGCGGGCCTTGGTTAAATGATGTGGATGCCAGACATTAGTTTTGCACTGCAGTGGTATTGTCTGCAGTCGGTGAAAGCCAGGTGAACCCTTTGCGAGGAGGAGACGTAAAAATAGACAAGGTTTCACCATCCTTTCTCCACTTCTTGATGGTTAAAGCAGTTGCATCTCAATGTTTGTTGGTGGCCCCGGTGCCCAGGATTTTTGGTGAAACCACCCACGGGTACTCCACAAAGTTCAGCAGGTCAGAGCAGATCCACGTCTCGGCACTCCAGCTGTGGTGCATCGGGAGGTGCATTTACCGACACGGGATTTGATCGTAGCTTTTGGTCATGTAACACTTTGCTACAGAAAGTTGTCCGTTTATAGATGACATAGATTATACCTACTGATATAGATGATATAGATTTGATATTGTGATGGTAAGTTGGGAATAGTTATATTCCTGGATTTACCAAGCACCAAAAAAATATTCTTCGTTGTATCCAGGATTCATGCGTAAAGGTGTTGGGACGGCAAGTAATTGAGGATAAATAAATGCTATGGGTATAGGGTTGGGCGGATGGATATACTAGGAGTTTACAGGGCTTTAAAACCAACCACTTTCAGGTGATTTAGATTGGGATGTCTAACCAACAATCTGTTCTTGGGTTTGCTGAAAATAGGGCATATCCTGAACTGTGGCACTGTCAGAAAACTATCAGGTTTGAGAAGTGCAACCTATGTCCCGGAGCCATCAAAACCATTAGCTTATTGCAATCACAAATGGCGGTTAGCATGAATTGGTAGTACAATCACACAATTTCCCCAGCTTCACATGATGTTCCTTTTAAATCCGATTAAAATATCGATGTAGCACTGTAGCATTAATCATTAATCAAGGAGCTTCACTTGCCCAGACTTGCCAGGTAACTCACTTTCCAAGCACACCAGCTGTGGGGCATCGCGAGGCTGAAACCTTCATTAAGTAATGGATCTGTTCATGTGGGTTATATCCGATCGGGAGTTCGCGTCAACAGGGGAGAAAAGATGCTTTATTTCAACGTGCCCCCCCCCAAAAAAAAAGCAACTTATGCTCTTGGGGAAGTCTCAAAGCATGTCAAAGCCGTGAAAACCAAGAAGAAACAAGACATGAATAGATAAAGCAAAAACACAGCAACCTGACTACTGGTTTCCGGATCAATTCCTTACTTGCTTTTCCCATGGTTATTTTTTTGTTGCTTTCAATCATTCTTTTGTGGTGGTGTGCTTTTTCCAGGGTCTCAATTTGATTTCGTGTTCGTTGTATTTTGTTTTCTTGCAGAAAAGAGTTTCGTTGGTTCAAGACCATTTCACAAGATTAATATCGATGACAAGTTCTCGCGTATATAAATGGGCATGTTGCTTCTGTCAGGGTTCGTAGCCATTTACAAACTGGGATGCACATCCAACAACCTCGAATCAGAAAGGGCGTCAGTGTTGAAACTGGTTTCTTATCCTTGCTCAAGGATGCAAGGAATAGCACCGCGCATGTTCCCACACGTTCTGCGCAGAACTCAGTTTGCGCGTCCCAAGCATTCGCATCCCGCAAGGTCACTCAGTTGCCATGTACCCCATCTGTCGGCCACCGTGAGGCAAGATGCAACCAGACCAGTTGCAATATGCTGGAAAATATTTTAGCTTACGATCGCTGATTGTATTGCCCATTGGATAGCACCCTCAAAGTTTAAAAACAACATTCCAACAGGTTTCAAGATGTCCAGCATTTGGATTGCCGGGAGCTGGTTGTTTCCAGGTGCGCGTAGGGATTCCACGTTCACCAGCCGTGGTGCACAGAGAGGCGGCTTGAGTCCCTGGGGGCTTGGTTTCCAAGCCTGGGTGTCAAACTTGGTCATCCGTTCCACTTTTTTGTCGTTGTTGATCTTTTTGTGGGGCGAGCTCTGGTAGATGCGGTGAAGCCGATGCAGGTCCGAGCCGAGGTGCCAGCCACTCCAAACACAATGACGCGAGAGGCCTGGGTTGATTTTTGCGAGGGTTGGCTCAAACTCCAAGTTTGGTGCTTGAGATCCAATAGTTACCTCTTGTTGGGGGGATGTTTCTTTTGCTTGGTTTCTTTTACCTTCCAGGGGTTGAAGTTGAACACCAAGCAGGTGTTGCATATGATCCACATGTTTTGCTTTCTCTTCAAGCAGGTCAAAAGTGTAAGATGAAGATTAACCGGATGATCCATGGGCGATCTAGTCCAAAATCTGCTACCCCCCCTTAAAGCTTGACCCAACGCCCAGCCTCAGCCCATTTCCAGGTCCGAACTTTCAAGGAGATGACAACGCCTTCCATCATGCATCGGGAAGTTGCCGCCTCGGGGGGTACAACGAGAAACCAACCAGCTGGTTGAATTCGGGCAATCTCGCAACAAGGTTATCTTAAATGGTGGGTTAGTATGGGTGGGTTCTCCCCAATGATGTGGGGATACAATAGGGGGGACGCATGGTGTGCAGGAAATGATGATAAACCATTGGAGCCTGGGGTATTCCTATGTTCAGGCAAACCCAGTGCCTGAATAAGCCCCAATACCCTTACCAAGGCCTTATTTGTTTTGAGCTTTGGGTACCATTCGGAGACCGCGTTTCTTCACCGTGCAGGTTCGCATTGTCACTCCTGTGGTTCAACACCGGCCTGTGCGGACCATGGTCACGCCTGCTTGGCGCCTAGATGAAGCCCATGGTTTGTAAACCGTTCCAGCAACCAACCATAGGGGATTATGTTTCCATCACCCCAGAGAGGAGTATACCCAACAATAAACCTCCTTTAGAGAAGGTTTATGGCATTAAGTTTGCCACATTGGTTCATCTCTGTTTCCACGGGTACGCCGTGAACACTTGGAGGTTACAACTCCTCAGCCAGTGTACCGAGAGGTTCGGAGTCCGTCAGCCCCGCACGTTGCGAGGAATCTCAGCGCCAGTCAGGGCACACGATGAGAACGGATCCATTGGCTCACACTCCTATGACCTTGTTAAAATGTCAAGTTTTTGGTGGCATACCACATTTGCAGACACGCCCTTATTTCTTTATCGGGAAGGCCGAAGCAGGGTATGAAGACAGGTGAACTAGGCCCAAACCAAGTCTCGACATGTTGAAATCAGCTTTTTCCAACCAGCTCTCCCTTCTGGAGAATCTGACCTGGCGACAAAATGGCAGCCCAGGTGACTTCGCCGTTGGTACAGCATCGCGTGGTTAGGCGAGATGAAAACAAAAAGCCGGGCTTTAGATGATTGGATTCCGATAAAACATGACCCTTGTTTTGATGGCAATCACTGCAACCCAACATGTTCCACAAGAAATATATCTTGTTCGCATTATAGGAAGAAAGAATCATAAATCGTGAGTATGTAGGATGGGTTTTGGTTGATCGACCACGTTCCTACGAATCGATGCATTGTTTCTTTCTGTGTGACAGATCACTACCGCTATCTAACACCCTCCAACTTCACCGCGCTGCACGCGTGCAGGCCTAGTGGCTATCCGGCCGCGCAGCTGTCTTCATCGCGCGCCAGAAATTCACGCACTGACCAAAGCATTCCCCAATTTGAAAACAACACCCCATCAGACCCTTGTTTGGGCATTGGATCTGTTCTTTTCGGGACCAATTGTGTTTGTTGTGTTTTTACTGGAGGATGGGACTGCACTGAAAAAACATCATCAGACAACTTGGCAAGCTTGGCAGGTATCCGTCCTACACGCCCAACGTAGCAGGCCTGGGTCTTCCTGGCTTCCATCTGAGAGACGCCAGAGAAGCGCAAAAGATCCAACGCTATCGTTTTCCAGACAGTCTCATGGAATTCCTGACGGTCGCACAGAATTAGCAGCCTTTCCAGCAGGTGGGCCAACGCAACCTGTTCCGCATGCGGCGCGCTCCCAAATGCTGGCACTGAGCGATGATTGCTTGGATCTCCCTGGATCTCTTGCATTCCTGAGGCACCTGCCCCGCAGAGGCAGGGCAACGTCTTGCCAGTTTCGGTGAGTCAAGCATGTTGCAGGCAAGAAGTAACGCGGGGAACCCAAAGCCACAAACCACCCAAAACGATCTACCAGAAATAGATGGGGCAGAGCATCCCCCCTTTTTGTAGGTTTACGTCATCGGGTTTTCCGCAGTAGGTATTGCGGCAAACCCGGTATGGAACTTTCTGCTGTTTGGGTTCGCGAGGGGTGGGGAGATGGATGGGAAACGTGAGCGCGTTCTGCCTATAGGACCCCAATGGTTGCCGCACAGGCGGGAGCGGCAGGACTCAGGAAGCCTTAATGACAAGTTGCTTAGTCTGACAGGCTATGAAAGGTCAGAAACATCGAAACGAATGCAGATCCAGGACTTGAGGGGTTGTTGTTTTCGGGCCCTTATCCAAAGTTAGAATCGGAACCAGGCTGGTTTGAACATATGGCTTGCTTTCTGGTAACTTGGTTTGATTTACTGTCGTTCATTTCTGCTGCTTTCTGCTTGAAACATGTTGTAACCACGGCGGGTGACAGGCGCCCAGCGCTTCCGGGCCTGTGGTTTGGCTGCAGAACAGTAGGCGACGTGGGCTTCTTGTCATGAGTATGATACAAATCGCAAGGGTTGCGTTGCCAACACAAACTTGATTCAACTAGCCATCACAGGGATTCCAACAACCAAAGGGGATAGAGGAACGATGTTCGGGATTTAACGGTATCTTTTTCATGGGGGTTGATGGGATACCAGCAACCACATTCGTCTTTGTCTCAACGCATTGGGCTTTGGAATCGGGATGCAACTGAGAAAGGCACGGTCAAACCATGATCTAGTGCTTGAGTGGGCGTCATATAGGAAGCGATTGGCAGGGATGTGCTGCTTTGTCCAAAAACAATGGTCTATATTTGGGGCTGTGGCATATTGTACGCACCACCCCCTTAAAAAGATAGAAATAAATCTGTTTGTACCTTTTTTTTGCGTGGTGGTCGGGTTTTACATGTCTATTTTCCCACATCTTTGTGTGGGGTTCTTGTTTTTGGTTCTGTATCCCGTCCGCTCCTCCTCCGCCTCCGTCCGCCTCCGCCACTTTGTCACACACAACAACTTTCACATAACAACTTTGTCACACACAATCTTTCACACAACAACTTTGTCACACACAATCTTTGACACACAACTTTGTCACACACAATCTCTGACACACACAATCTTTCGCAAAACTTTGTCACACACACAATCTTCGACACACGCAATCTTTGACACACAACTTTGTAACACACAATCCTTGACACACACACACACAACCTTTCGCATACAAACGTTCACACACAACTTTGTCACGTTTTGCGTGGCAGGCGTGGCGCTTATGACACTGGGTTGGATCTGGTGGCGCGCTTGGGCGCCGCGGCGCTTTGCATGGCAGGCGTAGCACTTGGCGCCATCGACCTTGGTTTTGCTTGGCAGGCGCGCCCCTTTTGACACTGGGCTGGGTCTGGTGGCGTGCTTGTGCGCCGTTAGTCGCCTGTGGCGCGGCGGCACTTTGCGTGGCAGGCGTGGTACTTGGCGACATCGACCTTCATTTTGCATGGCAGGCGTGGCGCTCTTTCACAGACAACTCTTTCACGCACACACACACACAACTCTTTCGCATACAACTTTGACACACTGAACTCTTTCACACACCGCGCTTTCATACTAAGTTGTCAAGCACAAGTCTTTCACATACATGTTTTTGTAATTATCGATGTTCCACCGCCTCCTTTGTCTTTCCTCCCCTCCCCGTTGCGCTGCAACTTCTGTTTCTGATTGTTGAAGAAGTTGGCTTGTGGGGTTTTTCCTGCCCTTTAACTTTTGTGGGTTGCTACACTTTATTTTTGGGCTTTAGTTTTTGCTACACTTTTCAATCTCGCTTTTGCAGGCCTGCCAACACCTATGCTGCAGAAGGCGTTGGCTGCCGGGGGATGATGACACCAAATGCTGCCCCCTGCTGTTTTCCATACTGCTTCATCAACATGGCAGAAAATGATCCCTTGGTCTTTCCTTGGCAGCAGAAAAATCTTGTAAAGAAATCTGGCCAAGTCATGATCTACGATGATACTGAAACATGACGTCTTCAGTGCCAAGTCATGTGCCAAGGCGCCGTAAAAGAAATGAGCATAGGTAAGACACCTTGCTGTTCTCTATGACCTCTTACCTGCTTCACAGTTCTCAGGACAAGCTTTTGCTGAGAGCAGAATACGCAGCGCAGCTCTTTCCTGAGTGGGCAGTCATCATTTTGCGCGTTAAGTGAGGGGGGGCCTGTTTGCTTGTAGATTTTGGCTTCAGGCGGATTTCCTTCCACATACACCGCCGAACGCGTGGCGCCTAAGTGTCTCAGCAGGGCTGGATGTCCAAATTGCAGCCTCTGCAGGGATTGTCAAGCATGCCCCTAGTACGTTACATCACACATGCTGGACAGCTGCGGATATGCCCTGACATGCTGATGTGTTTTAGTAAGTCCCAAAAAGACAGATAAAACAATTCTTCCTTTCTGGATGAAGAATTGCGTGTCTATCTTTGTGGGGCTTGCTGCAAAAGCATTTGCCACCATTTTCAACCGAATCTCAACGGCTCCAAGAGGCTCTCTTGGATTGGCTGAAGTACTTGGTCTCAGGGCAGATGGAGCCTGTCTGCCTTGCATGTTTGCCAGGGCTCGTGAGCTTGAAAAGGATTGTTTAGACAAGGCGCGCAAACAAAAGCCATACCCTTTCGGTCATTCAACTTCAAACTAAGGGTCTTATGTTTACTGTTTGCTAAGCTTCACAGGGAGAGCCAACGCCCGATGGCGGAAAATACTGGGACAAGCGGCGTGCAGGGCAGCCTAAGCTTACTTGAACTGCTGCAAGTTTTGCAGGGCTGCCAAAGTTTTTCTTTCCCCCTTGCTTTCCTGCCTTTATTTGTCTTGCATTCCAGCCTCCTTCTTTTCCTTCTGGTCATCTCCTTCCCTCGCTCGCTCGCTTGCTCGCTCGCTCTCTCTCTCTCTCTCTCTTCCACTCTTCCCTTCTCTTCGCCTTGTTAATATGCGCGCGTCCATCCATGCCCATCATGTTCATCATGCTATGGGCTCAGTTGCGCATCAGTCGTGTATTGAGATCTGGGCTCATCAGGGCCCTTGGGCGCATCGCTGAAAACATCGAGCGCCAGCTGCTGCAAACATCGGCGTGGTGAACGTCACCAAGGCTCACCAAGGGACCAGCAGCAACAGTGCTCAGACAACAAGGCATCATGGCTAACGGTTTTGAGAGCTGGAGACAACTTGTCAACAGGTTCCCCACCCCAGCCGGCACCAGATCCATCGGCTACTTGACCAAACTCTTGAACCCATCTTGCGACGACAACAAGCTTGAAGAATCATTTGCAACATGGGAGTTTGAGATCAACAGGTGAGAACGAGACAACAGCACCACCCTGCCAGGCAACGTCAAGACTGCAACGCTTCTCAGCGAAACACATGGAGCACTTTAGCGGCATCTACACCAGGGCAGCGGAGTCTTTCACAAAAATGCAAAAACACAACAACCAATTCAACGAAGACGACGAAGGACCAGCACCATTGGACATCGGCGCAACAACTTGGAAAGGGAAAGGAAAATCAAAGGAAAGGCATCAACGAAAAGGTGGAGCAAAAGGAAATAAAGGGAAGGGCTTTGGCAACTACCACATCACAGGAAAAGGAAAATATCACAATCCCATCGACCAGGGCAATCCCTTCAAGGGATCAAAGCGCAAAGGAAAGCCATCAGGGAACATCAAAGGAAAAGGCAAAGGAAAGGAAACATGCTACAAATATAGCCAACAGGGTCACCAGAAACTTTTCCGCGTGCCAGCACGCAACAGAGGTCGCCATTCCCATCACACAGACCAACCTATGATTGGCACAACGGCCCACATCAGCGTGATGCAAATTGGCACAACCAGGACATCGCCCAATAAGGTTTCACAACCATCCCCATCAGCTGGCATTACCAGCGCCGCCGCAAGCAGCCGTGGCAGGGACAGCACAAGCCATCAACGTCATGAACAACATCAAAATTGGGGTCGTGGAGTCTATCAGTGCCATTGGACAACCATCAACATCAACAGGCTGCTGATGATCCACAGTGGCGCAACAACGCATCTGTGCCCACCTTGGTCTGGCACATCTTTTCCACTACATTCCATGGCAGAATCATCGAGGCCACAGCTCAGAACAGCCACAAACACCAACATCCATGCCTATGGACACAGATGAACCTATCCGATAAGTCACCAGGCTGATGCACCTTGTGCTTGAGATCAACCTGAAGGACAACAGCACAATGACTCGCCCAAACACATCTGGGAGCAACATCACACAAAGAGATGTTTATTCTACACCCATCTCAAGCAAGCACCAATAAGAACTGGACAGCAGCTCAACATCATCTAGGATGTATCAGGACACGTAGCAATGATGGCCCACGCGACAATGACCAGCAACGGCCCACAACCAGGAAAGGAGGCGACACAGACATCTGGACAATAAACAACGAGGGACACACCGCTAGCATTCACAAGCGTCTCAGAGGAGCATTTTCAACCTCGAGCGTCGCATCCCCCCAGGTCAACGCAAGGACTCCAGGAAGACAATCATCAAACAAACAGGACAACAACCAAAACAGATCAACGGCAAGCTCAAGGATCTCAGCAGGCAACAGCAGAACAGGATCATCGATGGCCCAGCCTGGGTTGGTGAACCCTGGTTCAAGCTTAATCCACGAACATCTGCAGGTATCCCAGCAACAACCGACAAAGCCACTGTAGCCAAAGCAAGCCAACAAGAACATGCAAAAGCAGGCAAGAGAGCAGAGCATTGCAACAGCAGGCCTCAGCAGACACGACACCCCAACCAGCACCTGGACAACAGGCACATACAGGGCTTCCTTAGAGGCCTTTCTTTGAAGGTTTGGAACAAATTTCTTGTAGAGACCCCTATGGGGATCTGGGTGAAATCCTTAAAGAAGTCCTTGCATCATCTTTTGTTCCTTGTGAGGAGACCTGCGAAGACCTTGAAGATGACCTGAAAATTGCGGAATGCTCTCAGTAGGTTCTTGTATACAGATAAGATCTTATCACGAAAGCTAGCGTCAGCTAGCTGGAGTCTTCTTGCTTTAGCAAGTATTCCGGGGGCTGCTCAAGGACATCACGTGACTTTTCACGCGAAAGGCCCCCCCCCTGCCCCCTCCCACATATATATCATTGTTATATATCATATATCATATATCATTGTTGCATCCTCGTTGGGACGAACAATGCCGCGACACGATGATGACAGTCCCTCCGCAACTCAC